>SESD01001555.1_pt1 | contig 12557 bp, 10 predicted proteins | sample 3171411 | NCBI WGS metagenome assembly SESD01 (sample SAMN06051880, study PRJNA518727) | freshwater metagenome | biome: subpolar coniferous forest; feature: holomictic lake; material: water; isolation source: holomictic Lake 442, 16.5 m depth | place: Canada: near Kenora, Ontario | collected...
TGTCTGACACTTTCTCGGACACCACCAAAGTACTGACCACACTGATGGGCGCAGTGGCGGTGGTGAGCTTGCTGGTGGGTTACTTTCCGGCACGCCGGGCGGCCCGCTTGGACCCGATTGAAGCGCTCCGGCATGAATAGCTATTTTTGCAGCAATTCGACAATCGCTCGCGGGTAGATGATGTGCTCCTGCGTCAACACCCGTGCCGCCAATGTGGCTGCCGAGTCATCCGGCAACACTGGCACCACGGCTTGCGCCAAAATCGGACCATGGTCGAGTTCAGCCGTAACTTGATGCACGGTGGCACCGGCTACCTTGCAGCCCGCGTCCAGAGCCCGCTGATGCGTGTGCAAACCGGCAAAAGCCGGCAGCAACGATGGATGAATGTTGAGCAGTCGACCGGCGTAACGGCTGACAAAACCGGGTGTCAGAATGCGCATGAAACCGGCCAGCACCACCAGCGCTGGCCGCTCTGGTTCGTCATAGGGGTCAATGGCATTTGACAAAGCCGCATCAAAGGCTTGGCGGGTGGTAAAGGTCTTGTGATCAACTACCTGGGTCGCAATGCCTTGCTCCGCCGCAATGACCAGACCTCGGGCATCTGCCTGGTTGCTGATAACCGCAGCCACGCGGGCGCCGAATTTTTCTTGCCAGCCTTCGCGTTGTGCGGTTTTTACGATAGCGGCCATGTTGGAGCCGCCGCCTGAGATCAAAATGACGATGTTTTTCATACCTGACTTAATTATGACCTTGACCTCTGCTCCGACGAACTCCATCACACCCACGCTCAGCGTCATCGAGGCGCGCGTGCTCGGCACCTTGATGGAAAAGGCGCGCACGGTGCCAGACAGTTATCCGCTGACGCTCAACTCGTTGCTGCTGGGCTGCAATCAAAAGTCCAGCCGCGAACCGCCCATGGAACTCGACGAGGCGCAGCTTGCCAGCGCAGTCGATAGCTTGAAAGCCGCCGGCCTGGTGCGCGAAAGCAGTGGCGGCCGCACCACCCGCTATGAACACAATTTCCAGCGCGGCATCGGTGTATTTGAACAAGCGGCCGTCTTGTTGGGGCTATTGATGCTGCGCGGTCCGCAAACGGCCGGTGAACTGCGACTCAACACCGAGCGCTGGTACAAGTTTGCTGACATCTCGTCGGTCGAGGGCTTTCTGGAAGAACTGCAAGACCGTTCGCCAGAAAAAGGCGGCCCTCTGGTGATCAAGCTGACGCGCGCGCCAGGCACCCGCGAGCAGCGCTGGGCACACCTGCTGTGTGGACCGGTCGACATCACCCAAACCGGCGAGCCAACGGGTAGCGGCGGCAACTCCGCCGAGCGCATCGGGCGGCTCGAGGCGGAGGTCGCGCAGTTGCGCGAAACAGTGCAAAAACTGTGCATCGAATTAGGCGTGTCACCACCTGGACAGACATAATCGCACGACCGTGCTAAAAAGCAGAAAACTTGGAGACCCCTCTATGGATTTGGCATTTACTCCCGAAGAACAGCAGTTCCGAATGGACATACGCGCGTGGGTCCGTGACAACCTGCCGGCCGACATCTCGAACAAGGTGCATAACGCATTGCGGTTGAGCCGCGATGATCTGCAACGCTGGGGCAAAATTCTGGGCAAAAAGGGCTGGCTGGGTCACGCTTGGCCCAAGGCCTTTGGCGGCCCTGGCTGGAACTCGGTGCAGAAGCATTTGTTTGAAGAAGAATGTGCTCTGGCCGGCGCGCCGCGAGTGATTCCGTTCGGCCCGGTGATGGTGGCACCTGTCATCATGGCGTTTGGCAATGCCGAGCAGCAGCAGCGCTTTTTACCCGGCATTGCCAGCGGTGAGGTCTGGTGGAGTCAAGGCTATAGCGAGCCCGGTTCCGGCTCCGATCTGGCGTCGGTCAAAACCAAAGCCGAGCGACGGGGCAACAAGTACATCGTGAATGGTCAAAAAGCCTGGACCACGCTGGGCCAGTACGGTGAGTGGATATTCTGCCTGGTACGCACCAGCAATGAAGGCAAACCGCAGACCGGCATCAGCTTCCTGCTGATTGACATGAAGTCGCCCGGCGTAACGGTGCGCCCTACCGTGCTGCTGGACGGTGAACCAGAAGTCAATGAAGTTTTTTTTGACGACGTCGAGGTTCCTGTCGAGAACCTGATCGGCGAAGAAAACAAGGGCTGGACCTACGCCAAGCACCTGCTTAGCCATGAGCGCACCAATATTGCCGATGTGAACCGTACCAAACGGGAACTGGAGCGACTTAAACGCATTGCCAAGGCCGAAGGTGTCTACGATCCGGCTGTGAACGGCCCCGCGGCCGGACGCTTCCGTGACGAAATCGCCAAACTGGAAGTGGACGTGGTAGCGCTCGAGATGCTGGTACTGCGGGTACTGGCGGCCGAAAAATCGGGCAAACAATCGCTCGACATTGCCGGCTTGCTGAAGATTCGCGGCAGCGAAATCCAGCAACGCTACAGTGAACTCATGATGCTGGCCGCTGGCCCGTTTGCCCTACCGCTGATACATGAAGCGATGGAAGCCGGCTGGCAGGGAAATTTTCCGGGCGGTGCAGCCAACTGTGCGCCTTTGGCATCCACCTATTTCAATATGCGCAAGACCACCATCTACGGCGGCAGCAATGAAGTACAGCGCAACATCGTGGCACAGGTCGTTTTGGGCTGAAGACTCCCCCATGGCCCCTCCAGGTGAGGGTTCTATTCAGATAAATGCAGGTGACAAAAATGGACTTTGACTTTTCAGACGACCAGGAACAATTGCGTGACGCAGTTCGCAAGTGGGTTGACAAGGGCTACAGCTTTGAGCGTCGGCGTGCCGCGACCAAAGCGGGTGGATTTGCCCGAGAGGCGTATTGTGAACTGGCAGAACTGGGCTTGTGCGGACTGTACATTGCGGAAACGCACGGCGGTATGGGCATGGGCCCGGTGGAGGCTATGGTGGTGATGGAGGAGTTGGGGCGCGGAATTGTGCTGGAGCCACTCAATCAAAGCCTGATTGCCGGCGGCGTGATTGGCGGCTACGCGCCTGCTACAACCCAATCCCAATGGCTACCCAAGATCGCCAATGGTGAAGCTCTGGTGGTGCTGGCCTACCAGGAACGTGCTGCCCGATATCAACTTGATGCCTGTGAAACAAGGGCCACATCGAGCGCGGCCGGATGGACTCTGGCGGGGCGCAAGAGTGTGGTGCCGGCCGGCGATCAAGCCGATGCTTTTGTGGTGCCAGCCACCGTCGAGGGCAAACTGGCACTGTTCCTGGTGGAACGCTTGGCGGCTGGGGTCATCACTCAGGGCTACGGCACGCAGGATGGTGCCCGCGCCGCCGAAGTCACGCTGCAAAGCGCTCCCGCCACCCTGATCACACAGGAAGGTTTGAGTGCACTGGAGCACGCCATCGACATTGGTATTGCCGCCACTTGTGCCGAGGCCGTCGGCGTGATGGACAAAACCATGGCCATTACCGCCGACTACATGAATACCCGCAAACAGTTTGGTGTCGCCATCAGTTCGTTTCAGGCGTTGCGGCATCGCGCAGCAGACATGAAGATGCAACTTGAACTGGCCCGCTCGATGAGCTACTACGCGGCGCTCAAACTCAACGCACCTGCGCCAGAACGTCGTGCGGCGATGGCCCGCGCCAAATACCAGCTTGGCAACTCCATGCGCTTTATCGGTCAGCAGGCCTTGCAACTTCACGGCGGCATCGGTGTGACCGACGAATACATCGTCAGCCATTACTTCAAACGGCTGACCCAGATGGAGATGACTTTTGGCGACAGCCTGCATCACTTGGGTGAAGTGTCAAGCCGTATGCATGACACGGCGGGCGTATTTGCCTGACGGGTTGCGGCTCGCCCCGTCCGCTTCAAAACATCACGCCGCCTGTCTGACCTGATCCTCCGACAGGATGCGCTCAAGCGCTCGCGACACAATCGGCTTCGGATCAACGACAAGCAGTTGACCCTGGCGCAGCAGCTCCGCCACTTCGCGCTCGGAGTGCACCAAAGGTTCAAAGCCATCACGATCAGTAAACAACAGGCGCGTACGCATCGGACTCACCCAACTCAAGCGACGACGTTGCCATTGGGATTCGTCGACCTTGAAATCAAACCAAAGCCCGCGTGCCAGGCTTTGCGCAAGGACATCAAAGCGGTCATCCGAGCCGGCCAACATTCCAACCGAGCGCCGACCAGGTTCTGGCAACAGCTTTTTGGCGCCTGCATCGCGTTTGAACGTCGTCGCTTTGGTGGCCTGAACTGGGCGCGTCATCCGGATTGCCAGGGTATGGGTTGCAATCAGGCGTCGGGTGAAAGTTGCACGGGCCATACCGGTCCATTCAATGGCATCCAGACCGGTATTCAGATTACGAATCAGGTCCGGCAACACCGCCACCAGTTGGTGTCGTTCTCGGGTCCTGGTTTTTGGCTGGGTAGACCAGATCAGGCCATCCATGGTGGTCAGAGCCACTTCCCACTGGACCGGGCTGACCGCTACCTGTAACCAGGCACGCGCCAACACCTCACGCCACTGCGTTGCCAGGAACGGCCCCAGAAATGGGGCAAGGGGCATTTCGGGTGGCAACGCGTTGATGCGCGCAAGCACCACCTTGTCCGCATGCGCAAGAGCCTGCTCAAACAACTCGCTGGCGGTCTCGATTTCGGCGACCGGGGCGATATGCCCTTGCACCTGTTGTTCGGTCTCAAAGAGGAATTCAGTCACCTCCTGCAGCAACTCGCCAAACAGCGTGATATCGTCTTCGAACTCGGTTAAAACGCGTTTGATGGTGTTTTCTATTCGCTGAAAAAGAGGATCATGTTGGCCCTTTTCGGGATCGCAGGCGACCGACGCCATGGCCAGTGTGTCAACGAGACGGCGCGCCGGCTGATCGGTTGACAGAAAAAACTCGCGGTCCAGCATGGCCGCCTTGAGCAGCGGAATTTGCAGGCGACCCAACACAAACTTCATCTGCAGTGGAACCGTCTGGTCGGAAAAAACAAAATCAAACACCTCGACCATTGCGTCCACTGTGCCACGATCAAGATCAGAGGCGCGCAGGACTTCGCTCTGGTCCCGCATTTTGCGCAGCACATTTCTCCCGCCCGGATCCTGCCCGTCCAATATTGGGTAGTCAAGCGCAGCGCCAGCGCTTGCTTGCAAGTCACCCAGGTAGGTCACAATTTCAGGATCGGCGGGTGCAATTGAAGTCGCTCCCGCGTCCTGGTCAGTTGGACTTTCCGCAAATCTTGTGCTTGTCCGATTGGCGTCTGGAGCGCTGTGTCTGGCAACCCCCAGTCTTTGCAGAAACATTCTGGCGGGCGCGGCAAGACTGGGGCCAGTCGGCGTCAAGTTGCCAAAAAATACTTTGTCACGCAACACCACCTCGCCGTCGCCGAAGCGACGTTTGGGCCCTACGGAAAGCGGTGCTTCAGGTGGATGTGAGTAGCCCACCTCGTCAGTCTTCCTGATGCGATACAGGGTCGGCACGCCGACGCCAGCGTGCATTAGCGTCCGATTCAAATCAGCATACAAAGGCACCAGATCGACGCAATGTTGCGGGTCCAACGCCGACATCAGATCCAGCGTGGCGTCATTATCAAAATTGCCATTTTCCCAAGCCAGCAAAAACGCTCGAACAAACACTTCGGGTCGAAACGGGTTGCGAGATGTCGACGGTGCGTCCAGACCCAGCAGCATACCTACTCGCAGGGTCAGCGGATTTATGCTGGCCTCGTAGTAATTAGTGAACCTGAGCACCACGCGATCAAGCAACAAAATGCGCTCTACTTCGGCCATGTCAATCAATGACAGCGAGATACCATCGAGCGGATCAGTCGGCCGGTAGGCTATCCCATCCGACACGAGCACCTGCGGCACAGCAATACTTGCTTCCCCTTCCAGCAACGACTGCAGAGCGCTTTGAAAGGAAAGATTGAAGGCTTCGGCTTGTTGGTGCAGCAAGTTGCAAGCAGACCAAAGGTTCTGCGTCCTGGCATGAGTTGAACTGTCATCCAGCAACTCCAGCATATGTTCACGCACCAACTTCAGGTTACGGTCTTCATTCTCGGCAAAAAAATCCAGGGTCTTGCCGATCAGGTCCTGTAGGTAGCGACGCGCCTGGGGATGCACACCAGGATCTGCGCTATCAGTCGACGAATCCGAGTTAATCGACATTCCGTTACCGCCTCGAATCTTTCAACATTGCAAACAACCCCAGAAGCCAAAACAGTATTGTCAGTCGACGGACGTTCCTTTCGAAGCCAAAATGGGCGGCACCACTGCTATCGGCGGTAAGGGTTTGTAAAAAATGTATTGAAAGACAAATGCAGCAGTTCTCTGGAACTGCCAATCCAACCAACGGGAAATAATCTCAGCTATTTCACCTGCTCTATTCGGTTTCGCGCACTCGCAAAAAACTCGCAAAGCGCGGCAATCCTGCTGGAGTCCGATCGCGATAACGATAGCTGACGTAACTGCCAATGGGCGGCGGCACGTCCCGCTGGGCGTCGCTAAAACCGGTGCCCAGCACAAAGCGCTGGCCATTTGGCAACTCCAGCAACAACGCGCCCATTCTCCCCAAATGACGGCCCTTTCCAGGCAGATGGGAAATCACCCGCGCGTCTTCGTCAGGAACAAGTTTTAACTTACGCAACGCGTCGCTACGCCCGGCAATCCAAAGCGCATCGGCGCGATGCAACACCAACCCCTCCGCCCCCTCTTCAACCTTTCGCAGCAACTGACCTTGCAACGTTTTGCCATCAGTCACGCGCCAATGCTCAACCGCTTGCAGCCAAGGCACGTTGGTCACGGCCACCAACGCGGCAACCCGCGCAGCACGTTCAGAAAACGAACCGGGTTCACCAGGCAGATCGAAAATCATGTAGCGCACCTCACGCCATTCGGCATCAACCGGTGTGTTGCGACGAACAATGCCGGAGAGTCGATCAAAGCTGCGGCGCCCAAGCCACAATTCGCCGTCCAGCGCGATGGCAGGAAGGGCGGCCGTGAACCATGCGGGTGCTGCGATAAGTCGGCCGCTGCGAAAGCGCAGATCGCGACCATTCCAAAACGCCCGCACGCCATCGAGTTTTTCACTGACAAGAAAACCGACGGGATCATGACCGGCTTGCCAGTATTTGGCCAGCATCAATGCCGGCGCTGAAACTGCAGATGGTTGGACGACCAGCGCGTCCACCGCAGTTGCCAGGGCATTCAGCGAGAACAGTGCGCTACCCAAAAACAGCGCTGCATGGCTCACCGGCCGGCCCACGGTTTGGTACCACATTTTTTTCATACGCTTCCTATGCCATCAGCCTGGACGACTTCGGTACATGCAGCATCAAAAACTCCATCTGGTCAACCAGAATGCGGCGGTTGCGCAAAATGAAATCTTCCCAAAGACTGGGAACGTAAGGCGTGTAAAGCAATGGCATCTTGGCCTGCTCGGGCGTACGGTGACTCTTGCGATGGTTGCAGGGCCGACACGATGTCACCACATTCATCCAGCCATCGATGCCGTTCTGCGCAAACGGAATGATGTGTTCACGCGTCAGGTCTTCCTCATGAAAATGGTCGCCACAATAAGCACAAATATTGCGGTCTCGTGAGAACAACTTGCTATTGGTGAGCCCCGGTTTGAGGTGAAAGGGATTGATATTGGGCACGCCCTTGGTGCCGATAATGCTGTTGACAGTGATGATCGATTGCTCGCCCGTGATTGCGTTGTAGCCACCATGAAACACCGCGACTTGGCGCCCCATTTCCCAGCGCACTTCCTCGGCGGCGTAATGAATCACCGCTTGCTCAAGCGAAATCCATGACTGGGGTAGCCCTTGGGCCGACAGCTTCAAGACCTTCAAAACACGCCTCCTGGAATGAACCATTGACACGAAATGCAATTGTCTCTGGCGGCAAAGGAAAATGTCTTCATCCACCGCTAAGACACAATATACCCTCTATTTGTGACAATTTGCCTCTCGGCGCTTGTTTAAAAAGCGCAGTTTGCTATCAAAAAGATAACAACTCAATGATGTTTTTTCGAGGCTTCAAACACCCGGGTCTGAACCAAACCTGTGCCCTGACCATCGGCAATTTTGACGGTGTACATCGGGGTCACCAGGCCATGCTGGCGCTGCTCAGAAGCGAGGCCCAGCAGCGCGCTGTGCCCAGTTGCGTTCTGACCTTCGAGCCGCATCCGCGTGACTACTTTGCCGCCGCAACCCATAACCCGGGTCTGGCGCCTGCTCGCGTCGGCACGCTGCGCGACAAATTGAGCGATCTGGCCTATTGCGGTGTCGATCAGACTGTGGTGTTGCCGTTTGACGCACGGCTGGCCTCACTTTCTCCGCAGGCCTTCATTGACGACGTGCTGCTCAGTGGTTTGGGTGCGAAATATGTTCTGGTCGGTGACGACTTCCGCTTTGGTGCGAAGCGCTCAGGCGACTACGCCACGCTCGACAGTGCGGGCGCCACACTCGGCTTTGACGTGGCACGTATGAACAGCTACGAGGTCCACGGCTTAAGGGTTTCCAGCTCGGCCGTGCGTGATGCGCTCGGTCAGGGTCGCATGGATGACGCAGCGCGACTGTTGGGTCGACCGTACCGGATATCGGGACACGTGGTGCACGGGCGCAAGCTCGGGCGCGAACTGGGTTTCAAAACCCTGAATCTGCGCTTTGCGCATTGGAAACCCGCCGCTCGCGGCATCTTTGTTGTGTGGGTCCACGGTCTGTCCCAACAGCCGCTGGCTGGCGTCGCCAATCTCGGTGTTCGCCCATCGCTGGACCCGCGTGACGTGAATGGCGGACGGGTGCTACTGGAAACCCATTGCCTGGATTGGCCCAATGCCCTCGGAGACGAAGGTGGCTACGGTAAAATCATTCGCGTGGAACTCTTACACAAATTGCACGACGAGCTGAAATACGACGGTCTGGATGCCCTCACCCGCGGGATACGCAAAGACTGCGACGACGCACGCGCCTGGCTTGCCGCACGAATTTGACCGGGCTGGACCGACGCACGTTGCCCCGCGTCTTGTTACGCCCCGCAGCCGGAGCCAAAGCCAAGCCGGCCTACCCTCCCCCACATTGAGATTGTCATGACTGAAAAAGTTGATTACCGAAGCACACTAAATCTGCCGGACACACCCTTTCCGATGCGCGGCGACTTGCCCAAGCGCGAGCCGCTCTGGGTGAGAGACTGGGAAGAAAAAGGCATCTACAAAAAGCTGCGCGCTGCTCGCACCGGGGCACCGAAGTTTGTACTGCACGACGGCCCGCCCTATGCCAACGGACAGATTCACATGGGGCATGCGGTCAATAAGATCCTGAAGGACATGATCGTCAAGGCTCGCCAGCTCAAGGGCATGGACGCGGCCTACATTCCCGGTTGGGACTGCCACGGTCTGCCAATTGAGAACGCGATTGAAAAGAAATTTGGCCGCAATCTGCCGCGTGATGAGATGCAGGCCAAAAGCCGCGCCTTTGCCACCGAGCAGATCGATCTGCAGCGCGCCGAGTTCAAACGCCTGGGCGTGCTGGGCGACTGGGACCATCCCTACCGGACCATGGATTTCAGTAACGAGGCCGATGAAATCCGGGCCTTCAAGCGCGTCGTGGAACGGGGTTTTGTTTACCGTGGTCTGAAACCCGTCTACTGGTGTTTTGACTGCGGATCGAGCCTGGCAGAGTTTGAAATCGAATACGCCGACAAAAAATCGCAAACACTGGATGTCGGTTTTTTGTGTGCAGAACCGGACAAACTGGCGGCGGCATTTGGTTTGACCACCTTGAGCAAAGACGCCTTCGCCGTCATCTGGACCACCACCGCCTGGACCATTCCCGCCAACCAGGCACTCAATCTGAACCCGGAAATTATCTACGCCCTGGTGGACACCGAGCGCGGCCTGCTGCTGCTGGCCGAGAGTCTGGTGGAGCAGTGTCTGCAACGCTACCAGCTAACCGGCAACGTGGTCGCGACCAGCATCGGTAAGAATCTCGCCAGCATCAACTTCAAGCATCCCCTGGCCCATGTCGACTCAGGTTTTGATCGCTTCAGCCCGGTCTATCTGGCCGACTACGCCACAGCAGACGACGGTACCGGTTTGGTGCATTCTTCGCCGGCTTATGGCGTGGAAGACTTCAACAGCTGTGTGGCGCACGGAATGCTGTACGACGACATCTTGAATCCGGTGCAGGGCAATGGTGCTTACGCCAGTGACTTTCCCTTGTTTGGCGGGCAACACATCTGGAAAGCGTGTCCGGTCATCATCAACACTTTGCGTGAGGCAGGTCGCCTGTTTGCCACCTCGGACATTGTTCACAGCTACCCGCACTGCTGGCGCCACAAGACACCTGTGATCTACCGTGCGGCAGCCCAGTGGTTCATTCGCATGGACGACGGTGTTGGCGTTTTCACCAAGGACAAGGCACCTAAATCGCTGCGCCAACTGGCACTCGATGCCATCGAGCAAACCGCGTTTTACCCAGACAACGGTAAAGCCAGGTTGCGCGACATGATTGCCGGACGGCCCGACTGGTGCATCAGCCGCCAGCGCAGCTGGGGCGTGCCGCTGCCCTTCTTTTTGCACAAGGACAGCGGTGAGTTGCACCCGCGCACCATGGAGATTCTGGACATCGCGGCCAGCATGGTGGAGCTTGGTGGCGTTGAGGCCTGGAGCAAAGCCAGCGCCGAATCCATCCTTGGCGCGACGGATGCGCAGGCCTACACCAAGAGCAGCGACATTCTGGAAGTCTGGTTTGACTCCGGCACCACGCACACCACGGTGCTCAAGGGCTCGCACCCTGGCAGCGGCCACGAAGAAATTGACCCTCTAACCGGAGCGCCGGGACCCGAGACCGACCTCTATCTGGAAGGCCACGACCAGCACCGCGGCTGGTTTCACTCGTCGCTGTTGACAGCCTGCGCCATGTATGGACGCGCACCCTACAAAGGCATTCTGACGCACGGGTTCACGGTGGACAGCAAGGGCCACAAGATGAGCAAGAGCGCCGGCAATGGCGTTGATCCGCAAGAAACGTCGAAGAAACTCGGCGCCGAAATCATCCGGCTGTGGGTGGCCGCCAGCGACTACTCAGGCGACATTGCCGGTGACGACAAAATCCTGGCGCGCGTGGTCGACACCTACCGGCGCATCCGCAACACACTCAAGTTTCTGCTCGCCAATATCGGCGACTTTGACCCGGCGCAAGACGCTGTCCCACTGACGCAGATGCTGGAGATTGACCGCTATGCGCTGAACCGCGCCGCGCAACTGCAGAACGACATTCTGGCGCATTACGAGGTCTACGAATTTCACCCGGTAGTGGCCAAGCTGCAGATTTACTGCTCGGAAGACCTTGGCTCTTTTTACCTCGATATTCTGAAGGACCGGCTTTACACCACAGCCCCAAAATCACTGGCGCGGCGTAGCGCGCAGACTGCGCTATGGCATATCACCCAGGCCATGCTGCGATGGATGGCACCGTTCCTGAGCTTTACCGCTGAAGAAGCGTGGACGGTACTGGGCTTCGCTGGTAAAACGCCAGCTGATACCAAAGAATCCATTTTCATGGACACCTATTGGAAGCTTGACAGCTGGCTTGACAAAGCGGGCTCTCCCCTCCAAGGCAACAGTCAGTTGCTGGTCAAATGGTCCCGTATCCGCGAGATCCGCGACCTGGTGAACAAAGACATCGAGGCCCTGCGTGCCGACGGCAAAGTGGGCTCGTCGCTGCAAGCCAGCGTGACGCTCACGGTTGCCGCAGAAGACTACGCGCTGTTGTCGAGTCTGGGCACCGACCTCAAATTTGTCTTCATCACCTCCGCTGTTGACTTGATCGCAGGTGACGCATTGTCGACAACGGTCAGCGCCTCCAACGCGGTCAAATGCGAGCGTTGCTGGCACTACCGCGAGGACGTCGGCCACGACCCGGAGCACCCTGCACTGTGCAACCGCTGCACCAGCAACCTGTTTGGTGACGGAGAAGTCAGAGGGTTTGCCTGATGGCACGCAGGTCATTTTCTGGTGCAGGCAGCATGTTGCGCTGGCTGGGACTTTCCTTCATTGTGGTACTGGCAGACCAGTTCACCAAAGTGCTGGTCGTCGGCTATTTCCAATTGGGTGACAGCACCCTGGTCACCAGCTTTTTCAACCTGGTACGTGCCCACAACACTGGTGCCGCCTTTTCATTTCTCAATGGTGCCTCGGGCTGGCAGCGCTGGTTTTTCACCGCCATTGGTGTGGCGGCAGCAACGCTCATTTTTTTGTTACTGCGCTCCCATGCCAGCCAAAGACTATTTTCGTTCGCCCTGGCCTGCATTTTGGGTGGTGCCATTGGCAATGTCATTGACCGCTTGCTGTACGGCCACGTGGTGGACTTTCTTGATTTTCACTGGCGCAACTGGCATTTTCCGGCCTTCAACGTGGCCGACAGCGCAATCACTATTGGCGCTGCCTGTCTGATTCTGGATGAGCTGCTGCGAGTTCGACGGGCTCGTTGATCGGCAGTCCCAGGTTGATTCGAGCGAACGGCAAGTACGCAGCGTTTGTTGTC
>SESD01001556.1_pt1 | contig 12549 bp, 12 predicted proteins | sample 3171411 | NCBI WGS metagenome assembly SESD01 (sample SAMN06051880, study PRJNA518727) | freshwater metagenome | biome: subpolar coniferous forest; feature: holomictic lake; material: water; isolation source: holomictic Lake 442, 16.5 m depth | place: Canada: near Kenora, Ontario | collected...
TCGATCGGAATTCAGTCCAACGATTTTTTACTCCGCCCCAGCCTCGTGCCAAGGGGGAGATTGTTTCAAGGGTCACACGCTCTGTCCATCGACTGGTGGCCGGCGCAAAGAAAATCACCAGAACACCAAAGGCCAGGGCAACGCCAGCACACGCAAAAACCCACGGTCGCGACATGGTTACTGTTTGGGAAAGAGGAGGTCAGGCTGGACAGAGTCCGCCGCGGCTTATCCGCGGCCGTTGGCCATCGTCAACTTCGTCAAAAACTCCAGTTCATCGAGCACTTTACCTGTGCCTTCGACTACCGCGCTGAGGGGGTCCTCCGCCACATGAATGGGCAGACCCGTTTCCTCACTAAGCAGCCGATCAAAACCTCGCAAGAGGGCTCCTCCTCCCGCCAATACGACCCCACGCTCCACCAGATCACTGGAGAGTTCAGGCGGGCATCGTTCTAAAGTAAGTCGGACACTTTCCAAAATAATCTGCACCGGCTCGAGCAGAGCCTCGCGCACTTCTTGCGAAGTCAGGGTTAGGGTCTTGGGCAAGCCAGCCACTAAATCCCGCCCGCGCACTTCCATGGTAATCTCTTTTTCCAAAGGATAGACCGAACCAATTTTGATCTTAATATCCTCCGCCGTCCGCTCCCCAATCATGAGATTATAGGCCCGCTTCAAATAATTGATGATCGCCTCGTCTAACTCATCGCCCGCCACGCGCACGCTCCGACTAAAGACGATTCCCCCGAGGGAAATAATCGCCATCTCGGTCGTGCCCCCGCCGATATCGATAATCATGTTGCCCGAGGCATCTTGCACTGGCAGCCCTACCCCAATCGCCGCGGCCAAGGGCTCCTCAATTAAACGCACACTCCGCGCACCCGCATGGGCGGCCGACTCACAAACCGCACGCCTCTCCACCTCGGTGATTCCTGAGGGAACCGCAATGACCAAACGAGGACGAGGGCGCCACCGGTTTTGCGATTTCGACGCTTTTTCAATAAAACATTTCAACATCGCCTCGGTAACCTCGAAATCACTGATCACCCCATCCTTCAAGGGCCGAACCGCAATAATCGAACCTGGGGTTCTGCCCAACATCCGCTTCGCTTCATCCCCAACCGCTAAAACCCGACGAGTGGCCTGATCCATCGCCACCACCGAAGGCTCACGCAAAACCACCCCCTTGCCACGGACATAGACCAGCGTATTGGCCGTGCCCAAGTCCACGCCCATATCGTTCTCCAAAAAGGGAAAGAGCTTACTCAACATAAATAAGTAAAAACTAATCTCCACCCTCCTCGGTCCTCCGTCAATACGCAAAACTCCACCTCCCCCTACCCTTTTATCCCTTCCAGTGTACACTCCGAAATGGATTTGCCTGAGCAAGTAGGAGTCATGGTTTTGCCCCAAACCGTCTTTTTCCCTCACCACCTCTTGCCCCTTCACATTTTTGAACCCCGCTACCGCACCATGGTTAAATGTGCCCTCGAAGGCCCGCGAATGTTTGCCATCGCCATGGATTCCCCAAAAACCGATTCCCTCCCCCGCTCCCCACGAGTCGGTAGTCTTGGGCTAATCCGCTCGTGTGTTCTCCAACCCGACGGCACCTCCAACCTAGTTTTACAGGGAATCGCCCGCGTTCGACTCGACCACCTCGTGCAAACTCATCCCTATCTCATCGCCACCCCGGAACCAGTCGACGATCCAGAGAAAACCAGTGCCGCCGCCACCGTTATTCGTGAAGCTCTCCATGCTAAAATTCTCGAAAAAGTTGAGAAATTTGACGATCCTGCGCTCCCTTCCCTCCAAGAAGTGAAAAGTTTTCTACAGCATCTCGATGATCTCCACTCCTTTGTTGACTTATTATCCGGCTGCTTCATTCGCGATCCGCTCCAGCGCCAAAAGCTTTTAGAGGAGGTGTCCCTCACCGAACGCCTCCGTCTCCTTCTTAATTTTCTCTCCCAGTGAACAACTTACAAAGAATATTTTGACATCTGTTTGACATGAATCTTTTTTAGACGTATACGTATCCCTTAATGGATACTTTTAAACGTTTAATCGCAATGCATCTTTCCGAAAACATAACCATAACATAGTCAACTCTCAGAAATTAATTCTATGCCCATGACCCCCACCGCTGCGGATATTACGGAAAATGTTTCTGCCCCCGCCCGTAGATCGATTCCATGGAAACACTCTCCCCTAATTGTCGGCACCATTTCGTCAGGTGAAGGTCTCTCCCATCTGATCGAAGCCCCCCAAGGGATTGATCTGGTCGAAGTCCGGCTCGATCTCCTTCTTTCCAACGGCGTGGCTCCAAAGGTAATTCAACAGGCCCTCGCCCAGCGTTCTGTCCCCGCTCTTCTAACTCTCCGTACTCGCGACGAGGGCGGCGCCTTTAACTGGCGCTCTCGCCAACGCGTTCTCTTTTTTATGGCCTTCATTCGCTTCGTCGATGCCGTGGATTTAGAATTAACTAATCTGCCTCGCCTCGCCCGCGTTTTGCGTGCCGTCCGCCTATCCAAGCGGGATCTCATCGTCTCTTCCCACTCGCTGAGAAGAAAGCTCACCCCCCTGCGCCTCCGCCGGCTCCTCAACCAGTTCCGCAAAACGCGCGCCTCTTTGTACAAAATCGTCGGTCTCGCTCGGCATCGTCGCGATCTGCGCGCTTTGGCCGAACCCCTCCTCACCCACTCCCACATGCGTCTCGCCATCATGGCCTCTGGCCCACTCGCCACCGCTTCCCGCCTCTCCCTCCCCGCCTTAGGATCACGACTAGTGTATGTTCACCTTGATGGAGCCACCGCCCCGGGCCAACCCAGCCACGAAGCCACCTACTCCTTTCCTCAACTCCGCCCTATTTTTTCTCCTAAAGAAGCCTAAGGCGCACTCGCCCGCTTAATTAACGCTGCGCTTAGGTCGCAGCGCCCCAGGTACCGAATTCTCTACCTTGCCTATGCTGGTCGAGACGACAGGAAATCCACCCATTCCAGCCCCGCCTCTCCCAAAAAATCCCACAACCAGCCCGTGTAACCCCAGCAAAACATAAAGCAACGCCGCTAAACTGGAGCCACGCTGCGCCCGCTCTAATCTGGCCTGCAAAGCGGACTGCTCCTTTCCTCTCTCCTCTTCCCACGCTTTCCCGCGCCGCTCGATCTCCTCCAGCAAATGACTCCTCTCCTCACGACACTCCCCCAACTGGCGGCTCCGTTCCTGCTTTTTATTTTCTACCTCTCGCCGGCGCGAGTCGGTCATCCCTTCGGATATTTCAGAGCTTCCCGCCATCTCCTTTTCAATTTGAGCCATCCTCCCCTCCACCCCCCGCAAACGATCGCGTACCGCCCAGTCCTTTTCCCCCAACGACTCCGATCCCTTTTCCATCGCAAATTCTTTTCCAAGCGGAACCGAAGCCAATCCATAGACCGCCGCCGCCACGAGAAATCCAAGATTCAACAGCTGAAAACCCGCCACCCGTGCGATACTTTTCCGCGCAGGCAACGGGCCACGCAGAAAAAAAAGACCCAGTAAAACCAAAGGAGCCAACTGAGTCATCCCCTCCCGATTCGCCAAGAGTTGGTCCTTCGCCGCCAGCAGGCCCCCGACCTCCCCCAATTTCCACCCCGCCAGTGCAAGTAGCGCCAGACCCGTTGTCCGGAATAAAAACCCGCGATCTCCTCCCTCAACCATCCCCCCATCTTGCCACTCTCCCTTGCCTCCCTCGAACAAAAAGATTGGCCCTCCCCTATCGATCCCCCCCATCGCGTCCCTCTTGACCCCCTCCGCGGCTCAGTTCACCATTGCCTCTCGTATGCGTGAAAAGTCTTTTGCCCAAGGCGAGATCATCTTCCGCGAAGGAGAAGCAGGCGCCGAGGCCTTTCGGATTCTAGAAGGCCGTATCGAGATCTCCATTCACATCGATGGCCAAGGCGAGGCCCCCCTCGGTCACCTTCTTCCTGGGGACATTTTCGGCGAGATGGCCCTGCTTGATGATAAACCCCGCTCCGCTTCCGCCCGTGCCCTCGAACCCACCCGCCTTCACCTCATGAATGGAGAAGAGTTTAACGAACTCTTCCTCCGCGACCCCAGCGTCCTTGCCCCTTTTCTCTCCTCCTTTTTTGAACGACTCCGCAACACCAACGATCTCCTCCGCCGCGAACTCGAGCAAAGAAAAGTCCCTTCTCCCCAACTCCACCAACTCATTGAACAAGGACTCCACTCGGGTGGCCACGAAACCTTGCATCCTCTGCCTCGGATCACCCTTACGCCCAAAAGTAAAGAGACCCGCCAAGCTGGAGCCCCATCCTCCGTCACTCTCGATCGCTTGCCCTACCGCATCGGTCGGCGGCAAGCTACCGAAGGAGCCGATATTCTTTGCTCCAACGATCTCCCCCTAAAAGACAAGTTTCCCTACCAGATTTCCCGCAACCACTGCTCCATCGAACGCCTCGGGACCGAGATCGTAGTCCGCGATCGCGGCAGCACCCTCGGCACTCTACTCAACGGCCATCCCATCGGCACCGAGGCTGAGCACATGATCACCCCCCTTTCCCTTGGGGAAAACCATCTCATCCTCGGTGGAGAGGGAAGCACCTTCCAATTCACCGTCCTCGTCGAACCTCCCGCCGCCAGCTAAAGCACCACGACCGCCTCGGCTATTTTCCCTTCTCCCCCAGAACAACCACCTCTTCTGCGTCATTCTCCGTCGGCTTTTTTTCCGATTCCGCCAACTTCGCTAAGAGCGCCTTCTCAATTCTCGCATAGAGGGCCGGATCTTTCTTAATCTCCTCCTTGGCCGCATCGCGCCCCTGCGCCAGTTGCTTGCCTTCAAAGGCAATCCATGCCCCACGCTTCTCCACCGCATTCTGCTCAATCGCCGAATCAATCAGAGATCCCGCCTTCGAAATCCCCTCGTTATACATAATATCAAACTCCGCCTCGGTAAATGGCGGCGCCACCTTGTTCTTCACAATCTTAACCCGCGTGCGATTCCCTACCACCGTGCCGTCAGGAAGCTTGATCGCACTGATTCGTCGAATATCCACCCGTACACTCGAGTAGAACTTCAACGCCCGCCCTCCCGGCGTGGTCTCAGGACTGCCAAACATCACCCCGATCTTTTCACGGATCTGATTGGTAAAGATGCAAACCGTCCGCGCCCGGCCAATCAGTGCCGTCAGCTTCCGCATGGCCGCACTCATCAACCGCGCCTGCGCACCCACCGTGACGTCGCCAATCTGCCCCTCTAACTCCTGCTTCGTCACCAAAGCGGCCACGCTATCCAACACCACCACGTCCAAGGCGTTGGATCGAATTAAGGTCTCGGCAATGTTTAACGCCTCTTCCCCAGAGTCAGGCTGAGAAACAAGCAGTTCATCCATATTCACCCCCAACTTCTTCGCATAACCAGGATCCAACGCGTGCTCCACATCGATGAAGGCAGCCGTCCCCCCCATCTTCTGCGCATTGGCAATTGCCGTCAGAGTCAACGTCGTCTTCCCTGATGATTCAGGTCCAAAGATCTCCACGATTCTGCCTCGAGGAAACCCCCCTGTCCCCAAGGCTCGGTCGATCGTAAAACAGCCCGTGGGGATCACCGCGATCTTCAACTTCGCCGCCGCATCACCCAGCCGCATGATCGAATTCTCGCCATACGTTTTGATGATCGATTGCAGAGCCAGATCCAGGTTGCGCTTCTCCGCCCCCTTGACGCTGTCACTCTTCGTTTGGGTTTCCGTCTTTTCGTTTTTGTCTGTTGTTTTAGTTGCCATATAGATTAAACCTCCGATGTGGGTAAAAGTTGCGGTAAAAGTTTATTTCGTAGCAGGTCGAGAGCCACCTGGGAAGCCATTGCCTTAAATACCTTTCGTTCTGGAACCAACTTCTTCTCAATAGTTTCCACTCCTTCAGGACCCGCAATTCCAAGGTAAACTAGCCCCACAGATTTATTCGCACTTCCACCCCCAGGACCCGCAATTCCCGTCACCGAGACCGCCCAGTCCGCCCCCGCCCGCCCCCTCGCCCCCTTCGCCATCTCCCCTGCCACCGCCCCACTCACCGCCCCATACTTCGCCAAACTCTCCGCCGATACCCCCAAATCCCGCATCTTGGCCTCATTCGAATACGTCACCCACCCACCCAGAAAAACCTCCGAAGCCCCCGCCACATCCGTAATCCGACTCGCCACCAACCCCCCCGTGCACGACTCCGCCGTGGCTAACTTCACTCCCGCCCCCCTCGCCAACCTCACCACCACCTCCTCCATCGTTTCCGTCCCCTCCCCATAAACCGCCGCTCCCAAAATCTCCCGCACCCTCCTCACCCCAGCCTCCAACAACTTCTCCTCCGCCCCCCGCAACCGCACATCCACCTCCCCAGGGCGCGCACAGTACCCCACCGCCGCAAAACCCAACCGCCGCAACTCTCCCTCACACCTCTCCTGCACTGCCGATTCCCCAATCCCCGTCACCCGCACCACCCTCATCCCCTCCGCCGGACCCGCGTACAACCGTAACCGCGGCTCGACATACTTCTCAAACATCGGCGCCAACTCCCGTGGCGGCCCCGGCAACACCACCAACATCTTTCCCTTCTCTTCCCAAAAAAGCCCCGGAGCCGTGCCCCCATCATTCGGAATCACCTCCATTCCTCGCGGAACCTTGGCCTGCACCTTGACCGACTGCGGCGCCACCAACCCCCTCTTCTCAAAATATCCCAAAATCTTTTTTTCAATCTCAGGCCGATCCTCCAAAGGCTTCCCCAGAAATTCCGCCACCACCTCCCTCGTAATATCATCCGAAGTCGGACCCAACCCACCCGTCACTATAATCACCCCGCCCCTGCCCCACGCCTCCCCCAGCACCTCCCCAATCGCCTCCCGCCCGTCTGGCACCGCCGTCTGCCGAGACAACTCCAGCCCCATCTTCGCCAACCTCGTAGAAAGATAACCCGGATGCGAATTCAACACCTGCCCCAAGAGCAACTCCGAACCCGTTGTGATCAGCTCCACGCGCATTCCTTGAAGGATGGCGCCACTCTTCTCGGGATCAAACAACTCTTTGGCGACTTGCATAGGAACACCCTAAGATCTGCCACTGGACAATAGCTGTCCTAGGGTAACTTTTTTAGCAACTCCCCAACTCACTCCCACAACCCTCCCCACCCCTCCTTTCCCCCTTGTCCTCCACCCCGATCAAACCGATGCTTCCCTCTGCCCATGGCCAACAAATCCGCTCAACCCACCAAGGACCTCTACCGCGAGCTCCGTACTCTTCCTTGGCTCACCCTCTGGCAGGAAGAAGTCCCCCGCTTTAATCAAGCCCCTCCCGAAGTCCGTATCCAACGCGTCGCCGTCATTCGCGCCGTCGGAGCCGGCCTCGCCGAGAACCAGCAACCCGACCTCAAAGAGGCCGTTCGCACCTGGCTGCTCTCCCTTCTGCAAGATCCCTCAGAAAAGATCCGACGCTACGCCATGGCCGCCCTCCCAAAAATCGGGGCAGGCCGCACCGAGGAACGTGAACTTCTTGCCCTCCTCCAAAAGAATCCCGTCGAACGTGAAAAAAAGTTCCTCGGCCAAGCTCTCAATAAAATCGGCGGCTCCGCCACGCTCGACCTCATCCGCTCCCAAGGTACCCAGCTTCCCCCCCTTACCGAACAACGGGCCAAAGCCAACCTCGCCCGACAACAAAAACCCTCCACCATCCGCCTCGACGTTCCCTTGCCCGAACCCACCCAAGCCCGCATCCACCTCCGTTGCCGCACTGGCCTCGAGCCCATCCTCTCCCAAGAAATTAAAGATTCAGGCCCCCTTTTTCGTATTATGGAAATCCGCCCCGGACTCCTCACCCTAGCCCCCACCGCCTCCTTCCGCCTCAGCGACCTCTTCGCCTTCCGCTGTTTTTCCACTCTCTCCTTTCTCCTCGGCACTTTGCCTCCCAACCCAGGTCCCACTGGTGAAGAAGCCCTCGCCACCTTGATCACCTCCCCACTCAGTCGCCGTATCTTGCAAGCCTTCACCGCAGGTCCCATTCGCTACCGCCTCGAATTTGTCGCTAAAGGACATCAACGCGGCGCAATTCTCAAAGTTGCCCAACGAGCCTACACCCTCTGCCCAGATCTTCTCAACGATTCCCGGGAAGCACCGTGGGTCATCGAAGTCCAACCCAGCCCTGGCGGCGATTTTGTCGAGCTCCGCCCACGAATCTCCCCCGATCCGCGCTTCCCCTACCGCTTACAAGATGTTCCCGCCGCCTCCCACCCTCCCCTCGCCGCCGCCATGGCCCGCCTCGCAGGTCCCTTTTCCGAGGAGACTGTCTGGGACCCTTTCTGCGGTTCTGGACTCGAACTCATCGAACGCGTCCGCCTGACCGGCGTCAGCCGTATTCTGGGAACCGATCTCAGCCCCGACGCCACCGCCGCCGCTCGCGCCAACTGGGCCGCCGCCCTCTTCCCTGGCATCCGCGCCGATTTCGTCGCACGCGATTTTCGTGAATTCACCACTATCCCCAACTGGGGTCCAGCCAGCGTCAGCCTCATGATCACCAACCCTCCACTCGGTAAACGCGTTCCCATTCCCAATCTCCGTGGCCTCCTAGAAGAGCTCTTCGCCGTGGCCACAATCGCCCTACGCCCAGGCGGTCGCCTCGTTTGGATTAATCCCCTTCGAATCAAACCTCCCGCCTCTTCCCTGCGCCTCGAATTTCAGCAAACCGTCGATCTGGGCGGATTCTCCTGCCGCCTCGAACTTCTCCGCAAACGATAACTCCCCTCCGAAATCATCTCGTCCTTAGCGGACTCTCCGCAAAATCTTCCTGCCTCAAAATCTCCGGCTTGAGCGTGGGTCAGGCACAATTCGTGCACTATCGTAGGGGGCATACCCTGCAGGAGCTCCTGGAGTTAAAGGATTTCCCGCAGGAGGATTCTTTCCCTGCAGATTAGGCTTGGGCTGCGCCGCAACTTTCTTTTTATCCTCACTCCCCGCAGGCATCGTGTACGGATCCTGCGAAAGCCTCTTGTACCCACCCGATGGCGCCTCGGGCACCTTCGAGGCCGACGCCAACCGCGTGTCACTCCCACCGCCTGGAGGCATAATCGGCTTTGCCCCCGACTGATAATCCTGCCCTAACGGCCCCGTCGAAGATGGCCCCGTAAAAGATTCAAAACCTGGCTGCACTCGACCATCCCCAGAACCCATCGCCCTCGGCTTTACCCCATCCGCTCCCGCGACCGATGGTAATTTATTTTCATCCATTGGCTTGAAACCCTCCACCGCACCTTTCGAAACCGCAGCCTGCGAGAGATCGCTGTCGTCTGATTTCGATTTCTCTTTGGCCTCCTTAGCTTCTTTGGCCTTCGTCACTTCAGCCTCTTTCGCCTTCTGATCTTCCAGCACCATATCCTCCGCCTGCTTTTTCTTGGCCGCGGCCTGCTTCTCCATCATCGCTTCCGCCGCCCAATCCTTACTCCCGCTTTTTGCTGGATCCGCCGCAGGCGGTCGGGGTTGAGGAATTGAAGTCGTACTCCCCTCTACAGCCTCCGAAATATCTGGGCTCGGACTCGCCCCTTCAGCTTCAGGTAAATTCGCGGACGCTTTGGCCGAGGGCAGATCAGGAATGTCCGCTGGGGTCGCTCCCACCTCAGTCTGGCCCATCGATTGCAAAGGCAGGAGAATGCCCAACCACAAGATGCTTCGGCCTTTCATCTTTCAACAAACTAATCCTCGGCAGTCACTCGTCAATCTCGCCCCACTCCGTCAATCCGCTTAGGATTTCCTCACTATGGCATCGCCCTTAACCCTCCTCCTCGCCGAGAAGATTAAGCAAAACGGACCTCTCCGCTTCGATCACTTCATGGCCAGTGCCCTCTACCACCCTCTTCATGGCTTCTACTCCTCAGGCCAGACTCGTACTGGCACCCAAGGCGATTTCCTCACCCCCGTCTCCGCCGGCCCCGTCCTCGGCCAACTCCTCGCCCGCCAAGCCGACGAACTTCATGCCGCCCTCGGTCGACCCCACCCCTTCCTGCTTTGCGAACAAGGCGCCGATCGTGGACTCCTCGCCCACGATCTTCTCCACGCTATTTCTCTTCATCACCCAAAACTCCTCTCCGCTGCTCAACTCCATCTCCTCGAACCCCTCCCCGCTCTCACCACCCAACAACGCTCCCACCTCGCCCCGTTTCATAAAACAACTCAGATTTTCTGGCACGAAGACATCACTTCCTTACCGCCTACCACCGCCCCCATCTTTTTTTACTCATGTGAACTCCTCGACAGTTTTCCTGTGCGCCTCGCCCGCTATTCCTGCTCTTCCGGTTGGCAGGAACGATTCGTCACCACCTGCCCAGCAGGGTTCAACTGGATCGATCTTCCCGCACCTGACGATCTTCAATCCCAGATTCGCCACTGGCAAATTCCCGAGATCGAAGGATTCACCGCCGAGGTTCGCCCCTCCGCCTCATCCTGGATCCACACCCTCGCCCAACAAATTCACCAAGGAGTAATTCTCACCCTCGACTACGGCATGCCCGCCGCCGATCTCTACCATCCCACCCGCCCAAACGGAACTCTCGCCACCCTCCGCCGCCACACCCCAACAACCAACCCCCTCGCGCTCCCAGGCGAACAAGACCTCACCTCCCATGTTAATTTCTCCGAGCTCACCACCCTCGGAGAGCAGAATGGACTCACCACCCTCGGTCTCGTCGATTTCGCAAACGCCTGGACTCGTTTAGCCGCTCCCCTTTTTCAGGATGATCAACCCTTGCCCCAACCCTGGACGCGCAACTTCCAGCATCTCACCCATCCCGCATTTTTTGGAAAATCTCATCACGTCCTTCTTCAATCCAAGAATCTGCCCTCAGATTTCACTCCCTCCATCGCTCGTCCTACAACGCTCTAAACTTTGATTGTTTTTCTTTTCCCCATCAACTCCCGCGCCATCGCCCGAGCGGCTTTTCCCTCGCCTCCCAACATCCGACTCAGCTCTTTCTCACGACTCTCCCCCTCCACTCGCTCCAATCGAGCGAACGTCCGACCTTTCTCCACACTCTTCGTCACACAGAAGTGGGCATCGGCCACTCCTGCCACCGCCGGCAGATGGGTCAGGCAAAGCACCTGATGAGTTCGACCTAAATTATGTAATCGCTCCGCCACCGCCAGGGCTGTTTCGCCTCCTACATTCGCGTCCACTTCATCAAATATTAAAATCGGCACCTCATCTCGCTCCGCCATGACCGTTTTCAGTCCTAACATCACCCGCGCCAACTCGCCACTCGAAGCAATTGCTCTCAGGGGTCTCGGCGGTTCTCCTGGGTTCGGCGCAAACATCAACTCAACGCTCTCACCCCCTTCCGCCCCTGGTGCCTCCAACTTCTCCAAGGCCACCTCGAGCCGACACGCCCGAAATCCCAATCCTCGCAACTGTTCCGTCACCGCCACTGCGAATTTTGGTGCGGCCTTCCCCCTTTCTTTTCCCAACTTCAGGCACAACTCCCGATGCTTCTCCTTCGCCTGCTCCACCGCCTTGGCCAACTCTTTCCCCCTTCCCTCCGCCTGACTCAACTCCGTCTGCCTTATTTTTAAGGCAACCAACTTCGCTAAGGCCGACTCCGCACTACCTCCATATTTTTTCTGAATCCCCAGAACCAGATTAAGTCGCGCCTCCAGTTCTGCCATCCGCTCTGCATCCATTCCCACCTGTTCCGCTCGCCGTTCCGCCTCCCGCCCTAACTCCCTCAACCCCGCTACCGCCAACTCGTTTTTCTCGCGCAACTCGCCTGCCGCCCCATCCAACCGCTCCCACTCCATCAACGCCTTTTGCACTTTCCCCAATATCTGTAACGCGTTCTCTTCGCCTCCCTCCAATTGTCCGCTTACCTCAGCCGCCAACTCCACAATTCGGCGCCCGTGACCCGCGGCGGCATGATCCCTTTGCAACTGCTCATCCTCCCCCACTTTTAACTGGGCCGCTCCCAACTCCTTCACCTGATGATCAATTAACTCGCGAGTCGCTCCGTCCACCCCTGCGATATTTTTTTGAAAAGCGATCATCGCTTCCTCTGCCGCACTCTTTTCATTCCACGCCGCCCGCACTCCTCCCACCACTGCCTCCAGCTTGCCAAAACCATCCACCGCCGATCGTTGCACGCTGGGAGAGAGGAGCGTCTGATGATCATGCGGCCCATGCAAATCCACCAGCCGATCTCCCAACTCTTTCAGCACCGCCAGCGTGACCGAAGAACCATTAAGAAACTGCCGCCCTGTCCCCGCGATTCCGATCTGCCGTTTAATCACGAGAGTTCCATCTGGATCGGGTTCCACTCCTTTCTCTTCTAACCACCCTCTAAATTTTTCTGCGCCACCCAACTCTCCTTCGACCACACACCCGTCCGCACCTGTCCGCACCAAGCCACGATCCGCCCTCTCTCCCAGTAAAAGTAAAAACGCATCCACCAAAATAGATTTTCCCGCCCCTGTCTCTCCTGTCAGAGCATTAAACCCTGCGGTTAATTCCCATTCGAGCTCCTCAACCACCGCCAAATTTTTGATCCGTAAAC
>SESD01001557.1_pt1 | contig 12545 bp, 8 predicted proteins | sample 3171411 | NCBI WGS metagenome assembly SESD01 (sample SAMN06051880, study PRJNA518727) | freshwater metagenome | biome: subpolar coniferous forest; feature: holomictic lake; material: water; isolation source: holomictic Lake 442, 16.5 m depth | place: Canada: near Kenora, Ontario | collected...
TCCCCGCTTCTGCCATGCTCCTGACCATGACATCGCTGCGTCAGACCGGTTCCACCGTGATTTCGGCCCGTGCGGACCGGGGTCGACCGGGACCAGCCGAAAAGCAATGTCTTACCAATCGGAGGTGTGGTAGAGTCCGACCGTAGTTTGGTTGGGCATTGCGGCCGGCAGGATCGGCAAGGTAGATTCGCGGATACGGAGATCATCCCTTGATTCAACGCATTTACGTTCATAATTTTCGATGCCTGGAGAACTTCGAACTGAAGCTCGGAAGTTTGCCGTCGGCGCTCCTGATCGGAAAGAACGGCTCGGGCAAATCCACGCTTCGTCTGGTACTGGAAATCCTCCAAAGCATCGGCCGACAGAGTATTGGCCAAGGCGAAAACAGGGTTGGCAAACTGGTGGAGCCGAAGGATTTTGCTTGTGGTCGATCGAATGTGCCGATGCGGTTTGAGATCGAGGTTCTGCTGAATCGGACACTTTATAAGTATGAACTTGCCTTGGAGTTGCCTGCAGGATTCAAAGAACTTCGGGTCTTGGATGAACAATTGACGGTTGCCGGCAACATTGTCTTTTCGCGAAAGAATGCGCAGGTTAATCTTCGCGCAACCCGACAACAGAACCAGGAGTCGAGATTTCTGGTGGATTGGCATCTCATTGCCCTTCCCGTGGTTCAGCAGTCGGAGGAGGACCCGATCCATATCTTTCGATCGTGGCTGGCCCGCGCAGTCATCCTGTCTCCAATTCCACAAATAGTAAAGGGGGAATCGAAGGGCGAAACACTGGAACCCAAGAGCGACGGATCGAATTTCGCCGAATGGTTCGCGGGCTTGTTGAGCCGCACCCCGGCAGCCTACACTCAAATTACAGATTATCTCCGACATGTACTGCCCGATATCGAAGACTTTCAGAATCAGCCAACCGGAAAGGATTCCAAGAACTTAGTGGTTCGTTTTAGGGAGAAGAGCGCCGGCCTGAGTGTCGATTTCTTTGATTTATCCGCCGGCGAGAAATGTTTCTTCCTTTGTGCCGTAGTTCTGGCCACAAATCGACATTATGGGCCGATGTTTTGCTTTTGGGACGAACCGGACAGCCATCTTTCCGTGTCTGAAGTTGGGCACTTTGTGGCAGCCTTGCGGCAGGCTTTTACTGGCGAGTCGCAGTCACAGATTCTCGTTTCTTCGCACAACCCCGAGGCCATTCGGAAGTTTTCGAACGAAAACACCTTCGTGCTGAATCGGAGGAGTCATCTGGAGCCCACGACGGTGAGATTGCTCCAAGACCTCGATGTCAAAGGCGATCTCGTGGATGCCTTGATTCGAGGGGATGTGGAAAATGAGCTGCAATAAATTCAGGCCACATCTTCACGTTTTGGTTGAAGACGACGCCAACCGTCAGATTGCAGTCGGGTTTGCGATTCATCACGCTCTCGATACGCGCGCCATTCAAGTGCTCCCGCCGGGTGGCGGATGGACGAAGGTTGTCGATGGATTCAGAGACAATCAAGTTTCGGATATGGCAAAGTACACGGAGAGACGAATTCTTCTGGTTGTCGATTTTGACAACGAATTTGGACAACGGATTGATGAGATCCGGCGCGCTATTCCTAACCGCTTGAATGAACGCGTGTTCATTTTGGGGACACGATCTACTCCCGAGAATCTTCGAAATGAAACCGGGGCAAGTTTCGAGGAGATCGGACAGGAACTCGCAGAGGATTGCGCCGACAATACGCGAAAAACATGGAACCTTGCCGGCTTAGCGCATAACGCCGCGGAGTTGGACCGCCTCTTTCTATCCGTAAGACCGTTTCTTTTCGTATGCTGATGCACCGCACGTTGGCATCTGAAGTGGCCACTATCTCGCAGGAACCGGACCAGCATGATCAAGAAGACGGGCGGATCTGGAGACGCTGACGCAACTGCTGGGCGATCCGACGATATGCGCGACCTCGCCATACGTTGCGCTCTCGACAACTGACGCCCAAGAACAAGGCGATTCACGAGCAGGGGTTGGTGTCGGTGCTGAAGCAGGTGCACGACGATCTCGACGCCGCTGTCTTCGAAGCCTACGGCTGGAGCGATCTTCTCGGCTCCGCGCCCTCCGCGCCTCCGCGTGAGACAATCTCTGCCACCATCCTCACCCGCCTCGTGGCCCTCAACGCCACCCGTCACCGTCGAGATCCTGACGGCCCGCTTCAAGCGTGCTCAGGCAGAACGCGTGGCCGAACTTCTGGAAACCCTCGTCATCGTCGGCCAGGCCCGCAAACTTCCCGATGGCCGCTACACCGGGAAAGTCTAAAGCCCAGGGTACGGGTATTGGTCGCAGCACGGTCGGCAGTCGCTCATAACCGGAACGTGCATCAGCGGCTTGGTGCCGGCCGGGGAGTACCCCGTCCGCCCCCAAGCCGCTGGGTTGTGGCGATCTTGACGTTTACCCGCGCTTCTGACAGGCTACCCACCATGACATCACTGGGCCATACCGGATCGGGCCTGCTTTCGGCCGGTGCGGGTCGGTGCGGGTCGAAGAGCGATTTCTTATCAATTTATATCCTCGGGGACAGGCTTTTCGACAAAGTTTACGGCCCCGCGGAGCAGAGAGATATTGCTGCCCGTGGCACTGTTCTGGCGCCACCTTACAACGGCTCAACCATCTTGCAGCACCCCGACGTGCTTCTTAGGGCCGACATTATTATGTCGAGTTGGGGAATGCCCGTGATGGATGAGGCGTTTTTGGCCGCTGCCCCGCGGCTTAAGGCCGTCTTCTATGCCGCCGGCTCAGTTAAGGGCTTCGTCACCGATGCATTCTGGAGTCGCAATATCCTGTTGTGCAGTGCCTGGGGAGCCAATGCGGTGCCGGTGTGCGAGTTCACCCTGGCGGCCATTCTGTTCAGCTTGAAGCATGCCTTTCGTCTGAATCGTGCTTATCTCCAAACACATGTCTCCGGTGACCGGAAGGTGCCTGGGGCCTATGGCAGTAAAGTTGGGCTGGTATCACTCGGCATGATCGGCCAGCTCGTTCGTGAACGGCTCCGCCCGTTTGACATGGAGGTTCTGGCCTATGACCCTTTCAGCACGCCGGCAGATGCGGCCCGGCTTGGTGTTAAGCTCGTACCCCTGGATGTACTCTTCCGTGAATGCGATGTGGTTTCGCTCCATACCCCCTGGCTCAAGGAGACCGAGGGCTTGATCACAGGCGACCTGCTCTCCTCCATGAAACAGGGCGCCACCTTCATCAATACGGCCCGCGGTGCGGTTGTGCGTGAACCCGAAATGATCGAGGTGTTGAAGCGTCGGCCCGACTTGTTCGCCGTCCTTGATGTGACTTATCCTGAACCGCCGGTGGCCGACTCCCCGCTCTATACGTTACCTAACGTTTTCCTGACACCCCACATCGCCGGCTCCATGGAAAATGAGTGCCGCCGCATGGGGCGCTACATGATTGAAGAACTGGACCGCTTCCTCGCGGGCCAGCCGCTCGTGTGGCAGGTCACCCGGGAGAAAGCCGCGCTTCTCGCATGAGTATGATTTACCCGGGCCTGGTTACCATCACGTTTCGTAAGCTCACGCCACAGCAAGTGGTGGACTCCGCCGCGGCAGCGGGTCTGGCCGGGATTGAATGGGGCGGCGATGTCCATGTGCCGCACGGTAACCTTGCACGGGCTGCTGAAGTACGGAAGTTGACGGCTGATGCCGGCCTGACCGTCACCGCCTACGGCTCCTATTACATGGCCGGTGTCTCTGAAAACGAGGGACTGGCGTTTGAGCAAGTACTTGATACGGCCCGCGAGCTGGGGGCTCCGCTGATCAGGGTGTGGGCTGGAAAGAAGGGTTCTGCCGAGATTGACGCAGCCTGTCGCGCCTCAGTGGTGGCGGATTGTCAGCGCGTTGCGGCCCTGGCGGCCCAGGCGGGGATAGTCGTCGCCAGCGAATACCACGGGGGTACCCTGACCGATACCGATGTGTCGACCGCTGCCTTTCTGTCCGAGGTCCCGCACGACAATTTCAGATCTTATTGGCAACCCCGATCCGGCATCAGTGTTCCTCAATCGATCAAGGGATTGCAGGAAGTTCTGCCGCGCCTGGCACATCTGCATGTTTTTCACTGGTGGCCCGACCACTCCCACCGCCGCCCGCTGGCGGACGGCTCCGATGGCTGGCTGCGTTACCTGAAACTCGCCGCCACCATTCCTGGCGACCGCTTCGCCATGCTGGAGTTTGTTCCGCATGACGATCCAGCCATCCTCGCCACCGAGGCCGCCACCCTGATAGGGTGGCTAAAAACGCTGGACGCACCTATCTCTACGCGCCCCTCCGGAGGCAGCGCGACGCACGGAGTGCGCCCTCGGGGGCACGGGCCCGATCTCGCACAATGACAACAGCCTATCGGAGGCTCGGAGGAACGGCCTACTTACGTTTTTAGGTTAAACGTTATATTCGATGGTTTATTGAAGTTTTCCCCTTTTCATAGGAGAGGCCGGGGTGCTATCGTACACACATCACCTGTTGTCGTCTTGGTCAGTACGGCAACACTTCCGCAACGGGAGAGGAATCTGGAATGCAAACCCTATGGAGACGAGACATGGGGCCAAATCATATGAGTCTGCGTAGTATAATGTGCGTATCTGACTGTAGTGGCTGTAGGGCAAGGAATTTCCTTGTCTCCTTGATGATCGTGGCGGGTGTCGCAGGCCAGCCTATGGTGGGTGCGTCCGATTCTGAAACGGCCTTCCTGCGCGTCTGCAGGAGCACGTTGGCGGATTCGAAAACGAGCATCGCGGAACTGTACGCAGGGGAGTTCAATGGGCCGGTCTTGCGGGATTTCTGCGGCAGCAAAATTAACGGCAGACGCGACGCCGGGGCCATCGAATTTCGCTAACAAGACGGGTGACTATGAACTTTTTCCCTCAACTTGGTGTTATTCCCGTGCTGGTTGGGCCGCTTCAGGTGCTTTTCGCGGTGCTGCCGGGAATCCTCATCGCCTTGGGGGGCGTCGTGGTGGCGTCTTTCCGACCGTCTGCCATCCGGAAGGGCTTTCATCTGCTTTGGAGGCTGAAGTATTCGGTTCTTGCGGTGGTCGCCGTCGTTGTCGGCGTGACGCTGTTGATCCGCGCCATCGCTCCGGGGAGTCCTTCCTATCAGACGATGGAGGGATCGCGGGACGATTGGCCGATGTTCCGGGGTGGCATGGAGCGGAGGGCTTCCGTCCCGGGCGTGCAGGCCCCCCGCCGCGGCGGGGTCAACTGGGCTTTCGACAAAGAGGCCAAGACCTTCTATTCCTCGCCAGCCGTGGTCGGCAACCGCATCTATGCCACGTCCGCGGAGGTGGGTGTCTTCTCGGACCGCGGAGCCATTTACTGCCTGGATGCCGACAGCGGCGGGGTGGTCTGGAAGACGTCGCCGGACGGGTACCGTGCGACCTTCTCCTCGCCCGCGATCGTCGGAGATCGTCTTGTGTGCGGAGAGGGGCTGCACCTCACGCGGGATGCGCGGGTTTTCTGCCTCGACATCAGCGCCGCCGGCGCGGGGCGGGTGCTCTGGCAGTATCGTACCAAGAGTCATGTGGAGTCATCCCCCTGTATCGCGAACGGGCGTGTCTATATCGGCGCGGGAGCCGACGGCTACTACTGCTTCGAGCTTGAACCGGACGAAGCCGGCCAAGCCCGTCTCGTGTGGCATGTAGCCGGAGAGCAGTATGCGGATGCGGAAACCTCGCCGGCGGTGTTCGATGGGAAGGTCTTCGTGGGATTGGGCGTGGATGGCAACGCGGTCCTTTGTTTGGATGCCGCCACGGGGCGGGAGATCTGGCGCGTCCGGACCCCCTATCCGGTTTTTGGTCCCCCTACCGTTGCGCATGGGCGCGTCTTTGTGGGCATGGGGACTGGAAACTTCATTCAGAGGGCCGAGGAAGTGGCGCAGATCGAGGAAGAGAGGCTCAGGACTCTGGGCGCGAGCGAAGCGGCGATCGCCGATGCGAGGGTACGGCTTCGACCGGCCGGCGAGGTCTGGGGCATCGACATCGACAACCCCGAGAATCGCTGGTCGCTGAAGTTGGAACAGAACGTGCTCGGCGCGGTCGTGGCCGGACCGGAGCGGCTCTTCTTCGGATCCTCCGACGGGTTCTTCTATGCGGCATCCTTCGACGGGAGAATCCTCGGCAAACGGAACGTCCACGAGCCGATCCGCGCTTCTCCCGCCTATGCGGAAGATACCGTGTACTGCGTTACGGTCTCGGGAATCCTCTATGCCCTGGAATCCAGCACGCTGGAGCCGTTGTGGAGCGTCACCTTGGGGAAGAAGGGTCTCTTCCTCAGTTCTCCGGCAATTGCCCGGGGACGGGTCTACGTCGGCTCGGAGAATTCCGGACTGCTATGTCTGGGGGAGCCGGAACTGAGGAAGGAAAGCACCTACTGGGCCGGCTATCCCGAGGGGTTGCGCACTGCCGGACGGAGCACGGGTCTCCTGCCGGATCGGGGCGAGTTGCTCTGTCGATACCCGAAGGCGAGGGACCCGGCGGCGGCGATCACGGTCACGGCGCCCGTGGCGGCGCAAGGGGACCGCCTGCTCGTTCCTTGGGCAGGCGCGTCGCGGAAAGGGCTGGCGTGCCTTTTCAACGACCCGAAGCCCCGCGGCGACCTCGCCGAAAAATGGTTTTTCACCACACCCCATGGCATCCGCCTTTCTCCGGCGGCCGATATGGAGACCGTCTTTGTGGTGGACGGCGTCCAGGGGGATGCGGACCGGCGCCTGTACGCATTGAATGGAGATTCGGGGCAGTTGAAGTGGAGCCTCCCCGTCGCCGCCGAGGCCTCCGGCGAGTTTGTCCTCTCGGAGCATGGCCTCTATATCGAGAGCGAGGCGCAGACGCTGATTTCCTTGTCGGCGGAGGGTGCCGTTCGATGGCAGCGCAAAACCGGACCCCTCCGCGGGGCGGTCGCTGTCCGGGGCGATCTCCTGGCGGCAGTCGTGCTGAACCCCTCGACCCTCGTGCTGATGGATCGGGAGACCGGGGAACGCCTCTGGGCCGCGGCGCTGGATGCGGCGCCACGAACTGCGCCGGTCCTTCGCGGAAGACGTCTTTACATCGGGACGGAATCTGGCGTCGAGGCGCGGGATCTGGTCGATGGCCGCCAGCTCTGGCGCACCGGTGACGGAAACGCTGGAGGTGCCCTCGTCTGCGAGCTGCCGCATGTCGCGTATGTGAACGCAGCCTCGGAGGTCGTCCTCCTGAGCGCAGAGGACGGCAAGGTGGAAAAGGTCTTCGGGGGGGGGCTTCCAGGGGCGGTGCCACTGCTCGCGCGCGACAGCGTCCTGTTCCTCTCCGGGGCGGGGTTGATGCGATACGTCTTTGGGGCAGAGGAACCGGATCGGTGGATGGATGTTGCGTGGCTCGGGCCCATCACCTCCCCGTTGGTGTTGGTGGATTCCCGCGTGTACTTCGCCACGGAACAACGCGGACTTGTCCGTACAGGAAGCATGCGATGAGTGACAATCGCCAATGGATATTCTATGCTGCGGATCCTCTTCCGCCGTCGGGCGGGAAGCCGAAGGATCTTCTGGGCGGCAAGGGCGCGAGCCTGCACGCCATGATCCAATCCTCGCTGCCCGTCCCGCCTGCGTTCGTCATTACGCCCGAATGCTGCCGCCATTTCTTCGAGCATGGGGAGGCGTGGCCGACTGGGTTGGAGGAGCAGGTCCGCGATCACCTGGCGCGCCTGGAGCAAGAGACGGGACGTGCCTACGGGAAGGGCGCCTCTCCGCTCCTTGTCTCGATCCGGTCGGGAGCGGCGGTATCCATGCCCGGCATGATGGACACGATTCTCAACTGCGGCCTGCATCCCGGGTTGGCGGAGACCGTGGGCGATACGCCTGCATTTTGGCGGCTCTATCTTCAGTTCGTCCTCCGGTTCGCCAAGACGGTGGCCGGAGTGACCGGGGAGGAGCTTGGGGTCGCACGGGCTGACGTCGACAGCGCCGACCGCGAGCTCGTGGCGCGCTGCCTCGACCGATATCAGGAACGGCTTGGCGTTCCTTTCCCGCAAGACCCGTGGTCGCTTCTCGTCGCCTGCGTCAATGCCGTGTTCCGCTCCTGGGGCAGCGAGCGGGCCGTGGCCTATCGGAAGCACAACGATATCCGTGGCTTGCATGGCACGGCGGTGGTGATACAAGCCATGTTTCCTTCGCGCGTAGCCGGCGTCCTGTTCACGGAGGACCCCACGGCCTGTTTGACCGGCCGGATGATCATCGAGGCTTCCTACGGGCTGGGGGAGTCGATCGTTTCGGGAGACGTGACGCCGGACAAGTTCGTCGTGAACCGGCAGGATTTTACGGAGGTGCGGACGACGGTCGGAAACAAGGTCGGCGCGGTATTGGCGCTGGGCGATCCGGGAATCCACGATCCTCGGGTCCCCTGCCTCTCCGCCGTGCAGATCGAGGAATTGTGCCGGGTCGCCCTTCGGGTGGAGGAGCATTTTCAGGCGCCGATGGACATCGAGTGGGGGTTCGCCGACGGGCGGCTGGCCCTGCTGCAATGCCGGCCGATCCGCGGTCTGGAGGTCCTCAAGGACATCGAGGCAGGACGACAGGAGGAGATCGCCCGCCTGGGTGCCCTGGCGCAGGGAAAACGGCGCGTCTGGGCGGTGCATAACCTGGGCGAGACGTTGCGGTTCCCTACGCCGCTCACATGGGATGTGATGCGGCACTTCATGAGCGGGAAGGGCGGTTTCGGCGGATTGTATCGCGATTTCGGATATCGACCGAGCCGCGAGGTCGACGAGTCCGGCTTTCTGGAGCTGATCTGCGGCCGGATCTATGCGGATCCGGACCGGCTTGCGGGTCTCTTCTGGGACGGTCTGCCTCTGCGCTACGAGCTGGACAAGGTATTTTGCAACCCCAAGGAACTGGACCGTGCTCCGAGCCTTTTCGTGGCCGAAGAGTTGGAAGGGGATTTCCTGATCCGGCTTCCTGGGCTCGTCCGGGCGATGATGAGGAGTGGACGCCGCCTTCGTCAGGTGCGGCAAACGGCTCGGGAGACGTTTGAAGAGCGCATCCTTCCGGATTACCTGGCGTATGTGCGGGAGGCAGGAGAAAGGGATCTCACGGCGCTCTCCACCCGCGAGCTGATCGCGGAGTTCCATGCCCGGAACCGCCGCGTGCTGGATGAGTTCGGCAAGGAATCGCTCAAGCCCGGTTTTCTGGGGGGGCTGGCGCTGGACTCGCTCCATGATCTGCTTTCCCAGCTCTTGGGAAAGGATGAAGGCGTGAGCATGGCCAGTGTGCTCACCATGGGATTGGAGGGAGACATCACGCTGGAGCAGGACGCCTTGCTGGTGCGGGTGGCCCAAGGCAACGCCACGATGGACGAGTTCATCGACCACTTCGGGCACCGGACCATCAATGAGATGGATCTCTCCGAGCCGCGCTGGCGCGAGGATCGGAGCTATCCCGAGCGTTTGGTGGCGCAAATGCGGAAGGGGGGGCGGACTCCGGCGGAACTCCATGCGGAGAGCGCCCGCAAGCGCACGGCGGCGGAGACGGAACTCCCCGCCGTATTGGAGCGTTGGGGCGGGTCCTCCTTCCGGGAAGAGATTGCGGAGTGGCTCGGGGAAGCGCGGCGTCTGCTTCCATACCGGGAAAACGGGAAGTACTATCTGATGATGGGGTACGAACTCCTCCGCATGGCGGCGTTGGAGCTCTCCCGGCGCTGGGGCATCGGCAATGACGTTTTTTTCCTGCATCTGTCGGAGCTGGACCAGTTCGAGGACTCCCGCGAGCAACTGACGGAGAGGATTCGCAAACGGAGGACGCGCTGGCAGTCGGCCCAGCGGCTGGAAGTGGCCGACCGGATTGATTCGATGGACCTGAGCGGACTTGGCAAGCCCCGCGAGGCCGCAGGAGCGACCGGGGACCTGAAGGGAGAGGCACTGGCTCCCGGGATCGTGACCGCGCCGGCCCGGATCGTCTTCGACCCTCGGGAAGGAGGCGAGATTCCCGACGGCTGCATCCTGGTCTGCCCGTCGACGGACCCGGCTTGGACCCCGCTCTTCCTCAACGCGCGGGGGCTGGTGGTCGAGCGTGGAGGCGCACTGTCGCACGGGGCGATCGTGGCGCGCGACTTCGGCATTCCCGCCGTCGCCTGCCCCGACGCCACCCGGCGGATTCCCGATGGCGCTACGATCCGTCTCGATGGAAACGCGGGGCTTATCACTCTTGCAAAGGATCCAAACCATGCTGCAACAAGCAAGTGATGCCATCGTGGGGCTGATGGATTTTCTGATGGGCTGGCTGTTGCTGTTGCCGAAGGATGTGGCGCTTGTCGGCGTCGCGATCCTCTCGTCAACGGTGCTCGTGCTGGTTCGCCGGTTCGCCACCGACCAGGATCTGCTGCGCCGCTGCTCCCTGGACATGCGCCGTATCAAGGAGCTGATGCGGGAGACGAAGAAGAAGCCTGACAAGGCAAGGCTGCGGCAAAGGCTCGATGCGGTGCAGGGCGCCCTGGGGGGTACGGGGTTCGACCTGCTTCCCGAGGATGAGGCTCGCCTCGCGGCCTGGCTCCGCAAGGCGGAGGTGAGGTCGGATCGGAAGCGCTTTACGGATACGATGGCCAAAATCCGGCTCAAGACACTGAAGGCGGAGGGGCGCCCGTTGCTGCTCTCGCTTGTTCCGATCGCCTTTCTCGCCATCTGGTGCTTCGAGCGTCTGGCCTATCATCCTCCGGCTGCCGGGCAACCGGTTCAGCTCGTCGCGTATTTCCCGCTGTCCGCCGCTGGAAAGACGGCACACGTTGTTCCCTTGGCGAAGGTATCCGCGGACGGCGGCTGGCTGCGGGAGATCGAGGCGGTGACCGTCGAGACGCCGCCCCATGCCAAGGCGGTCTGGTCGCTGCAGGCGTCGGCCGATTCCCAACCCTACCGGTTGCAGGTGCGATTCGATGGCAAGACCTACGCGCGGTCTCTCCTTGTCGGCCAGACCCGCTATGCCCCGCCGTTGACGGAATACACGGCGGTCCCCGGGGAGGAGGGAATTGTCTGCACGGAGATCGCCATGAAGCCTGTGAAGCTTTTCGGTCTGCTGCCCGGCATTCCCGCACTGGGGCTCGCCCCATGGATCGTGGCCTACCTCGTGCTTGTATTCCCGGTGGTCTATGCCTTGAAGGCCCTCGTTCGAGTCTACTGACCCATGAACTCAAAAACGTACTTATCGCCCCATTCCCGGGGATGCCTGTCCGGCAGGCCGGGGACTCCTCCCTGGCCAGGTACGGTGACTCGTTGGCGGAGGCCTCTGGCCTTGGCGCTGACTCTGCTCCTCTGCGCCTGCACGCCCTCCCGCCGGACCGGCGAAGCGCAGGATGTCAACTTGCCGACGTTCGATGCCCCCGAGTTCGTCACGGGACCCTATGTGATTGGCGTGACGCAGACGGAGGCGGAGATTCGCTGGGTCTCGGAACGGGGCGTCCCGAGAGGCCGCGTGAGCATTGCGCCGGTGGAGCAACCTGGGGCGGTCGTCGCCAAGGTTCGCGCCAGGATCAAGCCTCTGGAGGGGCGGCCGGAGCGGGTGCAGTGTGCCGCCGTGACCGGTCTGCTGCCCGGCACCCGGCATGCCTACACGATCACGTGCGGTCCCAAGACGACTGCAGGCGAATTCGTCACCGCGCCGGACAAACCCGGCCCCTTCACATTTGTCTCCTATGGCGACCACCAACACAACGGCTGGGCCCACCGCCAGGTGGCGAATGCCATCGCGAAGGAGAAGCCTGTGTTGGTCCTCGATACGGGCGATCTGCCAGACGATGGCGGCGATTGGGACCAGTGGCTGCGCATCTTCTTTCACCCCGCCGCGGACCTGCTGCGCACTGCGGCGTTCTGGCCGGTGCGCGGGAACCACGACCGTCCCAGCGAGATCTTCCGGGATCTGTTCTCTCCGGCCGGGCGGAAGTTCTACTACAGCTTCGACTTCGGCAATGCGCATTTTGTGATGCTCGACTGCTTTGTATTTGAGGAGGATCGTCCCGGGATGCTCGCGTGGCTCGATCGGGATCTGGCCAACAACCAGAGCGAATGGACCCTCGTCGCCTATCACGTACCGACCTTCAACGTGGGCGGCCATGCGGCCAAATGGGGCTGGGATGACGTCCTGCCCCTGCTCGAAAAGCACGGGGTGGATGTGGTCCTGAGCGGACACTCCCACCTCTACGAGCGGTTCAAGCCCATCGGGGTGCCGGGCAAGAAGCCCATGGTCTTCATCGTCAGCGGCGGCGGAGGCGGAGGGTTGGACATCTCCGCATCCCACCCCCTCCTGACCGGAGGGACCGGCATTTCGACCTATCACTACTGCCTGTTCATGATCGACGGGAATCAACTCTCCATGCAGGCAAAGCAGATGGACGGCACCGTGATCGACAGTCTGGTCCTGGTCAAGGAGAACGGTCTCTACCAGCAGAAGATCATGGAGCAGGCCGTTTCGACGCAGCAGGCCAAGGACGCCCTCCAAGATCAGAAGGGAACCCGGGAGGAGTTGTACCTCCGTCAACGCGAGGCCAAACAACTG
>SESD01001559.1_pt1 | contig 12537 bp, 11 predicted proteins | sample 3171411 | NCBI WGS metagenome assembly SESD01 (sample SAMN06051880, study PRJNA518727) | freshwater metagenome | biome: subpolar coniferous forest; feature: holomictic lake; material: water; isolation source: holomictic Lake 442, 16.5 m depth | place: Canada: near Kenora, Ontario | collected...
TAGTTGCTTTGCTTTGTTCACGGAGCAGCTCCTTTCGATAGTAGTTATAAACTCTTGTAAGTGTTATATCGCTTCGTAATTTCAAGACAAAAAAACTGTCCCAATCCCTTTACGTAATAATTATCACAAAAAACGGAATGATTTTAACCTATGATGCCTGTCTATACCAGATGTCCTTGTGATGATTTTAATTTGGCGCAAAAAAAAAGCTTGTGACTCAAAGAAGCCACAAGCCTTTTTTGTTAAAAGAAGACTTTGTTTAACTATTTAAAGCTTCAGCATAAGCTTTGTCAAAAGTGGGGATATGACTATCCAACCAACCTTTAACCATTTGCCCCACTTCTTCGGTTACGTCTGCTTCACCGGCATGAAACTTGGTTTGCAAGCCTCCACAAATACCAATTAACGCTACATGCTCTGCTTTGTGGCGTTCGTAGTCTGCATAACCTTTAGCCAGCATTTCTTTTTCTTCATGCGCAAAATGACCTACAACATAAGCAATTAAATCATCCAACTGCGCACCTATTGCAGAACGGGCTGCACCACTAATTGCCAAATCATATAACTTGTTAAGTTTATCAAACAAGATTTTATGCTCGTCATCTGCAAAAGCAACATCCGTACCGTATTGAGCCGCTGTCCACGTAATTAAAGCCATACATTTCTCCTGTGTTTTATTTATAATTATTTACCGCACAAAAAGTATGGATTATATTTAATACCCTGTCAATTTTAATGTAATTTATTCAAAAAAGCCGGATCAATTCGACAACCACCGACCTCTGGGTGATCTAGCACATCCTGCTCAAAATCCCGATAAGTGGGTAACTGAAAAGCAATGCGGTTAATTTTTCCACCCGAAAATTCAAATTCCATTGCCCCGCCTTTGACGCGTGGACTCCCCTCTTTAGTCGTAAATAACAAAATACCTCCATTAGCTGCTGCCTTACCCTGTTGATCAGAAAGAATACGGGCACAACTAAGTTCACTAATAGATAATCCGGCAAACACTTGAACCAACTGATGTGCGCTAACAATAACGCCACTCCCAGGAATAGTAGCGGGTGCAGGCGTAGCTAGAGGCGCAGACACAGCGAGGACTGGCGGGATTACCTCCGTGGGATTGGGTATTGTTGCCGCTGCAGAAGCGGGTATAGGCAGAAGAAGAGACTCCACCAATGGCGGCGCCAATAATTTCTCCAAACCAAAATCACCCAAATGATTTTGTAACAAAACACTACCATCGCCATTGGTGGCCGTCGCCAACAAAGGAAACAACTGTTGCTCCATTTCGCTCTTGTTGGCATTTTTAAGTACCGAAATCAATTGCCGCTCAATTGATTTAAGCGGTGTAAAAAACTGTTCCTTTTTCTGCCCCGACTCTTCAATCTGTTTCCAGTCTGCCGGTAAATTGACCGGCAACCCCATGGCTTTCATAACGGCATAATCATCAGCAATCAGGCACAAGCCAAAGTTCTTGGTACGATAGCCTTCCATTACTTTGGACTGAATCTCTCCACTCAATGCTTTTTGCTGCGGTGTGTTGTAATTTGTCCAATCACTGTTATTGGCTAAAAAGTAATAAATAAAGGCATTTCGATCAAATTTATTAAAACCCAAATCCTTCATAACCAGCTTTATTTTCCGGCAATTAGCTTCTACTTCTTCATAGTTACTCCAGTTGGGCTTTAAATTGGGTTTGGCCGGATGCTTTGATTCCTCAATCAGTTGCAACAACTTCACTTCACCCGCGCCTGTTTTAATAGGTGAGTAGCCTATTTCTTCCAGCGATAAATCTCGCGCATCAGGAATACCCTCCGGCGCTGTCTTTAACAACAAGGATGGAATGATTTCCGGATAAATTTTTAGCTCGCCTAGCGGCTGGGTATCTGAACCCAGTAGATTTATACCCCCTTCCGCCACGGCATAAACTTTAAAAATAGTGTAATTAAGCGCACCGGTTTTACCCGAAAAAGTAACAATAGCCGGTAATGAATGCGATTCTGAACTGTGCTTTACTGACGTAGGCGCTGGCGTGGCAGTGGTAGCCGGATTGCTTTTCGCCCATTGCCCCGCAAACTGCCCTACTACGGCAACCCCCATACCCACACCGGTTAACGCCAATAAATTGCTGGCCGTTGTCACATCACCGACCAAACCTGACACATCCACATCACTGTTGGCACTGGAAATAAAACTATAATCAACGAGCGTTTCCTTGCCTAAATCCAGACGCATCCATGGGGTCAGCGTAATTTTTTTGGCATCAAATTTAAAATTACATTTACCTGATGTCGCCTGGTAAGAAAAACCTGGCGCTTCATTATTAAATTTGAGCCCCTCATTGCGAACCGTAAAAATAAGCGCAGAAGACAAATCACCCTTCTCGTAAGAAGGCGTCATATTACTGCAGCCGCTCTTTGAGGCATTATCACCTTTAAAATCAAAATCCGAAATCAAGCGTACATAGTAATCATCGCCATCAATGACCTGAAAACCAGGTAACGGTTGAAATTGATGCGACTGGGTTAATTGCGCAGATTGGGGATCATTTGCCTGAGCCGAAGGATAATCAATTGCAATTTGTCGCGTGGGTGCGCATCCAACCAAAATAACACTCACAAACAAACTAAATTTAAAAGATGAAACAGAACAAATCGACATGCTTTAAACCTTATGCCGCAAGTCATACGGCGAATCAAGCTGGAAAAAACGAAAATGATAGGGCTTACATGGCGCTTTTGTCATGCTTTATTTTTGCCATACTAAATTTATGGTGATGGATAGCTCGTTAACTATTGGCTATTTTCAATTAACGCCTTCCACGTTTTCTCACTTTACATCAACCTTACTTATAAAAAAGCTATTTCCTTTCAGGCGGTTTAATTTTCATAACCGGCTTTTCCCGATTTTACTGTTGACACAAAAATGCAAGCCATCCATCAAGCCGATATAGCCATTCCTGAATTTTTTCACACATTTTATATTGATACCATGTAAAATTAAAATTATGTATTTCGTAATTTTAGGATATAAAAGTGTTTAGAGGAACAACCATACTTTCAGTTCGTCGGGGCGACAAAGTTGTTATTGGCGGCGATGGCCAAGTCACCTTGGGCAATACCGTCATGAAAGGCAACGCGCGTAAAGTTCGTCGCCTTTATCATGATAAAGTCATTGCCGGTTTTGCCGGCGCAACGGCTGATGCGTTCACCTTATTTGAACACTTTGAAGGTAAACTTGAAAAACATCGAGGCAATTTAACCAGAGCCGCCGTTGAAATGGCCAAAGATTGGCGTACAGACCGTGCCTTGCGTAAACTGGAAGCTTTGCTGACCATTGCCGATGCCAGAACCTCGTTAATTATCTCCGGCACTGGTGATGTTATCGAACCCGAATTTGATTTGATGGCGATTGGTTCAGGCGGTGCTTTTGCCCAAGCAGCGGCACGCGCCCTACTGGAAAACACCAACCTGAGTGCACGCGAAATTGTTGAAAGGTCTTTAAATATAGCCGCTGATATCTGTATTTATACCAACCACAATCTGCGCATAGAAGAACTAGACGCCGAACCTAACGAGTAAAAGCATGACACACATGACTCCAAAAGAAATTGTAAGTGAGCTGGACAAACACATTGTTGGTCAAGCCAGTGCCAAACGATCTGTCGCTATCGCGCTAAGAAACCGTTGGCGCCGTCAGCAGGTTGATCCTGCTTTACGCGATGAAATTACGCCCAAAAATATATTGATGATTGGCCCTACCGGCGTTGGTAAAACCGAAATCGCCCGCCGTTTGGCACGTTTGGCAAATGCACCCTTTATTAAAATAGAAGCCACCAAATTTACTGAAGTAGGTTATGTTGGCCGTGATGTTGAATCCATCATCCGGGACTTGGTCGATACTGCCGTCAAAATGACGCGGACAGCAGAAATGGACAAGGTTGAATCTAAAGCCTACGATGCAGCCGAAGATAAAGTGTTGGATATTCTATTACCCAGAGCAGATGCCGGCATGTTGTCTGACTCGGAAGAATCTACCCGTCAAAAAATGCGCAAGAAATTACGCGAAGGCGATCTGGATGATAAGGAAATTGAAATTGATGTGCATGTTGCGCCTATGGGCGTAGAAATTATGGCACCTCCCGGCATGGAAGAAATGACCAGTCAATTGCAAGGCATGTTCCAAAGCATGGGGTCGGATAAAACCAGATCACGCAAAATGTCCATTAAAAAAGCCTTGGCATCCATAAAGGAAGATGAAGCTGCTAAACTGGTTAATGAAGATGATATTAGACTGCGTGCAGTAGAGTCCGTAGAACAAAACGGCATTGTGTTTCTGGATGAAATAGACAAAATATGCAAACGTTCTGAATTGGGCGGCGGTGGCGGTGAAGTATCGCGTGAAGGCGTCCAGCGAGATTTGTTGCCATTAGTTGAAGGCAGTACGGTCAGTACTAAATACGGCGCCATCAAAACGGATCACATTTTATTTATCGCTTCAGGCGCATTTCATGTTGCCAAACCCTCCGACCTAATTCCCGAACTACAAGGCCGTTTTCCTATTCGCGTTGAGTTAAGTGCCTTGTCTGCGGATGATTTCGTACGCATTTTAACAGAACCCAATGCCTCATTAACTGAACAATATGAAGCCTTACTTGCCACAGAAGGCGTGTCATTAACCTTTGCCACCGATGGCATTCAGCGCATTGCCGAACTGGGCTGGCAAGTGAATGAAAGAACCGAAAACATTGGTGCGCGGCGCCTACATACCATGCTGGAACGGTTACTGGAAGAAATTTCCTATAATGCACCGGACCTTATTGAAAAAGCGATCGTTATTAATGCCGCTTATGTTGATCAACACTTAACCGAGTTTGCTGAAGACGAAGATTTAAGTCGTTATATTTTGTAGTATCATGCCGAGCTATGTTATCGCTCGGCATACCAATACGCTACTTCTGCATTGTTCTTCACCACTGTAGTTGCAGCCTGTTCGTATCTCTGAATTATATTTATAAATCGTATGCGCTTAACTGTAAAATCCAGTAATACCTGGCCTACTGAAATCAAACTACATCAGGTTTCCAGTATTCTTGAAGTCAGCTTTGATGATGGCAGCGTCTATCAACTGCCGTATGAATATCTGCGCGTATACACACCATCGGCAGAAGCTGTCGGGCATGCGCCTGGACAAGAGATTCTGCAGGTTGATAAAGAAGATGTCACCATTAAAGAGATTAAACCCATTGGCAATTATGCCATTACTCCGGTATTTAGCGACGGTCATAATAGTGGCATTTATACCTGGGATTTACTCTATAAGTTGGGCTCTGAATATCAAACATTATGGACCAATTATCTCAACAAGCTGGAAGCTGCCGGACATAAGCGTAAAGCATCACTAAACACACGGTATAACTAATGACAAACGACAACACCACCCATTTCGGTTTTAAACAAGTCGCCACTGAAGACAAAGTCAATCTGGTACGCGGCGTATTTGATTCGGTTGCAGGTCAATACGACATCATGAATGATTTGATGTCAATGGGGATTCACCGCATCTGGAAGCGCGTTGCAGTCCAGCTAAGCAATGTCCGCAAAGGCGAACAAGTACTTGATCTGGCAGGCGGAACCGGTGACTTGACGGTACTGTTTGAGCAACGTGTCGGCAAAGAAGGACAGGTTGTTCTGGCCGATATTAATTCCGAGATGTTGCGCACCGGGCGCAACCGACTGATCGACAAAGGCTTGGTGGGCAATATACGCTATGCGCAAGTCAATGCCGAATGCCTGCCTTTTGAAGACAATACTTTTGATTGTGTCTGTATCGCCTTTGGTCTGCGCAATGTCACCGATAAAGATGCCGCCTTGCGCTCCATGCACCGGGTACTAAAACCAGGCGGTCGCGTTATCGTTCTTGAATTTTCACATCCTGTCGATAAAATCACCGAAAAAGTATACGACTTTTATTCGTTTAAGCTACTGCCCAAGATTGGCAAATTTGTAGCCAAGGATGAAGAAAGTTATCGCTACCTGGCTGAATCCATTCGTATGCATCCCAAGCAGGATGAGCTTAAAAAAATGATGGAGAATGCCGGACTCGAACGTTGCGAATACTTCAATATGACCCAAGGAATTGTTGCCGTTCATAGAGGTTATAAAATTTAGCATGGTCATCAAACCATTGTTAATGAGTGCGTTGGAAATCGCACTCAACAAATTTCTTGAGATGGATCAGAACAGGGCTTTTTTTTTAACGCCCCTGTCCGGTAAAATCATTGCCATGACCCTTTTGCCATTCAATGAAACCATTTACCTGTGTCCGACTTCTGATTCCATTCAGCTCCTTGATTACAGTCCGGATCAACCCGATACGCAATTAACCGGTTCGGTCTTTGCCTTTGGCTTAATGGGGCTCAGCTCAAAACCCATGCGTTCAATTTTCTCCGGTGAAATTAAAATTGAAGGTGACATGCAAACGGGTCGAAAATTTCAAGAACTGTTCGCTAAACTGGACATTAATCTGGAACAACAATTGGCGCGTTACACGGGCGACACAATAGCTCATAACATCAGTCAGTTTTTTCGGACAGGTCAAAACTGGAGCAAAGAGTCCATTGAAACGTTTAGACTTAATGCCTCGGAATTTCTTCAGGAAGAAACCCGCGACTTACCGGCGGTACCTGAAGCTGATCTGTTTTACGCCCAAGTTGATGAATTACGCACCGACTTTGACCGTTTGCAAAGCCGTGTTGAACGACTTGAAAATACGCTACTGAATTAATTTTAATTTTTTACCACGAAGACAAGCAAAGTCCCATAGACATCAACTTAAGACCTTTCACCACGAAGACACGAAGAACACGAAGATTTTTCTTTGGTTTTTCTTCTTGAACTTCGTGTCTTCGTGGTCTGTAATATCTTTAAGTTGATGCGTATGGGGCATAAAAAGCAAAGCCCACCCTAACAACAAAGGTAACACGTGATCCGACCTAAATTAGTATTACGCCTGATCCATATTAACTGGGTTCTCGTCGTTCATGGCTTGGACGAAATCGTTTTAAAAACCCATTTATTCCGCCCTGTTCGTTACTTGGCTTTTATTACACCCAGCTATTGGCTTAAGCCCAAAGCGGATTCCCGTGGCGTCAGAATCAGGCGTGCCCTTGAAGATCTTGGGCCTATCTATGTCAAATTCGGGCAAGCTTTATCGACCCGCAAAGATATATTGCCTGATGATATTTCAGATGAGCTGGTCAAGCTACAAGACCGGGTGCCGCCCTTCGCCAATGAAATTGCCCGCAACATTATTGAAAAAGAACTGGGCATGTCAATTGCCGAAGCGTTTGCCGAGTTTGACCCAACGCCTCTAGCTTCCGCTTCTGTTGCCCAAGTACATACCGCGACATTACATACCGGCGAAAAAGTTATCGTTAAGGTATTACGCCCCGACATTGAAGAACGGATTCGTTCCGACATCGGCCTGCTTTATGAATTGGCTCGTTTTGCGGAACGATTCTGGTCAGATGCCAGAAGATTACGTGCCATGGACGTAGTTGCAGAATTTGAAAGATCCACCCTTGACGAACTGGATCTGGTTAGAGAAGCCGCTAATGCCGCCAAATTAAGACGCAATTTTGAAAATTCAGAACTAATCTACATACCCGAAATACACTGGGCTTTTACACGCCAGAAAGTCATGGTGATGGAAAGAATCTACGGCATTCCCGTCGGAGAAATAGAACAGCTCAAAGCCGCTGGCGCAAACTTTAAAGTGTTGGCCGAACGCGGTGTAGAAATATTTTTTACCCAGGTATTTAGAGATAACTTTTTTCATGCCGACATGCATCCCGGCAATATTTTTGTCGAACTGCCGGATAAATACATTGCCGTTGATTTTGGTATCGTCGGATCTTTATCACTATCAGATCAACGCTACCTTGCAGAAAATTTTCTGGCATTTTTTAACCGTGATTATCGAAAAGTCGCTGAAATGCACGTTGAGTCCGGCTGGGTACCCCGCTCAACTCGTATAGAAGAATTTGAATCCGCCATTCGTAGCGTTTGCGAACCCATCTTTGAAAAACCGCTAAAAGACATTTCCTTTGGCCAATTATTATTGCGTTTATTCCAAACCGCCCGACGCTTTGATATGCACGTTCAACCGCAACTGGTATTGCTACAAAAAACACTGCTCAATATTGAAGGCTTGGGCAGGCAGCTTTACCCAGAACTGGATTTATGGCAAACCGCCAAACCTTTTCTTGAAAAATGGTTCCATGAGCGTTTGGGCCCTAAAGCCAAAATCAATAAAATAATCAAACAGTTCCCCGAATTTGCCGAACAGTTTCCGGAAATCCCGTCTTTGCTTTACAAAGCACTGGATCATGCCGCTCATGCACAGCAACACGCCGAGATACAGCAACAAGAACTGGCCCTGATGCGACAGCTTATGGATAAAAATCATAAAACCACCGTATGGGCCATGATTATTAGCGCCTTTATTATTAGTGCTGCGGTATTGTTTCAATAGCGCCAAGGTGCGCGGTGCGAACCCTACCTAATTATCCCGGAGGGTGCCGCATCGCGCACCAATCGACCATCGTAGATTGCGTAATAAAACAAAAGCGCACCCTATCGGAGTTTTAACGTGTGCGGTTCATGCTCTACAGGGTTATAGGGCGCCATAAACATTGACATTAACAAGCCGCCACTATAGAATTTCGCCCTGCTTGAGTTTGTTTTACCGTTATGCTTATCTTTACGAAGTTTTTACTATATTGCTCGTCCTGTTTATCATAAGTAATTCTTAAATTTCTCAGCGCTACCGGCCTCTTGGGGCTTCAATTACATATTTTATATTAGGACTACACAATGGCTACTGGTACAGTTAAATGGTTTAACGCTGAAAAAGGTTTCGGTTTTATTCAACAAGAAAACGGCGAAGACGTTTTTGTTCATTTTCGTAACATCAACAGCTCCGGTTTTAAATCTCTTGATGAAGGCCAAAAAGTACAGTTTACTGTAACTCAAGGTCAAAAAGGCCCGCAAGCAGAAGAAGTAACCATCATCTAATTGCAATTAAACTGTAGCCTTCTTATCGGTAGGCTACAGTTTGTTTTACCCCGTTTTACAACAGATCACTTGCGTTACCCCTCACCGTTTATATTGCTCCCTTTTTACACCGCACTTTACAGCGCTTTATTAGCCGTTAATACTGCGGCACACTATCAACAAACTCTATTGTTTTTGACTCTTTTTAATCCCTTAAAATTAATATTGTTTAATCACTATTAAATCAGTTAAGTCATAACCACCCAAGCCCTTGATCAACGCCTTAATCAGATCAATATAAACCTACAGGTTGTGTCCTTTTTATGTCTCTTTTACACATAAATTTTCTTGTGCTATGCTACCTGACATATAAAGGCAGCACAAAGGATACGTGTTGTTTTAACGAATAGAATCGCCATTAAGAGTTGACCATGACCGAATCAAGCAATATCCAAGTGACCGTGCAAACTATAACCACTGCACTCAAAGATAAACCGGGTGCACTTTTACCTATTTTGCATGCCATTCAAGATGCCTTGGGTTATGTTCCTGCCGAAAGCGTGCCTACCATTGCCGATGCTTTACGTCTTTCTCGCGCTGAAGTGCATGGTGTCATCAGCTTTTACCATTATTTCCGCGACACTCCGCCAGGCAAACACACGATTCATCTTTGCCGTGCCGAATCCTGCCAAGCCATGGGAGGTAAAGACCTCGAAAAGCATGTCAAAACCCGACTGGGTATTGATTTCCACGAAACCACCGAAGATGGCCAATTTTCTCTGGAACCCGTCTATTGCTTGGGTAACTGTGCCTGCTCTCCTGCCATGCAAATCGGCAATGAAATTTATGGCAGAGTGACCGCAAACAGTTTTGACACGACCATCAACGAAACAGAGGCATTGGCATGAGTATCACTATTTTTGTTCCCTGCGATTCCAGTGCCATTTCACTAGGTGCTGACCGTGTCGCTGCAGCTATAGCCAAAGAAGCTGAAAAGCGCAGTCTTGATATTCAGTTAATCCGTAACGGTTCACGAGGCCTATTCTGGCTGGAACCACTGGTTGAAGTGCTCACCGAAGCCGGTCGTCTGGCTTACGGCCCTGTTCAGGTAAGTGATGTAGCCAGCCTGTTTGACGCCAACTTTTTTCAGGGCGGCGCCCATCCCCTGCTTTTAGGCCTAACAGAAGAACTTGATTACCTAAAAAAACAACAACGGCTAACCTTTGCCCGCATTGGTATAACAGATCCTGTCAGCCTGGACGATTACCTCAATAATGACGGCTATCGCGGTTTAAGCAATGCCTTAAACCAGTCACAGGCCGATATTGTTAAAACCGTGACCGATTCCGGTTTACGGGGTCGCGGTGGCGCGGCTTTCCCTACGGGTATTAAATGGAATACCGTACTGGGAACACCATCAGAACAAAAATACATTATCTGTAATGCTGACGAAGGCGATTCCGGTACTTTTTCTGACCGCATGGTCATGGAAGGCGACCCGTTTGTCTTAATTGAAGGCATGACTATCGCTGGCATAGCCGTTGGCGCTAACCAAGGCTATATCTACTTACGGGTAGAATATCCTCACGCTCACAAAGCCTTAAATACTGCTATTGAAAAAGCGTATCAAGCAGGTTACCTGGGCGATAACATCCAAGGTAGCGGCAAAACCTTTCATCTTGAAGTTCGTTTGGGCGCTGGCGCTTATATCTGTGGCGAAGAAACTTCTTTAATGGAAAGCCTGGAAGGCAAACGTGGACTGGTGCGGTTTAAACCACCCCTGCCTGCCATCAGCGGATTGTTTGGCAAACCCACCGTGGTAAATAACGTCATTTCCTTGGCATCCGTACCGATCATTCTGGATAAAGGCGGTGATTATTACCGTGACTTTGGCATGGGGCGATCGCGCGGCACGTTGCCTCTGCAACTGGCGGGTAATATTAAACACGCCGGCTTGGTTGAGCTGGCTTTTGGCATGACCTTACGTGAACTAATCTATGATTTTGGTGGCGGTTCAGCATCAGGACGCCCCATAAAAGCCGTTCAAGTCGGTGGCCCTTTAGGCGCTTATTTGCCTGAATCGCAATTTGACACCCCACTGGATTATGAAGCTTTCGCGGCAAACTGGACAGTATTGGGTCATGGCGGCGTGGTGGTTTTTGATGACACGGCCGACATGGCACAAATGGCCCGCTACAACATGGAATTTTGCGCTATTGAATCTTGCGGTAAATGCACACCCTGCCGCATAGGCTCTACACGTGGTTATGAAGTGATAGACAACATTATCGCAGGCCAAGAGCTTGGCAAAAACATACCTCTGTTACGTGATCTTTGCAACACCTTACTTAACGGCTCGCTTTGTGCATTAGGCGGTATGACTCCCTACCCTGTACTGAGTGCTTTAAATCATTTCCCGAAAGACTTCGGGATTGATGAAAAAGCAAACGTAGCCTGATAACGACACAAGGAATCAATCATGAGCATGAATAAAGAACAAGATTTTGGCACACCTGCCAGTACTGCAAGCCAATTGGTTACCCTGGAAATTGACGGTTTTAAAGTCACTGTTCCCGAAGGTACGTCCATTATGCGGGCCGCTGCCAGTATCGGCATCGACATCCCTAAATTATGCGCTACCGACAGTATTGAGCCCTTTGGCTCGTGTCGGCTTTGCGTTGTACAAATTGAAGGCGGTCGCGGTATGCCGGCCTCTTGCACCACGCCAGCCGCAGAAGGCTTAAAAGTAGTTACCCAAAACCAAAAACTGGCTGAAGTTCGCCGTGGTGTCATGGAATTATACATTTCCGATCATCCTCTGGACTGCCTGACCTGCTCAGCCAACGGCGATTGCGAACTGCAAGATATGGCCGGCGCGGTAGGTTTACGTGAAGTCCGTTACAACCCGATTGAAACTCATCTTGATGCCGTCAAAGACGAAAGCAATCCTTATTTCAGCTTTGACCCCAGCAAATGTATTGTCTGCTCTCGTTGCGTTAGAGCCTGCGAAGAAACCCAAGGCACCTTCGCCTTAACCATTGATGGTCGTGGCTTTGACTCCAAAGTATCGCCCAGCCAAAATGAAGCTTTCATGGATTCCGAATGCGTCTCTTGTGGTGCCTGCGTACAGGCCTGCCCAACAGCGACTTTAATGGAAAAATCGGTGATTGACCATGGCCAGCCCGAACACGCCATCATTACCACCTGTGCCTACTGTGGCGTCGGCTGTTCATTTAGGGCAGAAATGAAAGGCGAACAAGTGATTCGCATGGTGCCCAACAAAAATGGCCAAGCCAATCATGGTCATTCCTGTGTCAAAGGTCGTTTTGCCTTTGGTTATGCCACCCATAAAGACCGCATGACCAAACCCATGATTCGTGCCAGCATTAAAGATGCCTGGCAAGAAGTCAGCTGGGAAGAAGCCATTAATCATGCCGCTTCTGAATTAAGACGCATCCAGACAAAATACGGCAAAGAT
>SESD01001560.1_pt1 | contig 12533 bp, 10 predicted proteins | sample 3171411 | NCBI WGS metagenome assembly SESD01 (sample SAMN06051880, study PRJNA518727) | freshwater metagenome | biome: subpolar coniferous forest; feature: holomictic lake; material: water; isolation source: holomictic Lake 442, 16.5 m depth | place: Canada: near Kenora, Ontario | collected...
ACACCTCCATCAACATCGACGGCGGCGACAACAACGAGCCCTTCTTCGGTGGCGCGATCGGTGCGGCGGAAGGCAAGACCCCCTTCACCGTGTCCATCGAAGCCATCCGCGAGTACCAGGTGATCACCGACGGCGCCAGCGCCGAGTTCGGGCGCATGGGCGGCGGTTACGTGAACGCCATCACCAAGAACGGCAGCAACGACTTCGGTGGCAGCCTCTTCTACTACACCCGCCCCCGCGTCTGGGTTGAGCCCGGTCCGACGATGATCCAGCCCTCTGGCTCCACCACCACCAACCCCGTGGGGGCCTTTGAGCAGCAACAGTACGGCTTCAGTGCCGGCGGCCCGCTGGTCAAGGACAAGCTGTTCTACTTCGTGGCCTACGACGCCCAGCGCCTGAAGCAGCCTTACAACATGGCCTTCGGCGGCGCCAACCCCGGTGGCGTTTCGGGCCTCCTGCCACTGAACCCTGCCCTGCCCTCCGATGCAGTCCTGCTCGCCAAGCAGGGCGCCTACTTCAGCAAGGGCGACAGCGAGTCCATGTTCGCCCGCTTCGACTGGAACATTAACCCGGATCAGACCCTTCAGCTGCGGGTGAACCACTCCAAGTTCAATGGTGATGTGGGTGCCGGTATCACCGCCGCCTACGAGAACCTCTCCAGCGACATCGTTACCACCGACGCCTATGTGGTGCAGTGGAACTGGGTGATCAACGCCAACTGGCTGAACGAAGCCCGGGTGAACTTCACCAAGGACGACATGCCCCGGGTGCCCTACTCCAAGACCCCTGAGATCGCCATCAGCAGCGTGGGCTACTTCGGTGCCTACCCCTTCGATCGCACCTACAACACCAAGCGGACCCAGTTCCAGGACAACATCAGCTATGTCACCCCCACCCTCCAGGTGAAGGCTGGCCTCGACTACAACACCATGGACGTTGCCGAGTTCTTCGCCGGCAACTGGCAGGGCGTCTACAACTTCACCAGCATCGCCAACTACCGGGCCGGCAACTGGAGCTACTACCGCCAGAACTTTGGCCTCAGCAGCCCCATCGCACAGGCCGGTCAGTTCGCCGCCACTATGAAGCAGGAAGCCGCCTTCATCCAGGCTGACTGGCGCGTGACCGACACCCTCAAGGTGGGCCTCGGTGTTCGCTGGGACAAGCAGGAGAACCCCAGCTACCCGATCCTGGACTTCAGCAACCCGCTCGCCAGCACCATGCCGCTGACGGGCCAGATCCCCAACGACAGCCAGATCTCCCCCCGCTTCTCCTTCACTTGGACCCCCGCCGCCGACCAGGGCAAAACGCTGGTGCGTGGCAGCGCTGGCCGCTATGTGAGCACCACCCCGGCCGTGTTCCTGTACCAGGTCTTCGCTGCCAACGGCCGCCGCACGGGTAGCAAGGACTTCCAGCCCAGTGAAGCCGCCACTTACGGCATCCCCATCGGGGCGGCCTTCAACTACGCTAACCCCTACTGGGTCGCGTCTTTCCCCACCGGCGTTGCCCTGCCAGCCTTTAACATCTGGACCTTCAGCCCCGACTTCAAGAACCCCTACACCGACCGCCTGAACGTGGGCGCTGAGCGCACCTTCAAGGATGTGGTCCTGGGCGTTTCGGCCACCTATGCCAAGGGCAACCAGCTGGAGCGCACCGCCGATGTGAACCTGGGCACCCCCACCGCCAACGCTGCGGGTCGCCTCATCTACCCCAGCACCACCAGCACCAGCGGTGCCTACACGGTGGTCCGTCCCAACACCGGCTACGGCACCATGGGCGTCTACCTCTCCGATGCCACCAGCCTCTACCACGCATACACCCTGAGCCTCAAGTACCACAAGGATGGCAGCGCCTTTGATGCGCAGGTGTTCTACACCTACTCCATCAACAAGGACAGCGACTCCAACGAGCGCAACTACTCCGGCGTCACCGTCCAGGACAACTCCCGCCTAGGCGCCCAGTGGGGCTTTGCTGATACCGACCGCCGCCAGGTCCTCACCGGCTACATGAGCTTCATCGACCGTGAAATCACGGGCATCCTGACCTCGGTCTCCATGCGCTACCAGACCGGCACGCCCTACACCATCACCTACGGCACGGACGTGAACGGCGACGGTAACACCGGCAACGACCGTTACTACCCCGGCGGCAAGGACATCGGCCGCAACGCCTACCGCAATGGCTCGGTCCTCTACCTGGACCTCGGCCTGCGCCGCGACATTCCCGTCACTCGCGGGACGAAGCTGACCCTGTCCCTCGATGTGTTCAACCTCACCAACCGCCAGGACACCTACCTGACCTACGCCACCCCCTCCGTCTCCAACCCCTCTGCGGTGGATGCAGCGCCTCCCGTGCTGACCCCCACCCAGCGGTGGGCCGGTTCCGCCCGGCAGGTGCAGGTGGGCCTCCGCTTCGCCTTCTAGGCCCAGCGACCTCCAGGAAAGGGCGGCTTCGGCCGCCCTTTTCATTGCCAGGTTTGCCTCGGGAAGGACCAAGGCTACCAGGCGACTGACCATGACATTGGTCCCGCCCCTGTCAACTCGTCCTTGGGCCTCCTATACTTGGGGGCATCGAGGTGTCGAATGATGAGGGAGGAGGCAATTAGGCGAATCAGGGCGGCTTTCCCCGCCCTCCAATCGACCTATGGCCTGGGTTCCATCGACATTTTCGGCTCGGTGGCCCGAAACGAAGCCAACCCTGAGAGCGACATCGATCTCCTTGTGCGTTTTCAGCCTGGGAAATCGTGTGGTTATTTCGCCTTCTTCCGGCTCCAGCAGGAACTGGAACTCAACCTTGGCACCAGGGTGGACCTGGTCACCCCTGACGCCCTAAAACCTCAGCTCAGAGAACGAATCCTTGCAGAGGCTGTTCATGCCGCCTAGCAGGACATGGACCCTCAGGATCGAGGACATCCTCGAGTCCATTGGAAAGATCCAGCTCTATACGGAGGGTATGGATTTTGAAGCATTTGCCTCGGACGAACGAACCATGGATGCGGTGCTTCGCAACTTTGGTGTGATCGGCGAGGCAGCCAACCACCTTCCCGAAGCGATCCAGATTGAAGACCCCAGCATTCCCATCGATGCGATGAGGGCCATGCGGAACTTTGTCATCCATGAGTACTTCGGCGTGAGCAAGGAGATCCTATGGAAGACGTTGCAGGAGGATCTTCCGCCACTCATTGCCCCGCTGACGGCCTTGCTAAAGAGGGAACGTTGACCAGGGAAGAACAGATGTTGTGCGTGGCTGAGGCGGAAAATTGAAGATATTGGCGCTGGGCGATGTGGTGGGGGAACCGGGCCGACGGCTCGTGGAGGAGTATGTCCCGGCTCTGCGCCGGGAGACCGGGGCCGACCTGGTGGTGGTCAACGGCGAGAACGCCGCCCACGGCCACGGCATCAGTGAGGGCATCGCCAAGGAGTGGTTCGACAAGGTGGGCGTGGATGTCATCACCACCGGCAACCACTCCTTCGACGTGAAGGGCATCGAGTCCTTCTACCGCCAGGAGCCCCGCCTCATCCGGCCCGCCAACCACCCGCCGGGCACCCCCGGCCAGGGCTGGATCAAGCTGCACATGCCCTCCGGCGCCGAGGTGCTGGTGATCAACCTCATGGGCCGGGTGCACATGTCCCCCTGCGACTGCCCCTTCCGCTGCGTGGACGCCCTCCTGCAGAAGGAGCGCGCGGACCTGGTGATCGTGGACATGCACGCCGAGGCTACCAGCGAGGCCCAGGCCATGGGCCACCACCTGGATGGCCGGGTCGCGGCTGTGCTGGGCACCCACACCCACGTGCCCACCCTGGACGCCAAGCTGCTACCGGGCGGCACCGCCTACGTGACGGATATCGGCATGACCGGGCCCTACGACGGCGTCATCGGCATGAAGAAGGAGTGCAGCCTGGGCCGCTTCCTGAATGTCCAGCGCCCCCGCTACGAAGTCGCCCAAGGCGACTTCCAGCTCCACGCCGTCCTCGTCACCACCGACGGCCGTAAGGCCACGTCCATCGAGCGGATTCTAAGAACGCTTTGATCCTTTTCTCTTTTCCCATCTGAAATCGCAACGCGATTTCAGCGGCTGAACCGCCTCAGCATCCGCATGTTCCGACGGTAGGCGGTGCCGCGGGTGAAGTTGATGGCCACCTGGCGGGGGAAGCGGGTAATGGCGCCGGCCAGGGAGATAAAGGTGCGCACGGTGTGGGCGGGGCCCCGGCCCAGCCGGCTGGCATTGTCGTAGTAGACCGTCAGGGCCTGGCGCATGGTGGCCTTGGGCAGGTTGAACAGGCCGTAGCTCTCGATGACATCGTGGTTGATGCGGCGGGTGCCGTCTTCCTCGGTGACGATCAGGTCCTCGGGTCGGATCTCCTGGGTCATGGCGGCTCCTGGGTCAAAAATGTATCGGCCCGTCCCACCAATTGCTCAATTCGTGCCAACCAGCCCGGTCTAGGACTTCAGGCGCGAAGGCGGCGCCAGCCCTCCAGAAACAGCCCAAAAGCAGGATCCTGCTTGGTCTTGGCTTCCACCAGGGCCCGGATCTGGGCCTCCTCGGCCAGCATCTGCTCCGGGGTCAGGTGCCCTGAAAGGGTCATGCCCCGCAGCCAGACCAGGAAGGTGGTGAGGGCGTCGAACTGGTTGTAGCGGACGATCCCGGCCAGATCCCCGGCCCGCCACAGATCGATGACGCTCTTGCCGTCGGTGCCCAGCTTGCCGGGAATACCGCAGGCCGTGGCGAGCTCATGGAGGGTGGAGGACGCCTTGCCCCAGCTGCCCACAGCCTCCCGCAGGTCGACGTGCTGGCTGCCGTAGCGGTCGTAGAAGTCGTCCTTGGCCCACTTCTCCCCGCTCCGCCCCAAGCCCGGGATGGAGAGCCCATGCACCATGGCCCGCTGGGTCAGGATAGGCAGGTCCGAGTCCCGGGAGTTGAAGCCCACCAGCTGGGGCTTCTTGTCCCCGACGGCCACCAGGAAGCGGCGCAGGAGCTCGTCCTCGGGCAGCGGGTCTGGACCATCCGGCAAGGCGTAGAGGCGGTGCGAGACCTCACCGCCCTTTATGGTTCGGATCACGGCCGCGATGGATACCACCCGGCAGAGGATGGTCTTCAGGTAGGGCCGGGGCTCGGCCTCCGTGGCCCCGCCGTAGGCCCACATGCGGGCCACCACCTCTTCATCGGCAAGGTCCGGGGGCAGATCGAGGACCCGCCGCCCGGTGGGGGGATCCGGCACCCACTCGGCGTCAAAGGCGAAGATCAGGTGGTGGGGTGGGCGCAGCATGGGCTTCTCCTGGCTCGCAAAACTACACTCGCAGAGATCGCAGGGGAAGCGGAGAAATCCGGCGGAAAATCACCGGGGCGGGACGCTAAGATTGGGGCAGTTGATTACCCCAGCGTCAGCTTCGTTCTGTCCGCCCTACCCCACCCAAGGAGAGTCCCCATGAGCATCCAGACGATCGGCGTCATTGGCGCAGGCCAGATGGGCAACGGCATTGCCCACGTCTCCGCCCAGGCGGGGCTCACCGTGGTGATGCAGGACATCAGCGAGGCCTTTGCCGCCAAGGGCGTGGCCAACATCGACAAGAACCTGCAGCGGGGCGTGGACAAGGGCAAGATGACGCCTGAGGAGAAGGCCGCCATCCTGGGCCGCATCCGCACCACCACCAAGCTCGAGGACCTGGCCGACTGCGACATCGTGGTCGAGGCCGCCACCGAGAACTGGGTCATCAAGAAGCAGATCTTCGAGACCCTCGACAAGGTCTGCAAGCCCGGGGCGATCCTGGCTTCCAACACCAGCAGCATCTCCATCACCAAGCTGGCCGCCGTCACCAAGCGCCCCGACGTGGTCATCGGCATGCACTTCATGAACCCCGTGCCCGTCATGCAGCTCATCGAGGTCATCCGCGGCCTGGCCACCAGCGACGCCGTCTATCAGGCGGTGATGGATCTGGCCGTGCGCCTGGGCAAGACCCCCATCTCCTGCAATGACTTCCCGGGCTTCGTGGCCAACCGCATCCTGATGCCCATGATCAACGAGGCCATCTACACCCTCTTTGAAGGCGTGGCCACCGTGGAGAGCATCGACGGGATCATGAAGCTGGGCATGAACCACCCCATGGGCCCCCTGACCCTGGCGGACTTCATCGGCCTGGACACCTGCCTGGCCATCCTGAACGTCCTCTACGACGGCCTGGGCGATCCCAAGTACCGCCCCTGCCCCCTGCTCATCAAGTACGTGGATGCGGGCTGGCTGGGCAAGAAGAGCGGTCGCGGCTTCTACGACTACGCCAAGGCCTGATTGCAACGAAAGTCTGGAATCGCTAGCCTGAAATCAGAGCCCAGGAGAAGCCCATGCCCGTCGTCAGCCCTGCTCAGTACACCAAGATGCTCGAGGTCGCCAAGCGCGAGCACTATGCTTTCCCCGCCTTCAACGTCACCTCCACAGAGACCGCCAATGCGGTGCTGCTGGGGCTGAAGACCGCCAAGGCCGACGGCATCATTCAGATCTCCACCGGCGGCGCCGAGTTCATGTCGGGCCTGGGCGTGAAGAGCATGGCCCAGGGCGCCATTGCCCTGGCGGACTATGTGCGGTTCATGGCCGAGCAGTACGACGTGAACATCGCCCTGCACACCGACCACTGCCATCCCAAGTACCTCGAGACCTTCGTGCTACCCCTGATCGCGGAGACCGAGCGCCGCCGTGCCCTAGGGCAGCCGAACCTCTACAACGCCCACATGTTCGATGGCAGCGAGCTGCCCCTGGCCGACAACATCGCCAAGTCCTTGGAGCTGCTCAAGCGCTGCGCCGCCAGCGACATCATCCTGGAGGTCGAAATCGGCGTGGTGGGCGGCGAAGAGGACGGCCACGACACCAGCCACCTGGGCAAGGAGAAGCTCTACACCACCCCCGAGGACATGGTGGCGGTGCACCAGAACCTGGCACCCATCGGCCCCTACATGCTGGCCGCCACCTTCGGCAATGTGCACGGCGTCTACAAGCCGGGCAACGTGGTGCTCAAGCCCTCCATCCTGCGGGACGGCCAGGCCGCCATCGCCAGCGCCTGCGGGGGGGCCAACTCCCTGCTGGTCTTCCACGGCGGCTCCGGTTCCAGCATTCAGGAGATCCACGAGACCCTGGACTACGGCGTCATCAAGATGAACATCGACACCGACACCCAGTACGCCTTCACCCGCGCCATCGCCGACCACATGTTCAAGAACTACGACGGCGTCCTGAAGGTGGACGGCGAGGTGGGCAACAAGAAGACCTACGACCCCCGCCCCTACATGAAGAAGGCCGAGCAGAGCATGGCCGACCGCGTCATCCGCGCCTGCAGCGACCTCCGCTGTGCGGGGAAGGGCCTGGGACGGATCTAAGAGCCACCCTGCCCGGAATGCTGCGCATTCCGGGATAGAAAACGGCGCCAAGGCGCCGTTTTTCTTTTTTCGTTTTTTCCGTCTCGGAAGGCGCAGCCTTCCGAGCCCCCCACCTACTTCGGCGGGTGCTCCAGGAAAGTGATTCCAGGGCACTTCTCGGCGGTGGTCCGGCGCTGCCAGTCGTTTTCGAAGAGGATGGCGGGGTTGCCCTCCACGTCTTCCACCAGTTCCCCCCAGAAGCGACTGGGCTCGGGCCAGCCGCCCTGGAGCCAGCGGGCCATCTGGAAGCTGCGGGGCTCCAGCAGCACGGGACAGGCGTATTCCTCCTTGAGGCGGTGCTGCAGCACCTCGAACTGCAGGCGACCGATGGCGCCGAGGATGGGCAGGGGTGCCCCGCCCTTGGGCCAGAAGACCTGCACCACGCCCTCTTCTGCGATCTGGCTGAGGCCCTTGAGGAAGCCCTTGCGGGCGCCGGGGTCCGCCAGGCGCACGGAGACAAACTGCTCGGGAGAGAACCGCGGCACCGCATGGAACTCCACGGGACCGGCGGCGCTGAGCACATCACCGATGCGGAACAAGCCGGGGTTGATGAGGCCCAGGATATCGCCCGGGTAGGCCTCGTCCACGATCTGCCGCTCCCGCCCGAAGAACATGTGGGGGTAGTTCAGCTTGATGGACTTCTTCTCCCGCACGTGGAGGGCGTCCATGCCCCGCTCAAAGCGGCCAGAGACGATGCGGGCGAAGGCCACCCGGTCCCGGTGAGCCTTGTTCATGTTGGCCTGCACCTTGAACACGAAGGCGGTGAAGGGCTGCTCCGGATCCACCAGGCCGCCGTTCATCAGGGGCCGGGGGCCTGGGGGGGGCGCCAGCTCCAGGAACTCCTCCAGGAACTCCGCCACGCCAAAGTTGTTGACGGCCGAGCCGAAGAACATGGGGGACTGCTCGCCCCGCAGGAAGGCCTCGCGGTCAAAGGGGGGCAGCACGTGCACCATGAGGTCGATGTCGTCCTTCAGCTGCTGCAGCTCCGCGGGCGTCAGCAGCGCCGCGATCTCCGGGTCATCCAGCCCGCCCTGCCCCGCCACCCGGGCCTTTCGGCCGGCCTTCATGCGCTCGAAGACCTGGATCTGGCCCGTGGCCCGGACATAGACGCCCTTGAACTCCGGCCCGCTGCCGATGGGCCAGGTCATGGGCACCGCATGGAGGCCGAACAGCTCCTCCACTTCGTCGATGAGCTCGATGGGATCGCGGCCTGGCCGGTCCAGCTTATTCACGAAGGTGAAGATGGGGAGCTTACGCTCGCTGGCCACCCGGAACAGCTTCTTGGTCTGCTCTTCCACGCCCTTGGCGCAGTCCAGGAGCATCACCACCGCATCGGCGGCGGTGAGGGCCCGGTAGGTGTCCTCGCTGAAGTCCTGGTGGCCCGGCGTATCCAGCAGGTTGATGGCCTTGCCCTCGTACTCGAACTGCATGGCGGCGGAGGTGACGCTGATGCCGCGCTCCTGCTCAATGCTCATCCAGTCCGAGTGGGCTGCGGCACCGCCCTCCCGGGCCTTCACCGAGCCGGCCCGGTCGATGGCCCCACCATAGAGCAGCAGCTTCTCCGTCAGCGTGGTCTTGCCGGCATCGGGGTGGCTGATGATGGCGAAGGTGCGCCGCCGCTGGATTTCCTCGGGAAGGGACATGGGGCTTCCGAACATAGAAAGGCGCGGCGGATGCCGCGCCCTTCCATTGTCAGGGTTGTGGGCCCAAGACTCAACCCTGGGCGGCCAGTCGTCGCTGAATCTCCGCTGCGTCCACGTCCTCGATGTGCGTGGCAATCCACCAGTTGTTGCCCCAGGGGTCCTGCACCCCGGCGTTGCGGTCGCCGTAGAACTGGTCCGCAGGCTCCAGGAGGCTCAGGCCCCCGGCCTCCAGGGCCGCTTCGTAGGTGGCATCGGTGTCCGGCACGTAGAGGTAGAGGCCGGTGGGCATGGGCGTCCAGGGCTCCTTGGCCTGTGCCACCCTCACCCGGGAGTCGCCGATCTGGACCTCCGCATGGGCGATCGTCCCGTCCGGGCGGAGGACCCGGCTCTGCTCCACCGCATCAAAGGCATTTTCGAGAAAGGCCAGGAAGGCCAGCGCATTGGGCACCACCAAGTAGGGCGTGACCGTGTGGTAGCCCGTGGGGATGGGTTGGACCATCTTGTTCTCCTTTCCTATCTCCAAAAAGGGCGCTTTGGCGCTCTTTTTGGAGCCGGAACAAAACTATTTGGTGATGCCGACCTGGCTCAACATCCAGGCGGTCTCGAAGGCTTTGTCCTTGAGGGCGTCATAGCGCCCTGAAGCGCCGCCGTGCCCGGCTGGCTCCATCTTCATCTTCAGGAGCAGGGGGTTGGCGTCGGTCTTGAGGGTGCGCAGCTTGGCCACATACTTGGCGGGCTCCCAGTACATCACCTGACTGTCGTTGAAGCTGCTGGTGACCAGGATGGCCGGGTAGGCCTTTTTCACCAGGTTGTCGTAGGGGCTGTAGGCCCGCATGGCGTCGAAGGCGGGCTTCTCGTTGGGGTTGCCCCACTCCAGGTACTCGCCGACGGTCAGCGGCAGGCTGGCATCCATCATGGTGTTCATGACGTCCACGAAGGGCACGGCACTGTGGACAGCCTTGAAGAGGTCGGGGCGCAGGTTGGTGACGGCCCCCATGAGCAGGCCCCCGGCGCTGCCGCCCTCGATGACCAGGCGGTCCTTGGCGGTCCACTTCTCCTGCACCAGGAACTCGGCGGCATCGATGAAGTCAGTGAAGGTGTTCATCTTTTTCAGGAGCATGCCGTCGTCATGCCAGGCCTCGCCCAGCTCGTTGCCGCCGCGGATGTGGGCGATGGCGTAGACCATGCCCCGGTCCAGCAGGCTGAGCCGGGTGCTGGAAAACGTAGGAGGCGTTCCGTACCCGTAGGACCCATAGGCGTAGAGGAAGAGCGGCGCAGTGCCATCCCGCTTGACGCCCTTGCGGTAGACCAGGGACACCGGCACCTTCACACCATCCCGGGCTGTGGCCCACACACGCTCGGTGGCGTACTGGGCCTTGGCGTAGCCGCCCAGGACCTCAGTCTCTTTCTGGAGCGTCTGCTTGCCCGAGGCCAGGTCGCAGTCATAGATGCTCTGGGGCGTGACCATGGACTGGTAGTTGAGTCGGTAGGCGCTGGAGGTGTACTCGGGGGTGTCACCAGGTCTGGCCGCGTAGACGCTCTCAGGGAAGGCTACATCACGCCACGCGCCGGTTTTGAGGTCCTGGATGCGGAACTGGGTCAGGCCCTCGCGCTGCTGCACCACCACCAGGAAGTCGCGGAAGAGATCGACGCCTTGGATGAGCACATCGGGGCGATGCGCCACGAAGGGCTTCCAGTGCGAGGGACCCGGGGTCGCAGCCGGTGCGGTGACCAGGCGGAAGTTCTTGGCGTCCCGGTTGGTGCGAATGTAGAAGGTGCCCTCCCGGTGGTCGAAGTCGTACTTGTGGCCCTTCTGGCGGGGCAGCAGCACCTTGAAGGCGCCCAGGGGCTTGGCGGCCGCCAGGTAGCGCATCTCCCAGGTGTCTGTGGACTGAACTTCCAGCTGCAGGTACTTGCGGTCCCGGGTGCGCCCGGCACTGATGCCGAACAGCTCGTCCTTCTCTTCAAAGACCAGGACCGGCTTGCCAGCAGACAGGTCCAGGCGCCAGAGCTGGTTCGAGCGCTTGGTGACATCGTCCTCGGTGACGAAGAAGAGGTGCTTCGCATCCGCCGCCCAGGTGAAGGAGGTCACCCGCGCTGCCAGGGGAGCACTCACCTTGCCTGTAGCCAGGTCCTTGGTGAAAAGTTGGTACTGGCGAAACCCGGTGTCATCCGTGCTGAAGAGCAGCATGCGCTCGTCATCGCTGACGGACATCCCGCCCAGGCTGAGAAACTTCAGGCCCTTGGCCAGCTCGTTCTGGTCCAGCAGGACCTCCTCGGCCGCCTTGGGGTCGTCGGCGCCGGTTTTGCTGGCCTTGCGCCGGCACTGGATGGGGTACTGCTTCCCCTCCTCGGTGCGCGAGTAGTAGAAGTAGGCGCCACGGCGCACCGGGACGCTGAGGTCCGTCTGCTTGATGCGCCCCAGCATCTCCTTGTAGAGGGCCTCGGAGAAGGGTTTGAGGTCGGCGGTCATGGCCTCGGTGTAGGCGTTCTCGGCGTTCAAGTAGGCCACCACTTCGGGGCTGCTCTTCTCCCGGAGCCAGAACCAGGGATCGCTCACGGACTCACCGTGCCAGACGCTCACATGGGGCTTCTGGGGGGCGACGGGAGGCTGGGGTTTGGAATCAGTGGCCATGAGACTCACGCAGGCAAAAAAGACAGATGCGATTGGAAAGAATCGATATGACATAGAACCTCCAGGAGCCAACTTAGCACAAAAAGAGGGGCCCCGAAGGGCCCCTCTTTGGTTGTGCCGCAGGGTCCGGCGACGCGGTCTAGTCGATGGCCGCGGTGGGGATGCGCATGCCGTAGAAGGAGCGCCACACGAAGACCATGGAGATGACGAAGAAGATCAGGGCAGCGACATGAGCCGTGACCGGATTCAGCTCGATGGCCAGCTCAACGGCCAGGAGGCCGAAGAGGGTGGTGAACTTGATGACGGGGTTCAGGGCCACCGAGGAGGTGTCCTTGAAGGGGTCGCCCACGGTGTCGCCCACGACGCAGGCGTCATGGAGCTCCGTGCCCTTGGCCTTCAGTTCAGTCTCCACGAGCTTCTTCGCGTTGTCCCAGGCGCCACCAGCATTGGCCATGAAGATGGCCTGGTAGAGCCCGAAGACGGCGATGGAGATCAGGTAGCCGATGAAGAAGTAGTGGTTGGCGCAGGCAAAGGCCAGCGTCGAGAAGAACACCGCCAGGAAGATGTTGAGCATGCCCTTCTGGGCGTACTGGGTGCAGATCTCCACGACCTTCTTGGAGTCTTCGACGGAGGCCTTGGTGGCACCCGAGTCGAGGTTGATGTTCTGCTTGATGAACTCCACCGCGCGGTAGGCGCCCGTGGCCACGGCCTGGCAGGCCGCACCAGAGAACCAGAAGATGATGGCGCCGCCGGTGATGAGGCCCAGGAGGAACAGGGGGTTGATGATGGAGAGCCCCTGCTGGACCGGCATCTGGCCAGGGATCAGGGCGATCACTTCACCAAACTTGCTGTTGAG
>SESD01001562.1_pt1 | contig 12515 bp, 13 predicted proteins | sample 3171411 | NCBI WGS metagenome assembly SESD01 (sample SAMN06051880, study PRJNA518727) | freshwater metagenome | biome: subpolar coniferous forest; feature: holomictic lake; material: water; isolation source: holomictic Lake 442, 16.5 m depth | place: Canada: near Kenora, Ontario | collected...
TCGCGCGCTTTGACAATGCCGTGGCGCAGGTTCGCGGCGAGCTCGCCGGCCTGAAGGCGGGCATTCCCTCGAGCGCGCCCACCGAAATGGGCGCCTTCCTCAACCTGCACCAGATGATCCTCGACGACGCGTCGTTGTCCAAGGTGCCGCGCGAACTGGTGCGCACGCGCCACTGCAACGCCGAGTGGGCGCTGGTGCAGCAGATGGACATGCTGGTCGGGCAGTTCGAGGAGATCGAGGACCAGTACCTGCGCGAACGCAAGAACGACGTGATGCAGGTGGTCGAGCGCGTGCTGATGGCCTTGATCGGCCATCCGGGCCACGCCCCGGCGGTTCGCAGCGACGAAGAAGAACTCATCGTCGTGGCGCACGACCTGTCGCCAGCGGACATGATCCTGTTCAAACAGCACCAGTTCGCCGGTTTTGTCACCGACCTTGGCGGCGTCACCTCGCACACGGCGATCCTGGCGCGCAGCCTCAACATCCCGGCCATCGTCGGCCTGCACCACGCACGCCAGCTGATCCGCGAAAACGAGCTGCTTGTCGTCGACGGCGTCGAGGGCGTGCTGATCGTCAATCCGGACCGGCAGGTCCTTGCCGAATACCAGCTCAAAAAACGCCAGATCGACCTTGAGCGGCAAAAGCTCAAGCGCCTGCGCACCACGCCGGCCGCCACCCTCGACGGCGCGGCGGTCGAGTTGCACGCCAACATCGAGCTGCCGCAGGACATTGAAAAGGTGCTCGAGTCAGGCGCCACCGGCATCGGCCTGTTTCGCAGCGAGTTCCTCTTCCTCAACCGCAGCGACCTGCCGGACGAGGATGAGCAGTTCGAGGCTTATCGCGAAGTGGCGGTGGCGATGCGCGGCCAGCCGGTGACCATACGCACGCTTGACCTGGGCGCCGACAAGACGGCGCACGGCGTCGGAATGAGCGGTCCCAATCCGGCGCTGGGACTGCGCGCCATACGGCTGTGCCTGGCCGAACCGCAGATGTTCCTGGCGCAATTGCGCGCCATCCTGCGCGCGTCGCACTTTGGCAAAATAAAACTGCTCGTGCCCATGCTCGCGCATGCGCACGAGATAGACCAGTCCCTGAAGATGATCGCGCAGGCCAAGGCGGAACTGGATGAGCAGGGCATTGCCTACGACAAGACCATCGCCGTGGGCGGCATGATAGAAGTGCCGGCGGCGGCGCTGGCGATCGGCATGTTCGTCAAGCGCCTGGACTTCCTGTCCATCGGCACCAACGACCTCATCCAGTACACGCTTGCCATCGACCGCACCGACGATACCGTGTCGCACCTCTACGATCCGCTGCACCCGGCGGTATTGCATCTGGTCGCCCACACCATTCGCAGCGCCGACAAGGCCGGCGTGCCGGTGGCCGTCTGCGGCGAGATGGCCGGTGATGTGCAACTGACACGGTTGCTGCTGGGTTTCGGCTTGCGGCAGTTTTCCATGCACCCGGCCCAGCTGCCGGCGATCAAGCAGCAGATTTTGCTCAGCAGCATTCCCAACATCATGGTCGCTGCGGCGAGGATTCTCAAAGCCGAGGACCCGGCCAAGGCGCGCGCGCTGCTGGCCAAGCTCAACGCCTGACCAGGGAGGCCCGGCCTCGGGCCCGGAGGGACGCCGGTCGCTTCACTTGGTGTAAGATAGGCTCTGCGCCGATTTGATCTCATCAGCTTGCGGGCGCTGGAGGGCTTTTTTACCGCCTTCCTAAACCGGCTAAAGCGGGGCGTGTCCGTAACCCGTTGGCCTGTCGCAGGCGCAACGGGTTTTTTTATGGGCCGATGTATTACCAGTGCCATTAGTCATGTCAAAAATCAGTCCGGGTTCAGTCGGGGCGGTCAGCCCGCAAACCATGCACTTCAGCGAGCCGCTGGAATTTCGCAGCGGCGCGCGCCTTGACGCCTACGACCTGGTTTACGAGACCTACGGCACGCTCAACGCCGCGCACTCCAACGCGGTGCTGGTCTGCCACGCGCTGAACGCCGCGCACCATGTCGCCGGCTGGTACGCCGACGAACCGGACAACATCGGCTGGTGGGACAACATGATCGGCCCGGGCAAGCCCCTCGATACCAACCGTTTTTTTGTCATCGGCGTGAACAACCTGGGCGGCTGCTTTGGCAGCACCGGGCCAAAAAGCATCAACCCCAAAACCGGCCAGCCCTACGGCTCGGACTTTCCGGTAGTCACGGTCGAGGACTGGGTCGAGGCGCAGGCGCGCCTCGCAGACCGCCTGGGCATCGCGCGCTTTGCCGCGGTGATGGGCGGCTCGCTTGGCGCCATGCAGGCGCTGCAGTGGCCGCTGTCCTACCCGGAGCGGGTCGGGCACGCGCTGGTCATCGCCTGCGCGCCGCGTCTGTCGGCGCAAAATATCGCCTTCAACGAAGTGGCGCGCCAGGCCATCGTCACCGATCCGGATTTCCACGGCGGGCACTATTACCGCCACGGCGTGGTGCCGCGGCGCGGCCTGCGCCTGGCGCGCATGATCGGCCACATCACCTATCTGTCGGACGATGTGATGGCGGAAAAATTCGGCCGCGAACTGCGCGACGGCCACATCAAGTTCGGCTATGACGTCGATTTCCAGATCGAGTCCTACCTGCGCCACCAGGGTGACAAGTTCTCCGATTACTTTGACGCCAACACCTATTTGCTGATCACCCGCGCCCTCGATTATTTCGACCCGGCGGCCGATCATGGCGACAGCCTGGCCAAGGCGCTGGCACGCGCGCGCGCCTCCTTCCTGGTGGTGTCATTCACCACCGACTGGCGGTTTTCACCGGCGCGCTCGCGCGAGATCGTGCGCGCGTTGCTCGACAACCGCGCCGATGTTTCCTATGCCGAAATCGACGCCCCGCACGGCCATGATGAGTTCCTGCTCGAGGACGCGCGTTATCACGCGCTGGTGCGCGCCTACTACGAACGCGTGGCCAGCTCGATTGGGGCAGGGACATGAGTTCGCTTCGCGCCGACTTCGCCCTGATAGAGAGCTGGATAGCCCCCGGCTCACGCGTGCTTGACCTCGGTTGCGGCGACGGCACCCTGCTCTCACGCCTGAAGCGCGAGCGCGGGGTCAGCGGTTACGGCGTCGATATTGCCGACACCAACGTGCTCGCCGCACTCACCAACGGCATCAATGTCATCCAGAGCGACCTGGAGGCCGGGCTCAACACCTTCACCGACCGCTCGTTCGACACGGTCATTTTGTCGCACACCCTGCAGGCGATGCGCAACACCAAGCGCATCATGGAGGAAATGGTGCGCGTCGGATTGGAGGGCGTGGTCAGCTTCCCCAATTTCGGCTACGTGAAAAACCGCGATCAGGTGGCCGCCGGGCGCATGCCGGTCTCCGAAGAAATGCCCTACCAGTGGCATGACACACCCAATGTGCACTTGTGCACCATGGCCGACTTTGACCAGTTTTGCAGCGACCTCGGGATAACCGTCATCGACCGCCGCGCCTTCACCGACGACCGCGAAATTCTCAGCGGCGACCCCAACCTGCTCGGCGCGCTGGCGGTGTACCGCTTCAGGAAGCGTTAGGGCCGGCGCGCCGGGTCGCTATCAAGCGCCCTTATCGTTGCGCGCCGCCACCATAACAGCGCGACGCCGGGCAGGGCGATGACAAAGGTGGCGAAAAAAAACGGTGCCCAGCCGAAGGCCGCGACCATCTGTCCGGATACCGGCCCGACGTAGACGCGGCCGATCGCCGCCAGCGCCGAGAGCAGCGCAAACTGCGTCGCCGAATAGCGCACGTTGCACAGCGCCATCAATAGCGCCACAAACGCCGTGGTGCCCATGCCGCCACAAAGGTTTTCTATCACCACCGCCAACGCCATCAGCAGGTAACTCTTTGGCAACAGTGCGAGCGCGAGGAACACCAGGTTGGACACGGCCTGCAGGATGCCGAACACAAACAACGAACGGAACAAACCCAGTTTTGCCATCAAGGCGCCGCCGGCAAGCGCGCCGACGATGGTGGCGAACAGGCCCAGCACCTTGTTGATGGCGCCCACTTCGGCCGCCGAAAACCCCACGCCACGAATCAGGAAGGCGGTGGTGAGGCTGCCGGCGAAGGCGTCACCGAGTTTGTAAAGCACTATCAGCGCGAGCATCACCCAGGCGCCGTCGCGCATGAAAAAGTCCTTCAACGGCCCCAGCACCGCCTCGTCCAGCGTCCGCGGCGCGATCGCCGGCACCTCGGGTTCGGGACTGGCGAGCAGCACCGCCGTGCCGATGAGCATCAGCGCCGCCATCAGCCAGTAGGTCGCCTGCCAGCCGAGCAGCGTATCGGCAAGAAACAGGGCGAGGCCGCCCGAAACCAGCATGCCAAGGCGATAGCCGAGCACCGATACGGCGGCGCCGGCGCCGCGCTCCTCGCTGCGCAACACGTCGGCGCGATAGGCGTCAAAGGCGATGTCCTGCGAGGCCGAGGCAAACGCGGTCATCACCGCCAGCATCGCCAGGGCCAGCGGCGCATTGGCCGGCGACACGGCGCCCATGGCGGCGATGCAGGCCATCAGCAGCAGTTGCGTCACCGCTATCCAGCCGCGCCGCCGTCCCAGCAGCGGCGGCACGTAGCGATCCATCAGCGGCGCCCAGAGAAATTTCAGGGTATAGGGCAGGCCGACCAGCGAGAACAGCCCGATGGTCTCGATGGCGACGTTCTCGACCGTCAGCCAGGCCTGCAGGGTTCCCGAGGTAAGCGCGAGGGGCAGCCCGGAGGCAAAACCGAGGGCGAGCATGACCGCAACGCGGCGATTGCGGAAAATGGCGAAATAAGGCGATGCGCTTGCGGACACAGTCAAAGTGTAACGTGCAGCGCCAGTCTGCGGGCGAAATCCGCCGCGCCCGGATGCACCCGCCGCAGGACCGGCGCCGGTCGCGCGGACCCACGGCCGTACGCGGCAATATAGGATAAGATATTGGTGCGCTGCACACAGCGCACTATCGGGTTTTTGTCACATCTTTCTCATCGAGGTCATCATGAATTCCGCACAAAGCGACGTCACCAAGGACAAGCTCGTCTCCGACCTGAAAGCGGTCATTACCGATGCCGAGGAGCTGCTGCTGGCAACCGCATCGCAAGCCGGTGAAAAAGCCGCAGCCGCGCGCGTTCGCATCACCGAAAGCCTCAAAGTCGCCAAGGAAAAGCTGGCGATCGCCGAGGACATCGCCCTGGACAAGGCCAAGGCGGCCGCGCGGGCCACCGACGACTACGTCCACGAAAATCCCTGGACGGCGGTGGGCATTGGCGCGGCCGTGGGTCTTGTCATCGGCATGCTGATCAGCCGTCGCTAGGCACATGAGCAACCCGGAAGCGGAAGGCGCCGCGACCGGCGGCGGCCTTCTGGGTTCTGCGCGCGCACTGACACGCACGCTGATCGCGGTAGCGAAAACCCGCCTCGATATTTTTGTCACCGAGCTCGAGGAAGAACGGCTGCGCATCACCCGCCAGGCCATCCTGATGGTCGCCGGGGGTTTTTGCCTGATGGTGGGCACACTGCTTGTCGTGGCCTATATCGTCGTGCTGTTCTGGGAAACCCATCGCCTGTTGCCGCTGGGATTGCTGGCGCTGGTGTTTTTTGGCGCCGGAACAAGCCTGTTCCTGGTGGTCAACGCCCGCGCACGGTCCAAACCAAAAGTGTTTTCCGCTTCGCTTGGCGAGTTGGAAAAAGATCTGGATCAGTTGTCCGGCAAACCGTGAGCCTTTCCCTGATACAGATTCGCGAGCAGCGCGCGCGCCTGGTTGAGCGTGCGGCGCGCCAGCGCGAAGAGCTGGCGCAGGGCATAGGCGCGTTTTCGGCGCCCATCGCCCTGGCCGACCGCGGCATGGCGGCGGCGCGTTTCCTGCGTGCACACCCGGAGATCCTTGCCGCCGCCGCGGCCCTGCTCGTGCTGCTCAAGCCGCGGCGTGCATTTGGCTGGATACGGCGCGGCCTTGCGCTGTGGCAGACCTGGCGCTGGGTTGCGGCACGCCTTGCATGACCGCCACGGATAAACGACCGTGCTGAGGAAGATCTATCTTCTCGCCGACCGCGAGCGAAAGTACCTGGTGAGCGAACTGTCGCAGGTGCGTGGCCTGATGCCCTTGCTGATGAAACCGCGCAACAAGCAGCAGTGGTCGCCCGAAGACCGACAGGAACTGATCAATCACATGCGCCGCCTGCAGCGCATGAGCCCGTATATCGCGGTGTTTGTCCTGCCCGGCGGCTTTGCCATGCTGCCCGCCCTGGCCTGGTGGCTGGACCGGCGCCGCGGCCAGCAGGCGCGCTAGCACGCTCCGGCCACAGGCAGGCCGTCCTTCGCGCCTCAGAAGCGCCAGTCGTATTGCACCGTCAGCGGCGCGTGGTCGGAAAAGCGCGTGTCCTTGTAAATGTCGGCGCGCTTTGCCGTCGCGGCAATGCCCGGGGTGGCAATCTGGTAATCAAGCCGCCAACCGACGTTCTTGGCCCAGGCCTGGCCGCGGTTGCTCCACCAGGTATAGGACGCGTCGGTCGCTTCCGGGTGCAGGCTGCGGTACACGTCGACCCAGCCGACCTTGTCGAACACCTCGGTCAACCAGGCGCGCTCTTCGGGAAGAAAACCGGAATTCTTCTGGTTGGAGCGCCAATTTTTCAGGTCGATCTCCTTGTGCGCGATGTTCCAGTCGCCGCACAAGATGATTTCGCGGCCCTCGGCGCGCAGCCTTTTCAGCACCGGCATGAACAGCGCGAGAAAGCGGAACTTGGCCTGCTGGCGCTCGTCCGAACTCGAACCCGACGGCAAATACACCGAAATAACCGACAGCTTGCCGAAATCGGCGCGCAAATAGCGGCCCTCGGCGTCGAATTCGCGATTGCCCAGCCCGGGCGCGACCCGCTCCGGCCTGACCCGGCCGTAAATGCCGACGCCGCTATAGCCTTTTTTCTCGGCGCAATGGAAATAGCCGGTGAACCCGCGCGGCGCAATCAGTTCGGCGGACAAGTCCGCCTCCTGCGCCTTTAACTCCTGCATGCAGACGATGTCGGCCTTCTGCTTTTGCAGCCAGTCAAGATAGCCCTTGTTGCAGGCGGAACGTATGCCGTTGAGATTCAGGGTGATTACGCGTAGCATTTCGCAGGCTGTCCCATGGATGGTGGTTCTGGATGCCAGTTCAGGGTGGCAGTTCAAATGATCCGCGCGGCGGTGCCGCAGCGGGGTCCGGTTACCGATCACGATTACTTTCAGGGTATGCGGCGAGCGCCGCCCAATATGGCTGACTTCCGCAAAGACTTCATTTCGTTCTGCATCGACTGCGGTGTGCTGCGCTTTGGCAGTTTCAAGCTCAAGTCGGGGCGCGTATCGCCGTATTTTTTCAACGCCGGCCTGTTCAACACCGGCGCGAGCCTGGACAAGCTGGCGGAATTTTACGCCAAAGCCATACTCGCGGCGGGGCTGCCCTTTGACATGCTGTTCGGTCCGGCCTACAAGGGCATCGTGCTCGCCTCGGGCGCGGCGATGGCGCTGGCGCGGGCCGGGCGCAGTGTGCCGTTTGCCTACAATCGCAAGGAAGCCAAGGACCACGGCGAAGGCGGTGTTGTCGTCGGCGCCCCCCTGGCCGGCCGCGTGCTGATCGTCGATGATGTGATGACGGCGGGCACCGCCGCGCGCGAGGCCGTCGACATCATCCGCACCGCCGGTGCCACGCCCTGCGGCATCGCCATCGCCCTCGACCGGATGGAGCGCGGCAACTCGGCGCTGTCCACCGTGGAGGAGGTCAAGCGCGAATTCAACATCCCGGTTGTCGCCATTGCCACGCTCGATGACATGCTGGCCTTGCTGCAGGAACGCCCGGAACTGGTGCAGAATATGCGTGATATCTCTGACTATCGTCAGACCTACGGAGCCGCCGCACATGTCTAACCGATTGATTGCCGTTTTGCTGTCAACCTTGCTTGCCGGCGGACTTGCCCAGGCGCAGAACAAAACCTTGTACAAGTGGACCGATGAAAACGGCAAGGTCCAGTACAGCGACAAGCCCCCGGTGGAGGCCGCCGGCCGCCCCTCCTCAACGCTCACGCAGCAAGGACAGGTGCTGAAAAAAAATGAGGGCGCGCTGACACCGGAGCAGCAGGAGGCGCGTGACGCCGAACGCAAGCGGGCGCGCGAGGAAGAAGCGCTGGCGCGCGAGGAACGGCGCAAGAACATGGCGCTGCTCTCTACTTATCCGTCGGAGAAGGATATCGACGAAGCCCGTGCGCGGGCGCTCAAGCAGGGCGACGAGGCGGTCAAGGCCACCGAAAAACGCCTCGACGCGGCACAGAAACGCCAGGTCGAATATGAAAAGGAAAAGGAGTTCTACCTGAAAAAGCCGATGCCGGCCAAGCTGCAGCAGGACATCAAGAACAACGAACTCGAATTAAAGAACCAGACGGAGTTGTTGGGCGTGAAGAAAAAGGAACTCGACACCATCAACGCCAAGTACGACGAGGACAAGCGCCGTTACATCGAGCTGACCAAGGGCAAGGGCGCCACCCCGGCCAAGGCGACCACCGCCGCGGCCCCCGCGTCCCCGGCGGGGACGACGAAGAAATAGCCGTCAACCCCGCTGGGTGACTTTTTTGTCACTAGAACCGGCCTGAAAGCCTTGCCTGGCAAGGCTTTCGCGTTTTCAATGTTGCAAAATTCGGCTCAAGCGCCGAGCTTTTTCCTGAGGATGTCGTTGACCTGGGCGGGATTGGCGCGGCCCTTGCTCGCCTTCATCACCTGGCCGACCAGGGCGTTGAACGCCTTGTCCTTGCCGGCGCGGAATTCCTCCACCGACTTGGCATTACCCGCCAGAACATCGTCGACGATTTTTTCGATGGCGCCCGAATCCGACATCTGCTTGAGACCGCGCTTTTCGATGACGGTGTCGACCTCGCCCTCGCCCGCCCAGAGGGCGTCAAAGACGTCCTTGGCCAGTTTGCCCGACAGGGTGTTGTCGCGAATGCGCGAAATCAGTTCTGCAAGCTGCCGGCTGGAAACGGGCGAGTTCGCAACCTCGATGCCGGCGCGGTTAAGCGCCGCGGCCAGTTCGCCCATCACCCAGTTGGCCGCGGTCTTGGCGGCATCGCCGCCGAGCCGGTCCACCACCGCCTCGAAATAGCCGGCGGTGTCCTTGGCCTGGGTCAGCATGGCCGCGTCGTAAGCCGAAAGGGCATAGTCGCGCTGATAACGCTCGCGCTTGGCCTGCGGCAGTTCGGGCAACTCGCCCTTGACGCGCGCAATCCAGTCTTCCGACACCACCAGCGGCGGCAGGTCCGGGTCGGGGAAGTAACGGTAGTCGTGGGCGTCTTCCTTGGTGCGCATGGCGCGCGTCTCGCCCCGGTCCGGATCGAACAGCACGGTCGCCTGCTGGATTGTTCCGCCGTCCTCCAGCGTTTCGATCTGCCACTTCGCCTCGTAGTCGATGGCCTGCTGCATAAAGCGAAAGGAGTTGAGGTTTTTGATCTCGCGCCGCGTGCCCAGCGGCTCGCCGGGACGCCGCACCGAGACGTTGGCGTCGCAGCGGAACGAGCCCTCCTGCATGTTGCCGTCGCAAATGCCGATCCAGCGCACCAGGCCGTGCAAGGCCTTGGCATAGGCCACCGCCTCCTCGCTCGAGCGCATGTCCGGTTCGGAGACAATTTCCAGCAGCGGCGTGCCGGCGCGGTTGAGGTCTATGCCCGACATGCCGTGGCCGAGCACCGAGTGCGAGCCAAGCCCCTCGTGCAGCGACTTGCCGGCGTCCTCCTCAAGGTGGGCGCGGGTGAGTTGCACCGTCTTTTCGCCGTCCTTGGTAAATATCGTAAGGCTGCCGCCCTGCACGACCGGCAGTTCGTACTGGCTGATCTGGTAGCCCTTGGGCAGGTCGGGATAAAAATAATTCTTGCGCGCAAACACCGAGCGGCGATTGATCTTGCCGCCGATGGCGATGCCGAAACGAATGGCGCGCTCGACCGCGCCCTTGTTGGCCACCGGCAGCACGCCGGGCAGCGCGATATCCACCGCGCTAGCCTGGGTGTTGGGCGCCGCGCCAAACGCCGTCGATGACCCGGAAAAAATCTTCGATGCGGTCGACAACTGCGCGTGGGTTTCCAGCCCGATGACGATTTCCCACTTGCCTTGAGTGCTCATGCGTCAAGTCCGTCTTTTACGTCAAAACCCCGGGGTGCGCGCGTATGCCAGTCGGTGGCAAGCTGGTACTGATGCGCCATACCGAGCATTTTTGCCTCGGCGAAATAATTGCCGACAATGTGCAGGCCGACCGGCAGGTCGCCCTCGCCAAACCCGCACGGGATGGACATCGCCGGCAGGCCGGCGAGGTTGGCGGCGATGGTGTAAATGTCGTTGAGGTACATCTGCACCGGGTCGGCGGCCTTGGCGCCGATCTTGAAGGCCACCGAGGGCGAGGTCGGGCCGAGCACCAGGTCGCAGACCTTGAAGGCCTCGGCGTAGTCCTGCGCGATAAGGCGGCGGATGCGCTGCGCCTGCAGGTAATAGGCGTCGTAATAGCCGTGCGAGAGCACATAGGTGCCGATGAGGATGCGGCGTTTTACCTCGGCGCCAAAACCCTCCGCGCGACTCTTGCAATACAGGTCGGCAAGGTCGGTGTATGCGTCCGCGCGATGACCGAAACGCACACCGTCAAAACGGCTGAGGTTGGAAGAGGCCTCGGCCGGCGCAATGACGTAATACGCCGGCACCGAAAGGCCGGAGTTGGCCAGGCTGATGGAAACACGCTTTGCGCCGAGTTTTTCCAGTTGCACCAGCGCCGCCTCCACCGCGGCGCCGACGTCTTTTGACAGGCCTTCGCCGAAATACTCCGCCGGCACGCCGATGCGCAGGCCCCCCAGCGGCTTGTCCGCGGAACCACCCGGAAGCGACCCACCCAGTTCGCGGGTGTAGTCCTCGACCGGCCGCTCGAGCGAAGTGGCGTCGCGCGCATCAAAGCCGGTCATGGCGCCCAGCACCATCGCGGCATCCTCGGCATTGCGCGCCATCACGCCGCCCTGGTCCAGGCTCGAGGCAAACGCGATCATGCCGTAACGCGACACCGCGCCGTAAGTGGGCTTGATGCCGGTAATGCCGGTGAGCGCGGCCGGTTGCCGTATCGAACCGCCGGTGTCGGTGGCGGTGGCCGCCGGCGCGAGGCGCGCCGCCACCGCCGCGGCCGAGCCGCCGGAAGAACCGCCGGGGACGCACGCGTCGTTCCACGGGTTCTTCACCGGGCCGTAGAAGGAGGTCTCGTTGGACGAGCCCATGGCGAACTCGTCCATGTTGGTCTTGCCCAGGATGACCGCGCCGGCGGCGTTGAAGCGCTCGATAACATGCGCGTCATACGGCGCGGTGAAATTGGACAGCATTTTCGAGGCGCAGGTGGTGAGCCAGCCCTTGGCGCAAAAAATATCCTTGTGCGCGATGGGAATGCCGGTCAGCGCAGTCGCTTCGCCGCGGCCGATGCGCGCATCGGCCTGCGCCGCCTGCGCCAGACTTTTGTCGGCATCGACGGTGATGAAGGCATTGAGCTGCCGGAAGCGGCCGATGCGCTCGAGCAGGGTGCGCGTCAATTCGACGCTGGAGATTTTTTTCGCCGCAAGCGCGGCGGAAAGTTCTTTGAGTGAAGCGTTGTGCATAAAAGGCCTTGGGCCCCGGTCCGTACAAGCCGTGGCGTTTGTTTTTCCGGTTACTCGATCACCTTGGGTACGAGATAGAGACCGCCCTCGACTTGCGGCGCAACCGACTGGAACAGCAGGTGCTGGTCGGCTTCGGTGACCACATCCTCGCGCAGGCGCAGCATCACGTCCTGGGCGTGCGGCATCGGTTCGACGCCCGCGGTATCCACCCGCTGCATCTGGCCGATCAGGTCAAAAATGCCGTTCAGCTGGTCGCGCGTGGCGAGCGCTTCCGCCTCGCTGGTTTCGATCCGCGCCAACCAGGCGATACGCTTGACTTCATCCAGACTAAGGGACATGACTCAGTGCTCCCAGGATACGAGGGGCTGGCCCCCTCGCGCTCCCCAATATCGCCACCCCGACAACAACCCCGTCAGGGTCTCTTTTTGCGGCAAAATGCCTTAAATTCGCTTAAAAACCGTGGCTTAATGCGGTATTATAAGGGAGCGTTGCACAAACGGGCGGGCTCTTTCGCCGGCCGGTATTGCCGCCCCAATTTGGTTCAGAACCCGCTTCAAAAACCCAAAGGGGTCTTCACCCCTCACAAAGGAATGACAAGGCATGTTCGGTTTCCTGCGCGGTTACTTCTCGGACGATCTCGCCATCGACCTTGGAACCGCAAACACCCTGATTTACGTTCGCGGCAAAGGCATCGTACTCGATGAGCCTTCTGTCGTCGCCATCCGCCAGGAAGGCGGGCCCAACGGCAAAAAAACCATCCAGGCCGTGGGCAGGGAAGCCAAGCAGATGCTGGGCAAGACGCCGGGCAACATCACCGCCATCCGCCCGATGAAAGACGGCGTTATCGCCGACTTCACCGTCACCGAGCAGATGTTGAAACAGTTCA
>SESD01001563.1_pt1 | contig 12515 bp, 10 predicted proteins | sample 3171411 | NCBI WGS metagenome assembly SESD01 (sample SAMN06051880, study PRJNA518727) | freshwater metagenome | biome: subpolar coniferous forest; feature: holomictic lake; material: water; isolation source: holomictic Lake 442, 16.5 m depth | place: Canada: near Kenora, Ontario | collected...
GTATCGCCTCCTTCACCTTAAGAGTAATAACTGTATCGTTAAGTGACTCTGACTCTGAGATTGCCCCCTCCCCTCCAGAGGTGGACACTCTATGTTGGGAAGTCTCATTGATGGATCGGCGAGTTGATTCACCAATTTTATCCATAGGAGAGATCCCCACACACCCGAATAATGAGAGCAGCAGAATGAAAAAATGGAGACTGACCAATCGGTAGCGTACTGTCATTTCTTCATTGATGAATAGGGGGCAAGTAACCGGTTTGGTCGAGTCTGTATCTTCTTTTTTGTTGCCATTTCCCCTGAGTAGGGGAAATTAAAAATAAAATCGTAATCAGAGATATATCTTGTCACCCTTAACGAGTTTTTAGCTAGCACTCTCAATATAGACAATAGCCACTCAAGTACTAGGTACTGGCAAATATAGACTGCGAAGATCGCTCAATTCACATCGTGACTCTTCAATCAATAAGTCTTGGTTGACATGCCATGTAAATTTCCGTTACCTAGATCATTATGTGAGAATATTAAGAAATGATAGCTAGGAAGGATGCTGGTCTCATGGATGTGGAACACATCTACAGTTTCGAGCCGATCTCAGATCAGAGTGCTGACACTCTAATCCTTGGCAGCATGCCGGGTCGTGCCTCGCTCGCAGCCGGTCAGTACTACGCTCACTCCCAGAATGTTTTCTGGAGAATCATCTCTGAATTACTTCATCTTGACCCTGTCATGTCTTATGAATCGAGAGTGCAGGCATTAAAATCATCGAGAATTGCACTTTGGGACGTACTCAGATCCTGTAAACGTGAAGGAAGCCTGGACTCGATGATCGAATCTGACATGCAGACTGCGAATAATTTCCACCAATTCTTTAACGATCACCCACAGATCACGCGAATATTCTTCAATGGGGCAAAAGCAGAAGATTGCTTCAATCGACATGTGCTTCACACGATTGATGCCGGGTCCTTGCGTTATACCCGCCTTCCTTCTACCAGTCCTGCAAATGCCTCTATCCCTTATTCACGAAAGCTTGAGTCATGGCAGATGATTGCATCACCATGTCAACCTCTCACTCTAATGACTGATTAGCAGTTACAGTCTCGTCTGTGAAGATCTCATACTCCCTAGCAATGTCATGACTATCTCCCTTACTCGCCAGTGGGCATTGTTCGGGGGGCCCGTTCTCGCACTGGCCGTTGCAATGGCTATGAACTCATTTGGATGGGAATCCAAGGCAAGCTGGACCGGAGCTGTCGCTATCCTGTGCGTAGTTTGGTGGGTCTTCGAGCCCATTCCCATTCCCGCGACCTCCATCATTCCTCTGGCAGTATTCCCGCTCGCCGGGGTTCTTCCGCAGGAGAAAATTGCCAGCGCCTACGGGAGCGATCTAATTCTTCTCCTGCTGGGTGGTTTCATCATCTCTACCGCCATGGAACGCTCCGGTGCGCACCGACGAATTGCCTTAGGCATGGTGAGTCTGGTAGGTGGGCACACCAGCCGTCGCATCGTATTAGGATTCATGTGCGCAAGTGCAGCACTAAGCATGTGGATATCAAATACGGCAACAGCGCTCATGATGTTGCCGATCGCACTGGCAGTGCTAGAACGAAGCCAAGATAAAAAATTAGCGGTACCACTCCTACTAGCGATCGCCTACGGGTGTAGCATCGGTGGCCTAGGAACGCCCATCGGCACCCCTCCAAATCTAGTATTCATGCAGCAGTATCAGATATTCACCGGTAACGCGATTGGATTTACACAGTGGATGAGCTGGGGATTGCCCACTGTTCTGCTAATGCTTCCGCTTGCGGGTTTGTGGCTGACTCGGAGCCTAAATTTCCATGGCGAGTTAGTTATTCCACCACCCGGCGCTTGGCGTCCAGAAGAGAGGCGAGTGCTCGTCATCTTTGGACTTACGATCCTCGCCTGGATGACACGTATTGAACCCTTCGGGGGATGGAGCACTTGGCTCAATCTAAAAAGCGCAAACGATGCTGCGGTCGCATTAATCGCCGTAGTCATCATGTTCCTGGTTCCCAACGGGCGTGGTGGAAGACTGCTAGATTGGGAGACTGCGGAGAAAATACCGTGGGGCATACTCATTCTTTTTGCAGCGGGTATCGCTATCGCGCATGCTTTTGTTGAGTCTGGTATCTCGAGCTTCATCGGCGGTCAGTTGACAGTTCTGGCAAAATTGCACCCGCTGATCATTATCGGAGTCATCGCTCTGGTAGTAACATTTCTTACCGAGACAACCAGCAATACCGCGACCACTGTCTTATTGATGCCGATTCTTGCAACGGCGGGCGTTGCAGCTGGAGTTGATCCTAGTCTGATGATGGTACCTGCTGCCATGAGCGCGAGTTTCGCATTCATGCTGCCGGTTGCAACTGCACCCAATGCAATTATCTTCAGCACTGGAAAGGTGCCTATTGCTGAAATGGCACGCGAGGGTCTGGCTCTCAATTTCATTGGCGCTGCAGTCATTACCGTGGTCTGTTATTTCATAGTTGCATAGCAAGTGTCTGCACCCCCTGATATTGATGCCCGTACTCGCCTGTGGCAAGATTCAGGAAAATTTTATAGCACTGCATAAACCAAACAAATAAAAGGAGTAGGTGCCAGCTCATGAATTGGCTAGAAGATATCGAACTGAGGGGGTCGATAGTCACCCTTGAACCACTCCATATGGACCATATCGAGCCTTTACAGACTGCCGTTAAGGACGGTGAGTTTTGGAAACTCTGGTATGCACGTGTTCCCGCACCTGAGCAGATGGAAGAATACGTAACAACTGCCATTACTGATTCGGAGAGAGGAAATATCGCATTCGCCGTCAGAATGAATGAAACAAAAAAAATTGTTGGAACAACGCGTTTCTACAATGTAGATGGACTGAATAGAAGACCGATGCTGGGCTATACGTGGTATGCAGAATCGGCGTGCAGAACCGGAATCAATACCGAGACCAAGCTACTACTATTGCAGCACGTCTTTGAGCAAAAAAATGCTATCGCTGTGGAATTCAGGACGCATTTTTTCAATCAACCCTCCAGAACCTCGATTGAAAGATTAGGTGCGAAGCAGGATGGTATCTTACGCAGCCACCAGATCATGCATGACGGATCAATCCGAGATACCGTAGTCTATTCTATACTGAGACATGAGTGGCCCACCGTCAAAGACAAACTTCTGAACAGGTCTAATCAAACTTAATTGCACGAGAGCGCCGGGTGAATCTGATCCGACCTGAGCGCTAAGCAGATTGAACCTCTCCAGGAGACATTGAAACGTCTAAAAGACAGTATGGCCTTCAAATAAAAAGTGCCTCACCTGCTTGATATTTCTAATCAACCCCACTCTTTTCCGTAGGAGTCCTTCTTGAAAAATAAGGCCACCGTAGAAGAAGTCTTATCCCATATACCAGGACCCATCACTGCAGAATGGCCCTTGGGAGAACCTTTTGCTGTTGCACTCTCTCATGGCACGATGTCGGTTGAGTATTATTCCCCGCTCGGTCACGACCCTCAGACCCCGCACGAGCAGGATGAAATCTATTTTATTCACCGCGGGACAGGCGAGTTAGTTATCAATGGCGCACGCCATTCATTTAAAGCAGGGGACTGTCTATTTGTGGCAGCGAACGTCTTACACCGTTTTGAGAATTTTTCCGAGGATTTTGGTACGTGGGTTGTTTTCTGGGGACCGAAGGGGGGAGAGAAAACTTGACCCTGGTGCTACATTGAGTGGCTGAGGGCTGAATTAGCTCTGTATGCCTATAAAATAGATCATATAAAATATTGGCAAAACTGTTTGCTGGGTATACTATAAAAATATATGAACAAGCGATTCATCCATCCTGCCATCTTTGTGCTATATGTCAGCATCCTGACAAATGCGTTTGGTTGGGCATTTAACGGAGAAGTATTTGCTCATGAGCTTGACCATGTCCACCATGCTCTCTCCCTTGACCCAACAGCACATCTAGAAGCCCACCAACGTGCCGTCGCGAGTGGCGAAGGCCCTCTAGATGCAGCCACTCACCTGTGCCTGCACGCATCCGGACAGTTCCAACCATTCTTTTTCACCGCTCCCTTGCTGGTTCCTGCTGTTACCGGCATGGCGGCGCTGGCTAAATTTATCCCTGTCACCGTTCCTGAATCTATTCCAGATTCTCCTCTCCGCCCCCCTCGGAATATTCTCGCAAGCTAGACCTTCAAGTCGAGCTGAATATAGTCCTGTTAATCTAGGAAGATCGTGATTTCCTGAAGCAACAGAGGACATCACCCAGCCCACCGACTTGCTGCATCTTTATCCGTGTGCCACAGCCAGGTCACTCAACACGCGACCGATTGTTGACACATAATGTTTGCGAAGGATCTTCATGAACTCTAACGTATTGTTCACAATGCCGCGGCAGCTGATGCCGGCTAGGTTAAAAATAATGCTGCTAAGCCTAGCACTCAGCAATCCATTTCTAGTAATGGCCGAGAACACACCTGCCGGCGCCTCTATTGAGATGGGGTCGAGCTACACTGCCTCAACGATGGCCGAAGAAAATGGCGGCCTCACCTTGCGCAACGCGATGCAACTCGCGCTTCAGCGCAACCCAGAACTGGCAGCCTTTGCCAAGGAAATGCGCGCACTGGAAGGGGTAACATTGCAAGTTGGGTTGCTACGTAACCCTGAACTATCAGTGAATGTTGAGAACGTCGGAAATGCTCAGCCACTCCGAGGGGGTGTCAACTCTAATGAAGGAGTCACACAAGAAGTAGTTCAGCAGATCTCAACGCTACGCGTTTACCAGCTGATCGAACTCGGCGGAAAACGTGCAGCCCGAGTGACTGCTGCCTCATTAGGACAGGAGGTCGCTGGCAAAGACTTCGAGACCAGACGAGTAGAACTTATTGCTCGGGTGGCTAATGTATTTATCGAGGTACTCTCAGGACAAGAACGTTTGCGTCTTGCTGAAGAGAGTTCTCAGCTCGCACAAAAAGTAGTGGATACCGTGGCACGGCGAGTCCAGGCCGGCAAAGTACCCCCGATCGAGGAGACCAGAGCCGGCGTGGCACTCTCCACTACGCGGATTGAACTTGTTCAGGCTCAACGCGACCTGGCGACGTCACGTAAACGACTGACCCTGCTATGGGGCAACCCATCCCCTCAATTTAGTAAGGCACTTGGTGATCTTGGATTGCTGGTTACCCTCCCGAGTTTTGAGAAACTTGCGGATCGCGTGCTCGCCAGTCCGATGGCATTGCGCAGCATAAAAAATCTAGAGCAGCGTAAAGCGATTCTGGAAGTGCAGCGGACACGGCGCATACCGGATGTCACCCTGAGTGCCGGGGCTGTTCACCACGCGCAACTCGGAGGTACTACTGGTGTCGTTAGCATGATGCTGCCAATGCCATTTTTCGACCGTAACCAAGGCAATTTACAGGAAGCCTATCAACGGGTGGACAAGGCAATTGATGAGCAAGTGGCAACCGATCTTAGGTTGAAGACAGAACTTGCTCAGGCCTATGAATCATTGTCAGCTGCGCAAAATGAAATCACCGTATTGAACAGTGAGATATTGCCTGCCGCTAAGAGTGCCTTTGAGGTCACCAACAAAGGTTACGAATTGGGCAAGTTCGGCTATCTCGAAGTACTCGATACCCAGCGTACCTTATTTCAGAACCAGGTCTTATATGTACGCGCACTCGCGAACTACCAACGCCTGATCAATGAACTAGAACGTTTAATTGCAGGGCCAGTCGATGACACAACGGATGGCTCAAAAAATAATCCGGTCAATCAGGGAGACAGTACAGCCCAAGGACTCAAGGAGTAAGCCGTGGAAAAATTTCAGCTTAAAAAAATAATAATTGCGATCTCGATTGGGGTCGTGTTGGGTGGATTGATACTTTTTTGGGGCAAGGGATCCTCATCGAGCTCACCCGATGCAACACCTACAGCCTCCCAATCCAAGAATGGATCGACCACAAAAGAGGGTAATACGCAATCCGAATTCAAGACAGGGGCCAAAGGTGGAAAGTTATTTACTGCTGATGATTTCAGCGTAGAGATCACCATCTTTGAAAAGGGAGTACCTCCTCATTTTAGAGTTTACCTCTATGAGAATGGCAAGCCACTCCCCCCCACCTCCTCCAAGGTCGCGATCACGCTGACACGTCTCGGTTCCCCGGCGCAGTTAATTAATTTCACGCCTGAAGCTGATTATCTGGTTGGCGATCAAGTGGTGGATGAACCACACTCGTTCGAAGTAGCGATTATCGCTGAGCAGAATGGCAAGACAGTTCGGTGGGGTTATAACCAGATCGAGGCGCGGGTGGAAATGCCGGATGAGATGCTAAAGGGTATCGGCGTTGAGATACTGACCGCCGGTCCTGCGACGATTAAGCCCACCCTCAAACTTCCCGGCGAGATTATATTCAACCCAGATAGCATCGTACAGATAGTACCTCGATTGTCGGGTGTGGTAGTCGCTGTGAATCGAGAGCCTGGTCAGCAAGTTCAGAAAGGAGAGGTACTGGCCGTCATTGAGAGCCAGATACTGGCTGATTTACGCAGCCAGTTCTTTGCAGCTCAGAGACGACTGGTTCTGGCACGCACCACCTACGAGCGCGAAAAGCAGCTGTGGGAAGAAAAAATATCTGCCAAGCAGGATTACCTTGCTGCCGAGCTGGTGATGAATGAGGCTGAAATCTCATCTGATCTTGCTTCGGAAAAACTACGCGCACTTGGTGTACAGCCCACAACGGACCTCCAAACAAGAAATCTAACCAGATATGAAATCCGGGCACCCATCTCCGGACTCATCGTTGCCAGAGCTGTCGCATTGGGTACGGCACTCAAGGAAGATGTAATCATATTTACCGTGGCAGACATGTCGACAGTCTGGGCAGAAATTACAGTCTATCCAAAAGATCTGGGTGTAATCAGACTCGGACAGAAGGCCACTGTCAAGGCGACAGCCATTGATGCTGCGAGCGAGGGCATTGTCTCCTACATCGGATCCCTTGTCGGAGCACAAACACGAACTGCTAAAGCACGAGTAGTGCTGGATAACAAGGACAACCGATGGCTGCCAGGAATGTTTCTCAATGTTGAACTGGTATCTGAAGAGATCGAAGTACCCGTCGCTGTATCGGCTGGATCCATCCAGACACTGCGTAACTGGTCGGTCGTGTTTGGTCGGTATGGCAATTATTTCGAAGCCCGCCCACTTGAATTGGGTCGCAGTGATGGCAGGATGGTAGAAGTTCTGAAGGGGCTCTCTGCCGGCGAGCAGTATGCAACAGGTAACAGCTTTGCAATCAAGGCTGACCTAGGCAAAGCGGGTGTGAGCTTCGATCATTAAACAGTACAGCCCCTGGAAGAATCCAATTAAGGCAGAGAATTATGCTTGAACGCATTTTGCGAATATCGATACACCAGCGCGGGCTCGTCCTGCTAGCGGTGCTGGCGATGGCTGTTCTTGGTATATACAACTACCAAAGACTGCCCATTGATGCGGTGCCTGACATCACCAACATACAGGTGCAGATCAATACAGCAGCAACGGGCTATTCACCCATTGAGGCCGAGCAGCGTGTAACTTTTCCGATCGAGATGGCTATGGCGGGCCTACCCGATCTTGAATATACCCGATCCATCTCACGGTATGGTCTGTCCCAAGTCACGGTCATCTTCAAGGACGGAACGGACATCTACCTTGTCCGTCAATTAGTAAATCAGCGGATACAAGAAGCGAGGAGTCGGCTACCAGTTGGGATCGTACCCACGATGGGGCCAATCTCTACTGGCCTCGGTGAAATTTTCATGTGGACGGTTAATGCTGATAAGGGTGCACGTAAACCTGATGGCGCTGCATATAACTCGACCGATTTGCGTGAGATTCAGGATTGGGTGATCAAGCCACGATTACGCACGGTCAAAGGAGTGACAGAAGTCAACTCGATCGGTGGCTTCGTCAAGCAATTCCATGTGGCCCCTTATCCAGAAAAACTGATCTCGCTGGGACTAACACTCCAGGATGTAATCTCTGCTCTAGAACGTAACAATCTCAATGTCGGCGCAGGATATATTGAAAAAAGTGGAGAGCAAAATCTAGTTCGAGTACCCGGACAAATAGCCAATTTGCAGGATATTGGAGAAATTATTCTTGGCAGCCGTCAGGGAGTACCTGTTCGGATTAAAGATGTTGCAGATGTTCTTATCGGCAAGGAGTTGCGTAGCGGTGCCGCCACTCAGAATGGCGAGGAAGTGGTGGTCGGAACTGCGCATATGCTGATCGGTGAGAATAGCCGAACCGTCTCGATCGCAGCTGCCGAGAAATTAGCAGAGATTAGCCTCAGTCTTCCGCCAGGAATAACTGTAATCCCTGTTTACAACCGAACCACCCTCGTCGATAAGGCCATACGCACCGTCTCGAATAATTTACTGGAGGGGGCTGCGCTGGTAATCATGGTCCTGTTCATATCTCTGGGCAATCTGCGTGCAGCACTAATCACGGCGCTCATCATCCCTCTGTCGATGCTGTTCACGCTCAGCGGAATGGTGGCAAGCCATGTTAGCGCTAACTTACTCAGCTTAGGAGCGCTAGACTTCGGCATCATCGTTGATGGTGCCGTTATCATTGTCGAGAACTGTATCCGGCGCCTATCCCATGAACAGTCACGACTGGGCCGAGAGTTAACCTCTTCTGAGCGGTTTGCAGTCGTGTTTGATGCATCTAAGGAAGTACGACGGGCACTACTGTTTGGACAACTCATCATCATGGTAGTTTATCTACCGGTATTCGCGCTATCCGGAGTGGAAGGAAAGATGTTCCATCCGATGGCATACACCGTCTTACTAGCATTGCTGGGCGCAATGATCCTCTCGATAACATTTGTACCAGCTGCAGTCGCCCTATTCCTCTCCGGTAAGGTAACGGAGACAGAAAGCTCCACAGTGACATGGGCGAAGAAGGTTTACTTGCCCGCACTGAACTCTGCCATGTGCAATAAAGGCCTGACCGTGACGATCGCCGTGCTCATTGTCGTTCTGTCAGGTCTTCTGACGACGCGAATGGGGAGTGAGTTTATTCCCAGCCTCGATGAGGAGGATATCGCACTACACGCCATCCGCATCCCTGGAACCAGTCTGACCACCTCTATCGAGATGCAGAATGAACTCGAGGAAATGATCAAGACCTTTCCAGAAGTTGATCGGGTCTTTACCAAGATCGGGACCGCTGAGATCGCGACCGACCCAGCACCACCGAACCTTGCGGATGTCTTCATCATTCTCAAGCCTAAGTCAGAGTGGCCCGGACCACATAAAACCAAAGCGGAACTGATAACTGCGATGGAGGAGACAATACGAAAAGTACCCGGTAACAATTACGAGTTTACACAACCGATACAGATGCGTTTCAATGAACTACTGTCAGGGGTTCGTTCAGATGTCGCGATCAAGGTGTTTGGTGATGATCTGGATATCCTTCTTTCTGTCGGGGAACAGATCGAGAAAATACTCGAAACTGTCCCAGGGGCAGCGGATGTTCGTATTGAACAAATCACTGGATTACCGGTGCTTTCTATCCAGATGGATCGTTCAAAGATGGCTCGTTACGGTCTCAACGGAGCTGACGTACAGGATGCTATTGTGATCGCTGTAGGGGGTAGAAATGCCGGTATTATTTTCGAGGGGGACCGACGGTTCGAGCTGCAGGTGAGACTACCGGAACAGCAGCGGAGTGATATCGAGACGCTCAAACGTTTACCGATTAGGTTGCCTGCTGCAAATATGGGTGGTGGTATGAATGTTCCAGTCACTGGGCCAGCGGCATATGTCGCTCTAGGCGAGGTGGCTAACCTTCAAATCACCCAAGGTCCCAATCAGGTCAGTCGAGAGAATGGAAAGCGACGGGTGGTCGTCACTGCCAATGTACGGGGGCGCGATATCGGTTCTTTTGTCAATGAGGCGGAAACACTCATCGCAAAGAAGGTACACATTCCATCGGGGTATTGGACGACATGGGGAGGTCAGTTTGAACAGTTAATCCTCGCAGCCCAGCGTCTGCAGATTGTGATTCCAATTGCTCTGGGGTTGGTCTTTCTTCTAATGTATACCATGCTCGGAAGCTTACGAGACAGCTTGCTGGTATTTACTGCCGTCCCATTAGCAATCACAGGTGGCATTCTGGCACTGTGGTTGCGTGATATCCCATTATCTATTTCCGCTGGGGTGGGTTTCATCGCTATGTCCGGGGTGGCGGTACTAGATGGACTGGTACTGCTATCATTTATCCGGAGCCTGCGAGAAGAGGGTATGACGCTGGACGATTCCATCCGGACCGGATCACTCCTCAGGCTGCGTCCAGTTCTGATAACCACTTGGATTGAGACTCTCGGTTTCCTACCGATGGCACTCAGCACCGGCACCGGTGCTGAGGTTCAGCGGACCTTAGCAACAGTGATGGTTGGTAGCACCCTCTCTCAATCGCTACTGACGCTGCTGGTATTGCCTGTGCTGTATCAACTAGCACACCGACACGATGCTCCATCAGTAGTCGTGGCACCCCAGAACTGATTCAGGGCATCCTCTTAGGATCATGCTTTGCTGCGCTCATTGCCTTGAGGTAAGCAATGATCTCCTGTATGACCCGAGCCCGGTTCGGAGTCTCCTTAGCCAGTGCCGGCATCGTCGTGTTGTAGCGAATGCTGGCAGGATCCTCAATCCAGCGCACCAAGTAGTCCGGTTTAAAGTACTCGACCACACTGTTTGGATAGTTGAGTTCTGGCGCTTTCCCACCACCTTCTCCATTGATCGTGTGGCATGCCAGACAGTGTTTTCTAAAATGTAAAAACCCGCGCTTTACTTGTGGAGATACCTTTTCCGCAGGGGAGAGATTCGGATAACGAGTCGAGAATGTCGTGGTCTCGATACCGATCACCTGGTAAGGCATCCCAGAAGCACCATCATTCAGCAAAGACTTTGACCGCAAGTTATCCCATACCAAGTAGAGCGGTCCGAGCTCGACTAACTCATCATTCTGAAGGACGTTAATCAGCGTGAACGGCGTACCGTCATAACTGGCAAAAGCAAAATAGGCATCATGCGAGAGAAACTTTGATACCGGGATACTCGGTTGGTATCCATCTATGCTGGTAAATACAATCTCCTCCGATTGCTCCCACCTCTTACCAAAAATGGCATTCAACAATAGTCGCGCTGGGTAGGCGTGGTAGGTCCGCTCTCTCTTCTCGTGTGTTTCGAAAACCTTGAGCGGGACTGAGTCAGTCATGTTGCTTAATTCAGTCAGAGACAATGTCCTGACAACCGAGCCTTGATCCTTGAACTCGATATTTTTTCCATCCTGCGAAAATGCCGGCGCAGGCAAAAAGATATTGCCACCCGACAGGACCAACAGAAGGAGAATGTAATAAGGGCTACCCGGGATTTTCATGCCGTTGCTGCCAATCTTGTCGAAACTAGGCAACACCGTATTGCGTACGGTATCTCTGCACCGCATGTAGGTTACTCACCAGATCGTCTCTATCCTGCAGGTAATGCATGATGCTATCCAGATTGACGATACTGATGACTGGAATTTCATACATATGCTGCACTTCCTGTACCGCAGACTTTTCTCCGGTACCCCTCTCCATCCGGTCAAGAGCGATGACAACCCCGCAGGGTTTTGCGCCGGCAGAGCGTATCAGCTCGACCGATTCACGCACTGAAACACCAGCAGAGATGACATCGTCCACAATTAATACCCGTCCAGCAAGGAGCGCACCAACGGTGTTGCCGCCCTCTCCGTGATCCTTTACTTCCTTGCGATTAAAACAGAAGGAGTGGTTATGTCCACTCTCGGCCAGGGCGATGGTAATGGCGCTGACTAATGGGATGCCCTTGTAGGCCGGACCAAATAACATGTCAAACGGAAGCTGGGCGTCGAGTATAGCTTTCGCGTAAAATTGACCGAGCCTACGCAACGAGTCGCCATCGTTGAATAATCCAGCATTAAAAAAATATGGCGAGATCCGACCTGCTTTGGTCTTAAATTCACCGAAGCACAGTACATTACGTTGAATGGCGAACTCAATGAACTCCTGCCGGAAGTCGGACATGGCTATGACGAATCAGAGAAATAGACGTGCGAATTATAACGCTTAACCTGAATGGTGTGCGCTCAGCCGCGACCAAAGGATTTCTCCGCTGGCTCCCTCTTCAGGGCGCTGACATTGTATGCGTGCAAGAGCTGAAGGCTCAGATCCCTGACCTCAGTGCCGAGATACTGAATCCTGACAGCTACCATGGTTATTTCCATTGTGCTGAGAAAAAAGGGTATAGCGGAGTAGGCATATACTCCCGTCACAAGCCCGACCAGATTATCGAAGGAGTAGGCATTCCTGAGATCGATATGGAGGGTCGCTATATCCGTATGGATATCGGCAACTTGAGCGTGATTTCAATCTACCTCCCCTCCGGCTCCAGTGGTGATCACCGGCAATCCG
>SESD01001564.1_pt1 | contig 12515 bp, 10 predicted proteins | sample 3171411 | NCBI WGS metagenome assembly SESD01 (sample SAMN06051880, study PRJNA518727) | freshwater metagenome | biome: subpolar coniferous forest; feature: holomictic lake; material: water; isolation source: holomictic Lake 442, 16.5 m depth | place: Canada: near Kenora, Ontario | collected...
GGGTAGAATTCCCATCATCTCCCGGTATTTCGCAACCGTCCGCCGGGCGATGGAGATCCCTGAATCCTCGAGGCGCGCAACGATGACCTGGTCGCTGAGCGGTTTACGGGGATCTTCCTTGCCGATGATCTTCCGGATATCATCCTGGACGCTCTTGGATGAGACGTCGTCGCTTCCGGGCTTGTGAATGCCGCTGCCGAAAAAGTATTTCAACTCGAAGAGACCCCGCGGTGTATGCATGTATTTGTTCGTCACGACCCTGCTGATCGTTGATTCATGCATCTCCACATCATCGGCGATGTCCCGCAGGATCAAAGGTTTCATCGAGTTGATCCCCCGGTCAAAAAAATCCCTCTGAAACCGGACAATGCTCTCGGTAACCCGGTAGATCGTCTTCTGCCGCTGCTGAATGCTCTTGATCAGCCAGGTTGCCGACTGGACCCGCTCCTTGATATACCTTTTCCCGGTTTCCTGCTTCTCCCCGGCGTTCATTCCGCCCATGATCTCCCGATAGAAATTGCTGATCCGGAGTCGCGGAAGCCCCTCGTCGTTCAAAACGATCTTGTAATCATCGCCACTCTTGAATACATAAACATCGGGAACGATCGCCTGGATGCGCTCCTCGTTGTAGATGCTCCCCGGATGTGGATCCATGTGACTGATGACCATGACCGCCGCCAGAACATCATCGAGGGATTCTTTCAATTTCCTGGCAATCTGGTGATAATTTTTGACCTCAAGATCCTTGAGATGGCCAAGGATAATCCGCTCCACAAGGAAACGCGCATCCCCCGCCAACTTCGCCTGGATGAGCAGGCACTCCTGAAGGTTGCGGGCAGCAATCCCAACAGGATCGAATTCCTGAATCTTTTTCAGTACCTCTTCTACAAAGGGCGGCGCCACATTCTCCTGGGCGGCAATCTCATCCGGTGTGGCAACAAGATAGCCGTTCTGATCCAGGTTGCCGATGATCTGTTCGCCAATACGATACTCAGCCTCGGTAAAACTGGAAAGAAGGAGCTGCCACATCAAATGGTCCGTAAGCGAGCTTTTCGCTACCAGAAGGTTGTCCCAGGAAGGGGCTGTCCCCTCCTGCCGATCGTAGGTGACCCCCATCGGCCCGTAGTCTTCCAGATAGCCGTCCCAGTCGAACTCCTCCCGACCGTCTCCCTCGCCTGTCAGCTCCCCTGTCCGCTCGACCGTTTTGCTCTCTTCCCGATCGCCTTCCTCGGTCTGTGGTGGTTCGATCTTTTTTTCAGCCTCGGGGTCCTCATCGGAGACGACCTCTTCCAGCAGCGGGTTTTCCTCTATCTCCTGGTTGACCATATCGACCAGATCCAGTCGCGACAACTGCAGGAGTTTGATCGCCTGCTGAAGCTGCGGCGTCATAATCAATTGCTGAGTCAGTTTCAGATTCTGTCTTAGTTCAAATGCCATGTTTCGACTGCGCTGCCTTCCATTACCGATCAGAATTTAAAATCGTCGCCAAAATAGATCTTCCTCGCGATCTCGGATCCCGAGATCAATTCCGGCGTTCCTTCCACGAGAACCTTCCCTTCGTTAACGATGTAGGCCCGATCACAGACGGAAAGGGTCTCCCGAACATTGTGGTCGGAGATGATAACCCCGATCCCCTTCGCCCTCAGCCGGGTGATAATTTTCCCGATATCCGCCACCGCAAGTGGATCGATCCCCGCAAAAGGCTCATCGAGAAGAATATATTTCGGCGAGGTAACAAGCGCCCGCGTGATCTCCACCCGCCTCCGTTCGCCTCCCGACAGAGAATAAGCCTTGTTGTCGGCTATTTGGGTTAAATCCAGTTCTGCAAGAAGCATTTCCAGGCGCCCCTCTCTATCTTCGCGGCCCAAGGGAAGCGTTTCGAGAATGGCCATGACATTTTCCCGCACCGTCAGTTTCCGGAATATGGAGGGCTCCTGCGGCAGATAATTCAGCCCCTTTCTTGCCCGCACATACATCGGACTGCGGCTCAGATCCTCGCCATCGAGGAAGATCGCCCCACCATCCGGCTTGATCAGCCCGACGATCATGTAGAAGGTCGTCGTCTTTCCGGCGCCGTTCGGTCCCAGGAGACCGACCACCTCGCCTGGATTGATCTCAAGGTCGATCCGATCGACCACCCGTCGTCGGTTGTAGATCTTGACCAGGCCTGTCGCCGTCAGTTTTCCCATGACAAGATCCCGTGATACCGACTGGAAGAGGTCACCGTTTTTTCGTCTCGCCGGGATAGATTGTGGCCGTCACGCGCCGACTCTCCGATCCTTCAACCAATCCCCTGTTTTCGTTCATGAATACGACGATCCTGTCTCCCCGGATGATGTTGTCGCCCTCGCGCAGGACAGCGCTGCCCGTCATCGTGATTTTCTGGGTATCCTGTTCGAAGACGGCCTCTTCTCCGGTCACTTCCCGCTCGCCCTCCGTGATCGTAACGCGCCCTTTTGCCTCCACCCTGTCCAGATTTCCCGTCCCTTCACCTTTTGACGAGGAAGATGAGGATGCATCGGGTCCTCCCCGGCCGGACTTCTTTTGATCATCCCTGGAATAAAGTGTCAGCCGTTCCGCGCGGATCGTCCGCGCACCCTGCGTAGCCACGGCATTGCCCGAAAAAACAACCATCCGCTTCTCGTTGTAGGCATCCATGCGGTCGGAGACGATCTGAATCGGCTGATCCCTGTCGATCGAGGGTTTCTGCTTTGTCTCGCACCGGGCGTCCCCCGGAAAATGGAGGATCGTCATCAGAAGGCCAATGCAGAGCATGATTCGAAAGATATTTTTTAACACCTTATTTCCCCTGCCCATGACTCGCCCTAATCTGCGAAAGCAGCGTTAATTTGCTATCGTCCAGATGAAAGATCATCCCGACGCCGCTGATTCGGACATTTCCGTTTTCCATTGCGACGGGGCGGTCTGTTTCGATCCGTCGGGTGGCGTTCCGATACCGAAGATGGTCTGTCGCAAAACGATCCCCGTTCCCCGAAACGATGCCAACATTCCCGTCAATTTCCATGTCCCGCGACTGGGTGTCGAGCCGCCCCTGATCGCCATTCATCACGAAGGTCCGACCATCTTTCATCACCAGCCGGACCGTCACCTTCTCAAAGAGGGCCAGGTTCTCCTTCTTCAGATAACGCGCTGTATCCGCGGTGATCTCCCATTTCATACCGGAATCACCGATCTCTGTATAGCGGACATCTTTAATCTGCAGATCAACCTTGTCCGCCATGATCTTCAGGAGCGTCTTTTCCGGCGCCACCCTGAGGCTGATCATGAAAACCGTTACCAGGGACAAAATCACCGCCAGGACCGCGACAATGAGCACCGTTTTTCTTTTTGTCTTCATCCTGTCTGAAATACTATCATCCGCTTCCACCGATGTAAAGGTCAAACGTCGCGTCCTGAACGGGAGAGATGGTTCTGTATCATGCCCCTCCCCGCCAGTAGGGTTCATGAAAATTCATATTTTACGGCGACATCCGACCATCGGTTCTGCGCCTTGAGGATTACCTCACACACCTCCCGAACAGCTCCCCTGCCCCCTGGACGATGCGTCACATAATCGGCCACCTGCCTGGCCTCCAAGACGGCGTCGGCCACAGCCACAGAAAAACCTGCCCGCCTGAGGAGAGGAATATCCACCACATCATCCCCGACACAGGCCGTCTCCTCCGGGGTAATATTTCTCCGTTTGAGAATCTCTTCAAAGGCTTCGGCCTTGTTCCAGATCCCTTGATGAACCTCGGTGATCCCCAGATCGGTGGCGCGGTGTTCAACCACGCGTGACTGCCTCCCGGTCAACAGCACGACATCGATGCCGTATCTCATGAGAATTTTCAGACCATGGCCGTCCTTCACATCAAACTGCTTGCTCTCCAGTCCCGCATCGTCGATAACAATCCTGCCGTCGGTCAGAACCCCGTCCACATCCAGGATGAGGAGTTTTACCTTGCGGATTTTGTTCAGAAGCCTCTCTTCGAACCCCTCTTCAACCATGTTGCACCTCAATTTAAATAAGACAGATTCAGCCCTGTTTCGTACGCACCACCGCATCAATCTTCATAAGCGTCGCAAGAAGCTCCGGCAGGCTGTCCAGGGCCAGAGAATTGGGCCCATCGCAAAGTGCATGGTCCGGGTCCGGATGAACTTCGAAAAACAGACCATCGATCCCGGCCGCCACCGCCGCCCGCGCGAGACAAGGGACCATCCTGCGGTCTCCCGCCGAGGCGTTGCCTGCCCCGCCCGGGAGCTGGACACTGTGCGTGGCATCAAAAATGACCGGATATCCCGTCGCTCGCAGAATCGGAAAGGATCGGTAATCGACAACCAGGTTGTTGTAGCCGAAGCTGACCCCCCGCTCGGTCAGCATAATGTTATCATTTCCCGCCGCCGCGGCCTTTTCGGCAATATGGACGGCATCCCACGGGGCGAGAAACTGCCCCTTCTTGATGTTCACCACCTTCGCCATGCGGGCAATCTCGGCGATGAAGTCGGTCTGCCGGCAGAGAAAGGCCGGGACCTGGAGAACATCGAGAACCGCCGCTGCCGGGGCGATCTCCTCAAAGCGATGGACATCGGAGAGAACGGGGATCGCAAACTCCTCCCGGATTCTCTTCAGAATTTCAAGGCCCCGGGTCAAGCCCGGTCCGCGATAAGCGTCACGGGAGGTCCGATTCGCCTTGTCGTAAGAGGCCTTGAAGATGAACGGAATACCAAGCTTACCCGTCAGCCCCTTCAGGTGACCGGCAATCTCCATGCTCTTTTCTTCATTTTCAATCACACAGGGACCGGCGATGAGCACAAGGGGCGCCCCTCCACCGACCTCGAAACTACCAATCCTGATCTTCTTCATCCACACACTCCTCAATGCAATTTATCATTTCTGCTGCAACATCCGGACTTTCATCTGGGGGATCTTCTTGGCCGCTGTCACCGAGTCGGGGTTCAGTTCATAAGCGTTTGTGTAGGCCTTCAACGCCTCCTTGAAAAGCCCTTTTTTCTCATAAGCGGCTCCAAGATTCAGGTGAACCTCGTCGTCTTCCGAATCCCATTTAAGCGACTTCAGGTAATATTCGATTTGCCGGTCCAAATCACCCTTGAGTCCGTACGCGTAAGCGGCGCTCGCGTACCCGGCTGCCCTCTTCGGGCTCAATTCGATCAGCTTCTTATAGGCCCCGATGGCCTTGTCGTACTGTTTTTCCCTCATGTATGCGTCCGCCAGGGTGTTCAGGACTTCGGTCGTCGGTTTCCCGGCGGCAAGCTTTTCATACATTGCAATCGATTCTTTTGTCTTTCCCGTCTGGCTGTAGGAAAGAGCCAGATTCTGCCGGACACGGGGATCCTTTCCGCCGTATCGGAGAGCCTGTTCATAGTTTGCCCTGGACTGGGCGGGTTTCTTCAGCTCGGCGTAGGCAAAACCAAGACGGGTGTAAATCACCGATTTCCGGGGACTCATCTTCACCGCCTTCTCATAAAGAGGAACGGCCTCACTGTAACGTTTCGCCTTGAAATGGAGATCGGCCAGTTTTTCCAGAGCATCGGAATCCTGGGGTTTCAATTCCAGAGCTTTCTGGTATTCCCGAACCGCTTCCGGCTCCTTTTTCGCCTTTTCATAAGCGGTCGCCAGGTTAAAGTGAACCACCGGATCACGCGGGTTCAGTTCAATCGCCTTTCTGTAATTATCGATCTCTTCCGGGGTCTGCCCTTTGCTGCCGTAGGCCAGGCCGAGATTGGCATAGGCGGCGGCATTCTTCGGCTGTCTCTTCAGAACCTCCCGATGCCACCGGATCGCATCGTCATAATTCCCCAACTTCAATGTGACGTTCGCCAAAGCGACCGCCACATGATCGGCCTTCGGCACCTTTTCCAGCACCAACTGATATTGTTCTGCGGCCTTTCCCAACTGGTTCATCTTCTCATAAGCCTCCCCCAACCTGAACATGACCGCGGGATTGCCGGATTGGATCTTCAGGGAATCTTCATAAGTTGCGATCGCCTTTTTCCAGTTCCCCAAATTTCCCCAGGCCAGGGCCATATCGGCCAGCGCCGCATCGTCCTTCGGATTGGCTTTGACAAGCTGAGCGGTAATCCGGATTACTTCTTCATACTGTCCGCTTTTCAGATAGCACTTCACCAACTCGGACAGGACCGCCGTATCATCCGGCTTCAGCGCAAGAATCTCCTTATACTGTGAAATTGCATCCCCTGTCATGCCGGCATGGAGATAGATCGAGGCAAGCATCCGTCGCACATTCGTATCTTCCCGGTTCAGGGCGATCGCACGTTTGAGGTATTCGATCTGGACCTTCTGATTCCCGGAGCTCCGGGCATAGCGCAGCCAGTCCTGGGGGGTGATTTGTATCCGGATCGGAATGGCCGCAATCGGGTCTCCCCGATAGGAAATCTGCAGCGAATATTCGCCCGGTTTGTTTTCCCCAACACCACCCCGGCCAGTCAAGACCGCCTTGTCCACAAGTTCGATTCCCTTGAGGAGTTTCCCAAAATCGTTCTTGTCTCCGAGTCCTGCGACATCCACTGCGATGCCGCCGCCAAAGAGAACATCCGTCGAAATCTCTTTGACCACAAATTCATCCCGGTAGGAAACCTCAAAAATATCGTTGGAGGTCAGGCGGTAATCCTTCCCGTTTTTTTCCAGGAGAAGTGAGTAGAAATGGGGTTTCCTGTCGAGGACGACAAAGGAAAAGGTATTCTGAATCCGGTTCCAACCTTCGGAGATCGCCCGCACATTTCCAAGATAGAAAAATCCGGCGGCCAGGCCGGCCAAAGTCATGATCACGAGGACCAGCACAACGATCCGGACCTTCGTCGATTTTCGTCCTTTCCTTCCAGATCCCGATTCCTTACCAGCCTTGTATTCCATCGATTCCAACCTCTCGCCCCCATTGACGATGTTGCTATCTTTCATCCGGGGTCCTGTCACCCCCGGGGATGATACTTCCGATGAATCTCCTTGAGACGTTCCCGAGTCACATGCGTGTAGATCTGGGTCGTGGAGATGTCGGCATGACCCAGCATAATTTGCACGGAACGCAGATCGGCCCCCCCTTCCAGCAGGTGTGACGCAAAGGAGTGCCGGAAGGTGTGGGGATGAATCGCCTTGCTCAGCCCTGCCTTTGCGGCATACTTTTTCACGATCTTCCAGAACCCCTGCCGGGTCAACCCTTTTCCCGAGCGGTTCAGAAACAACTGATCGCTCACATGCCCTTTGAGAAGAAGCGGCCTAGCCCCTTCCTGGTACCGCTTGACCCGCTCGTATGCGGTCTGACCCAAGGGGACAATCCGTTCCTTCTCCCCCTTCCCCATGGCAACCAGATACCCCACCTGCCAGTTGATGCTGTTTAGGGTAAGCCCGATCAGTTCCGACACCCGGATTCCGGTCGCATACATGAGCTCAAGCATCGCAGAATCCCGGATGTCCGCCGGAGTCTCCGCACCGGGTTGCGCCAACAGCAGGGCCATCTCATCACGACTTAAAACGTCGGGAAGCCGACTCCAAACCTTGGCCAGCACAATATGGGCCATGGGGGTATGGTCCACTCTCTTCTCCCGGAGCAGATATCGATAAAATCCCCGGAGAGCAGCCAGCGCGCGGTTCACCGAATTGGCCGCCAGACCTTCGGCATGCAGAGACGCCAGGTAGGCGATCACATCCTCCGTCCCGACCCCACTCATCTCAAGGATTCCGCGTTCTTCGATGAACCCTGCATACCGGTTCAGATCCCGGCTGTACCCGTCGATCGTGTTGCGGGAGGCCCCTTTTTCGACCGCCATGAAATTCAGATACTCGTCAATCAGATGATGCATTGTTTTTTTTAACGTAAATGGCGAGGAGAAGCAATATATAAAATCTGTTGACATGGAAGACCGTTCTTTGTATCTTCCCGTCCGACATCGGAACTATGTTTTTAGGGAGCATATATGAGCATGGATTTATCGGTTCATCGTCAGGAGTTAGATAACCTGATCGCCCGGGAGAAGGCCAAAGGCGGCGCCCTTATCCCGGTGCTGCACCAGGCCCAGGAAATGTACGGTTATCTCCCCAAAGAACTGCAGGATTACATCGCAGATGGACTGGGCATCCCCCAGAGCACCGTTTACGGGGTAGTCACCTTTTACGCCTTCTTCACCACAAAACCCCGCGGACGGCATCGCATCGGCCTTTGCCTGGGTACGGCCTGCTACGTGCGGGGCAATACCAAGAATCTTGAGCGCTTGAGCAAGGAACTGGGGGTCAAGGCCGGCGAGAGCACGCCCGATTGGCGCTACAGCCTGGAAGTCTGCCGTTGTATCGGCCTTTGCAGCCAAGCCCCTGCCATTATGATCGACAAATCCGTCCACTCCAAGGTTCAGCCGGACCAGGTGGCGGAAATTCTTTCCCGGTACGAGTGAAACGGAGAATAACATGACCCTGAAAGAACTCGAACACATCCGTGCCAAGGCACAGAAAGAATTGGCAGAACGCGGCGTGGAGATCCCGCCCGATAGCGAACTGAAGCCTCCACGCCCCGGAGAGGTCAGGGTGGTCTTAAGAAACTGCGGCCAGATCGACCCGGAACGTATTGAAGATTACATCGCGAAGGACGGCTACTTTGCCCTTTACAAGGCCCTGAACATGACACCGGAGCAGGTCATTGACGAAGCCAAGCGCTCCGGCCTGCGGGGTCGCGGCGGCGCAGGATTCCCCCCCGGCCAGAAGTGGTTCTTTGCCCGTCAGGCGGTTGCCTCCCGCCCTGCACCTGCCGACGGCAGCCCCCCCGCCTACCTGATATGCAACGGGGATGAGGGCGATCCCGGGGCTTTCATGGACCGCGCCGTCCTGGAAGGGGATCCGAACTCCGTCCTGGAAGGCATGGCCATTGCCGCCTACGCCATGGGCGCCACTCAAGGCTATATTTATGTGCGCGCCGAATACCCGGTGGCCGTGGAACACCTTCAAACCGCCATTCCGCAGGCCCGCCAACTGGGTCTGCTGGGCAAGAACATCTTCGGCAAGGGCTTTGACTTTGATATCGACATTCGCATCGGCGCGGGAGCCTTTGTCTGCGGCGAAGAAACCGCCCTGATTGACAGCATTGAAGGTCGGCGCGGCGAGCCGCGTCCCCGGCCTCCCTTCCCGGCGGTATCGGGCCTGTGGGGAAAGCCAACATCTGTTAACAATGTTGAAACACTTGCAAATATACCGCAAATCTTCCTGAACGGCGCCGACTGGTTCGCCAGCATGGGCACGGAGAAGAGCAAAGGCACCAAAACCTTTGCGATCGCCGGCAAGGTCAAGAATGCCGGACTCATCGAGGTGCCGATGGGGATCACCATGCGCGAAATCATCTATGAGATCGGCGGTGGCATCCTGGACAAAAAACAGTTCAAGGCCGCACAGACCGGCGGGCCCTTGGGAGGCTGCCTGCCAGCGAAATACCTGGATACGCCCATCGACTTTGAAAGCCTCGCAGCGGCTGGCTCCCTGATGGGTTCCGGCGGGCTGATTGTGCTGGATGAAAACGACTGCATGGTGGATGTGGCCCGCTTCTTCATGGACTTCACACAGGATGAATCCTGCGGAAAATGCCCCCCCTGCTGCCTGGGAACGAAGCGTCTGCTTGAAATTCTTACGCGAATGACCCAGGCTGAGGGCGTCGCTGAAGATCTGCAAACCCTGGAATACCTGACGCAAAACATATCCACGGCCTCCTTGTGCGCATTGGGACAGGGAAGCGTGAATCCTGTTGTTACCACAATGCGCCATTTCAAGGACGAATACGAGGCCCACATCTTCGAAAAGTTCTGCCCCGCCGGCGTCTGTAAAGGGATGTTCCACTACGAAATCCTCGCCGACGTTTGCAATGGCTGTGGCGCCTGCCGCAAGAAGTGCCCGGACAAGGTGATCAAAGGCGAAAAGAAAGAGGCGCACGAGATTGACCTGCCCAACTGCGTCGTCTGCGGCGATTGCTACAAGGCCTGCAAGTTCGAGGCGATCGCCATCCGCCCCGGCCCCACAGCGAAGTCGCGGTTGCCGGAACACAGATAGATGCTTGCAGAAATCGATTACGGAGATCATTTATGACCACGTTAACCATCAATGGAAAGACAATTGAGGCTCCCGGCGGCACCATTCTTGACGTTTCCCGGGCAAACGGCATCCGCATTCCGACCCTCTGCCACCATCCGGCGCTGGCCCCGAAAGGGGCGTGTCGCCTCTGTCTGGTTGAGGTCAAAGGCTTGCGGGTTTTGCAGCCCGCCTGCACCTATCCGATCTCCGAAGGGATGGATGTGCAGACCGAATCCCCCAAGGTGCGTGCGGCCCGCAAATTCGTACTGGAATTGCTTCTCTCCGACCATCCCAAGGACTGTATGACCTGTGAAATGTGCGGCAACTGCGAGCTGCAGGATTTGATCTACGAGTACGGCGTCAAAGATACCCCCTTTGTGGGTGACCGGCATGAATATCCCCTTGACGATCGCGATCCGTTCATCCTTCGGGACATGGAGAAGTGCATCCGCTGTCGCCGCTGTATCCGCGCTTGTGATGAGATCCAGGCGGTTAACGCCATCACAATGATAAACCGTGGCTTCCGCTCCAAAGTGGCCACTTCTTTTGACACCCGCCTGCAGGAGAGCAACTGCGTCTTTTGCGGACAGTGCATCTCCGTTTGCCCTACCGGAGCACTGACGGAGAAGGATAGCCATGGCCAGGGACGTGCCTGGCAAACAACAAAAGTCACAACCACCTGTCCCTATTGCGGCGTGGGCTGCAACTTTGACCTGAATGTACGCGACGGCAAGGTGGTCAAGGTCACCTCCCACTGGAACAATCAAGTCAACAAGGGCGCCCTGTGCGTCAAGGGAAGATTTGGCTGGCAATTCCTCCACAGTCCCGACAGACTGACAAAACCATTGATGAAATCCTCTCTCTGGAAAGAACGTAAGGGCACGGAAGGCGCCCCATCCAAGTACGAAGGGTTTGTAGAGGCTGACTGGGAAACGGCGCTGGATACGGTTGCTGAAAAACTTCTTGCCGTCAAGTCGGAGGATGGACCGGATGCCGTGGGGATTCTGACCTCGGCCAAATGCACCAACGAGGAAAACTATCTCATCCAGAAACTGGCGCGCAGAGAGATCGGCACGAACAACGTCGATCACTGCGCACGTCTCTGACACGCCCCATCCGTGTCCGGTCTGGGCACATCATTCGGCAGCGGGGCCATGACCAACAGCATCGAAGATCTGGCCAAAGCAAAGGCATTCCTGATCATCGGTTCCAATACCACGGAGCAGCACCCCGTTATCGGAGCCGGCGTCAAACGGGCGGTTCGTAAAGGGGCCGCTTTGATTGTGGCCGACCCCCGGCGCATTGAGTTGGCAAGAATGGCCACCCATCATCTCATGCAACGGCCCGGTTCCGATATCGCCCTGCTCAACGGTCTCTGCCACGTAATTATTAAGGAAGGGCTTCACGATCAGGCGTTCGTCGCCGACCGCACCGAAGGCTTCGCGGAGATGAAGGCCGTTGTGGAAAAATACACTCCGGCATATACATCGGAAATCACAGGAGTCTCCGCGGAGGACATTCAAGCGGCGGCGCGGATCTATGCCACCTCCAAGCCAGCGGCAATTCTATACTCCATGGGAATCACCCAGCACGCCTGCGGCCATGACACGGTGATGGCCATCGCCAATCTGGCGATGCTCTGCGGCAACCTCGGTGTGGAGGGCGGCGGTGTTAACCCCCTTCGCGGGCAGAATAATGTCCAGGGCTCCTGCGACATGGGCGGTCTGCCCGACGTCTTCCCCGGCTACCAGAAGGTTGCCGATTCGGCAGCACGGGCCAGGGTGGAGAAGGCATGGGGAAAGACGCTCTCCGACAAACCGGGGCTGACCGTCGTGGAGATGATGAACGCGGCCCACTCGGGAAAACTTAAGGCCCTGTATATTATGGGCGAGAACCCTCTGGTAACCGATCCGGACCTTCACCACGTAGGAGAGGCTCTGAAGAGACTCGGTCTCCTGGTGATACAGGACATCTTCTTTACGGAAACCGCGGCATTGGCAGATGTGATCCTGCCTGCGGCCGCCTTCGCAGAGAAAGATGGAACCTTCAGCAACACGGAGCGTCGGGTCCAACTGGTCCGCAAGGCGGTAGATCCACCGGGAGAGGCAAGACCGGATTGGCAAATCATCTCTGCGATCGCCGGGAGGCTGGCCGGGGACAAAGAATCGTGGCAATACGACTCGCCTGCCGCCATCATGGCCGAGGCGGCGGCCATCACACCCCAGTATGCCGGCATCAGTCACAAAAGGCTTGAAAATGGCGGCATCCAGTGGCCCTGCCCATCAGCGGACCATCCAGGGACGAAGATTTTGCATCAGGGAAAATTCAGTCGCGGTTTGGGCAAGTTTATGGCTGTGGAAAGCGTCCCACCCGCCGAACTGACCGACGCCGAGTATCCCCTGACTCTGACTACGGGACGTCGTCTGCAACACTACCA
>SESD01001566.1_pt1 | contig 12501 bp, 8 predicted proteins | sample 3171411 | NCBI WGS metagenome assembly SESD01 (sample SAMN06051880, study PRJNA518727) | freshwater metagenome | biome: subpolar coniferous forest; feature: holomictic lake; material: water; isolation source: holomictic Lake 442, 16.5 m depth | place: Canada: near Kenora, Ontario | collected...
CAGTAGTCCTCGGTTTAGCCGAATAGAGCCATAACATCAGAAATAAAACGATACCCTCTAATCCAAACTCATACAGTTGTGACGGGTGTCGTAATAGATTATCCACTTGTGGAAATACCATCCCAAAGTCAGAGTTGGTAGGTCTGCCCCACAGTTCACCATTGATGAAGTTCCCCATGCGCCCAGCGCCCAGTCCAATTGGCACTAAGGGCGCCACAAAATCCATAATCCTTAGCCATTTGACCTGGTATTTACGTGAAAAAATCCACATAGCCACTAGTACACCTAAAAAGCCACCATGAAAACTCATGCCACCTTGCCAGACGGCAAAAATTTCAATTGGGTGTTGTAAAAAATAAGAGGATTGGTAGAAGAGTACATAACCCAACCGCCCGCCTAATATCACGCCTAACGCACCAAAAAATAAGGCGTCATCAAGCATGGTATTAGTCCAGCCATGCCAAGTGCGATGTTTAATCTGCCACTGACCAAGGCCTAAAAATGCCAAAAAACCAACTAAATACATTAAGCCGTACCAATGGATACCAAAGGCGCCAAGATGAATGGCAATAGGGTCAAACTGTGGATGTACAAACATAGGGCTAATGAACGATTTAAGTGATGATGGATTTTACAGCATATTTCTTTGGCTAGTTAGGCTCAGCTAGTCTAAAATCACGCTTTATCACAGTGTTTATATAATTACGGATTTTAACTATGCCAGTTTATCGTTCACGCACTACAACTCATGGCCGCAACATGGCGGGCGCACGCGCTTTGTGGCGTGCTACTGGTATGAAGGATGGCGATTTTGATAAGCCGATTATTGCAGTTTGTAACTCGTTTACACAGTTTGTGCCTGGCCATGTACATTTAAAAGACTTGGGTCAGCTAGTGGCGCGTGAAATTGAACGCGCTGGCGGCGTGGCCAAAGAATTTAATACAATTGCCGTGGATGACGGCATTGCTATGGGTCATAGCGGAATGTTATACAGCTTACCCAGCCGCGACTTGATTGCCGATAGCGTGGAATACATGGTGAATGCGCATTGTGCCGATGCTATGGTGTGTATTTCTAATTGCGACAAAATCACCCCAGGAATGCTAATGGCCGCTTTGCGCCTGAATATTCCGGTCGTATTTGTGTCCGGTGGCCCGATGGAAGCGGGTAAAGTGAATTGGCAAGGTGAAGAGCTAAAACTAGATTTAGTTGATGCTATGGTGGCAGCTGCTGATAGTAAAGTCAGTGACGAGAAAGCCGAAGCAATAGAACGCTCAGCTTGCCCAACCTGCGGTTCGTGTTCGGGCATGTTTACCGCTAACTCCATGAATTGTTTAACTGAGGCGCTAGGGTTAAGCTTGCCAGGCAATGGCTCAGCATTGGCGACTCATGGTGCACGTAAAGAATTGTTCTTGAAAGCGGGTAGATTGATTGTAGAAATCGCTAAACGCCATTATGAGCAAGATGACTACAGTGTATTGCCTCGCAATATTGCCAATATCAAAGCTTTTGAAAATGCCATGGCTTTGGATGTTTCAATGGGTGGCTCTACGAACACCGTATTGCATTTATTGGCAGCAGCTCATGAGGCAGAGATTGATTTCACGATGAGTGATATCGATCGCATCTCACGCAAAGTGCCATGTTTAAGTAAGGTTGCACCTGCTACGCAGAAGTACCATATGGAAGATGTGCACCATGCTGGTGGCGTGATGGGTATCTTGGGTGAGTTAGATCGCGCTGGCGTGCTGCATCGCGATACCCCAACCGTGCATAGCCCTAGCATGGGCGATGCCTTGGACCAATGGGACATTATGGTGACGAAAGACGAGGAAGTGAAAAAATTCTTCCGCGCGGCACCAGGCGGCATTAAAACCACCATAGCCTTTAGCCAAAGCATGCTTTATCCAACACTAGACGATGATCGTGCTGAAGGCTGTATTCGTGATAAAGCACATGCTTATTCGCAAGATGGCGGATTAGCTGTACTTTACGGCAATATCGCGCTTGATGGCTGTATTGTGAAAACTGCAGGTGTGGATGACAGTATTCTAAAATTCACTGGTCGCGCACGCATATTTGAATCGCAAGACGCAACCGTTGAAGCGATTTTGGCCGATAAAATCGTAGCTGGTGATGTGGTTGTGATTCGCTATGAGGGCCCACGCGGCGGCCCTGGTATGCAAGAAATGTTGTATCCAACATCGTACTTAAAATCTAAAGATTTAGGTAAAGTATGTGCCTTACTCACTGATGGTCGTTTCTCTGGTGGGACTTCTGGGTTGAGTATCGGCCATGCCTCACCTGAGGCTGCTGAAGGTGGTGCCATAGGCTTAGTGGAAGAGGGCGATACGATAGAAATCGATATTCCAAATCGCACCATACATTTGGCGATTAACGATGAAGAAATGTCTCATCGTCGCGCCAAGATGGAGGCCAAAGGTAAGTTGGCCTGGAAACCGCTAAATCGTGACCGTGTGGTTTCTCCGGCTTTACGCGCATACGCGGCCATGAGTACCAGTGCTGCGCGTGGCGCAGTTCGTGATGTGTCACAAATTGAAAAGTAATTCGACCAATATTAAAAGTTAGCACCTAAAAAAGTAAATAAAAATGACCCCAGCCAATGTATTAATTCATCCCAAGCTAGCTGATATCAATACCACGCAAGATGTTCGTGTGGTTCAAGATGCAAATGGGTTGAGTTATATAGAAATTGAAAATCGCTATGCCACGGCTAAGCTTGCACTACAAGGTGCCCATGTGATGCATTGGCAGCCCAAAAGCACAGCAGAACCCGTATTGTGGTTGTCTAGTAATGCCCGTTATACCGAAGGTCGTTCTATACGTGGCGGCGTACCTGTCTGCTGGCCATGGTTTGGCGCACATCCTACTGACAGTAGTTACTGCCCACATGGCTTTGCCCGAGTGATGCCGTGGGAATTAAAAGAAAGCCTTAGCCTAAAAAATGGTACGACACGCTTGTTATTAGAAATGACACAAACCGAAGTTGCCAAAAAACAGCTCTCATACCCATATCAATTTACACTAGCGATCACGGTAGGTAATAGCCTACGCATGGAAATGACGACTACCAACTTAGCCCATCATCCATTTATGATTGGTGAGGCTTTCCACACCTATTTTAATGTGAGTGATCTGGCCAATACCAAAATTACTGGTCTAGAAAATGTGGTGTATTCAGATAAAGTGTTAGCTTACGCGCGTAATGTGCAACATGGCGCCTTGAAATTTAATGGTGAGTTTGACCGCGTTTATTTAAATAGTGGTGAGGATTGCATTATTCAGGACAGCGGCTACGATCGTGCAATACGCGTGGCTAAATCTGGCAGTAATACCACAGTAATCTGGACGCCAGGGGCAGAAAAAGCAAGTCAAATGGGCGATATGGGCTCTGCGGATGAATGGCGCAAGATGCTGTGTGTGGAGTCTGCTAATGCCATGGAAAACAGCGTGACCATCTACCCAAATGAAACGCATACCATGGTGACAGAGTATTCTCTAGAGCTGTTATAGACCGGCAGTTGAATGTCTAAATTGCCTGGAAATAAATTAGCAGAAGAAACCAGCCCCTATCTTCAGCAGCATGCGCAAAACCCAGTAGAATGGTATCCGTGGGGTGAGCAAGCACTCACATTAGCGCGTGAACAGAATAAGCCTATATTGCTGTCTATCGGCTATTCGGCTTGCCATTGGTGTCACGTGATGGCGCATGAGTCGTTTGAAGACGCTTCAATTGCTGCAGTCATGAATCAGCACTTCATTAATATTAAAGTGGACCGTGAAGAGCGTCCAGATATTGATCAAATTTATCAAACCGCGCATAGCATGATGTCCCAACGCAGTGGCGGTTGGCCGCTGACCGTATTTCTAACCCCACAGCAAACCCCTTATTTTACCGGCACCTATTTCCCTAAAACCGCACGTTATCAGTTGCCAGGTTTCGCTGAGCTGCTGCCACGTGTGGCTGCTTATTTTCATGAACGTAAAGATGAGTTGGCAACGCAAAGCGTGCAATTAGCAGAGGCGCTAGCGCGCACTATCCCAGTAGCCAATCACTTAGTGAGTGCAAATGAAAACACCATTCAACTAGGTTTTGATCAGCTTAAAGCAAACTTTGATTACTCTCACGGCGGATTTGGTACAGCGCCTAAATTTCCTAACCCAGCCGATATTACCTTATTGCTACATCAAGCCCATGCTGGCAATAAACTCGCAGAAGAGATGGCCCTGCAGACATTGTCTGCCATGGCGGCCGGTGGAATTTATGACCAAATTGGTGGTGGATTTTGCCGTTACTCAGTAGATGAACGCTGGAATATTCCACATTTTGAAAAAATGCTTTATGACAATGGTCAGTTATTAAGTCTATATTCTGATGGCTATCAACTCAGCACAAATAAAGAAGAAAAAGCGGTTTATGCCCAAATAGTGGCTGAAACCATCGCTTGGATGCAGCGTGAAATGCTATCTGCACAAGGTGCTATTTACTCATCGCTAGATGCGGACTCTCTAGATGCGCACGGCCATAGTGAAGAGGGCGCGTTTTATGTGTGGCAGCCGCCCGAGGTTAAAGCTTTATTGAGTCCTGAAGAGTTTATAGTAGCCAGTCGTTGCTTTGGTTTTGATCGGGCTCCTAATTTTGAGAGTCAGGCCTGGCATGCCTACATGGCGGTGATGCCAGAAGTGCAAGATCAACCTTTATTACAAAGCGCTAAAGCCAAGTTGCTTGAGGCACGGGGTCTGCGCACCCGCCCAGGCTTGGATGATAAAATTCTCACCTCATGGAACGCCTTGGCAGCTAAAGGGTTGGCTCGCGCGGGGATAGTGTTTGAGCGATTAGATTGGGTAGTGCTGGCACAAAAAACAGTTGATTTCATCCGTGAGTATTTATGGGTTAAAAATGCAGCAGGAAACTTTCAACTAATGGCAACCGCCAAGGGTGAAAAAGTACATCTCAACGCCTATCTGGATGACCATGCTTTTTTGCTCGATACATTAATCACGCTACTGCAAGCGAGTTATCGATCTGTGGATATGCAATTTGCGGAAGAAATCGCAGAAGCACTACTTGAAAATTTTGAAGCAGAAAGTGGCGGGTTTTACTTTACTTCGCATCAACACGAGCAACTGATTCATCGTGCCAAGCAACCTTATGATAATGCCACCCCAAGTGGCAATGGCATTGCGACAGTTGCTCTCCAGCGGCTTGGACATATTTTAGGTGAAGCGCGCTATTTGCAAAGTACAGAGCGTGCTTTGCAAGCTTTTGATAATGTGATTAAGAAAAATCCTGCTGGTTGCGCCAGTTTAACGTATGCATTGCAAGAGTATCTAAATCCTCCGACTTTGGTGATCCTCTGTGGCGAGCCTGCAAAGCTAACGTCTTGGCGGCAAGCCCTGCAAAATTACTACCCACATCATATTTTTATCTACTTAGATGGGTCTGCAGATAAGTTGCCGGGAACTTTGCGAAGAAATTTACTGTCAAATGTAAACGTGTGGATATGTAAAGGCGTTGTTTGTTCACAAGCCATTACTGATATACCTAGCCTATTAACTCAACTATAATAACCTTTGTAGTAATAAGACTTTTTCTGAACTGGCTTGTATAAATTGTAATTGTAGGTATGATGCCAGTTCGAAATTGTAATAAAAATTATTAAGCGAAAATTCAAGGAGATAGCATGAAAGCATTATTGTTAGCAATCGCTGCTGCTGGTTCTATGTTAGTTGCAGCTCAAGCAAATGCAGTTGACGCCAAAGCGGCAGAAGCATTAGCACAAAAAAGTGGCTGTTTAGCCTGTCACAGTATCGATAAAAAAGTATTAGGCCCAGCATATAAAGATGTTGCCGCAAAATACAAAGGCGATAAAACTGCTGAAGCTAAATTAGTAGCTAAAGTTAAAGCTGGTGGTAGTGGTGTTTGGGGCCCTATGCCTATGCCAGCTAACAGTCCACAAGTTAAAGATGCAGATATTACAACTGTAGTTCAGTGGGTATTAGCAATGTAAGACTAAATTACTGTGGCAGTTAACGCCATGTAATGAAGTGATAAAAAAGCCAGTCAATTGACTGGCTTTTTTTATGGCAGAGGCTTAGTGGGACTTCAATTTGCTGTGGTGTATAGAGTAGCTAAAATAAACCACGATCCCAATCAGTATCCAGATACAAAATCTAAACCAAGTACTCGCGGGTAGAAACGTCATCAACGCACCGCATGACAATATACCAAGCACGGGAATTAATGGGTTCCAAGGATTTTTGAATGGACGCTTAAGTGCAGGATGGCGTATGCGTAATACAATCACGCCGACACACACCATGACAAAGCTAGCTAAGGTGCCGATATTCACCGTTTCTGCCAACTCTCCCAGTGGAATAAACCCAGCCACCAAAGATACGACCAAACCACACAACAATATGACGCGAGTTGGTGTTTGACGATCTGGGTTAATTTTCGAGAACATCGGTGGAATTAAACCATCACGACTCATGGCGAATAAGATGCGTGTTAAGCCATAGAGTAATACTAATAGTACGGTAATCAAACCGGCAAGCACTCCGGTTGCCACGAGTGTGGAGGCCCAAGTATGACCAATCTTGGTGAGTGCATAGGCCACTGGAGACGGTACATTAAGTTCTGTGTAAGAAACGATCCCAGTGAGCAAACCTGACACAATGATGTAGACTACAGTACAGAAAACGAGTGATGCTAACAGACCTATAGGTAAATCACGCTGTGGGTTTTTAGCTTCTTCAGCAGCGGTAGATACAGCGTCAAAGCCAAAATAGGCAAAAAATACCAAAGAGGCGCCAGCTAAGACGCCAATATTTTTGCCATTGTCTAAGGTGCTAAACCAACCATAGGGCATAAATGGATGCCAGTTGTCGGTATTTAAATGCATACTGGCGATGCCGATAAAAATAGCAATCGTGCATAATTTGACCAAGACAATAATATTGTTAAAGCGTGCACTTTCTTTAACCCCTATCATTAGGAGTATCGTCAGCACCCAAATAATACCAAATGCTGGCAGGTTGATAATGCCGCCTAGCATGGGGGCCTTGGTGATGGTTTCTGGCAGATGTAAATTAAAGTTGGCCAGCGTATTCACGAAATAACCTGCCCAGCCATTGGCAACAGCAGCAGCGCCCACACCATACTCTAATAGCAAAATCCAGCCCATGACCCAAGCGGTAAACTCACCAAAGGCGACATAGCTATAACCATAAGCACTGCCAGAGCCGCCAATTGATGAGGCTAGCTCGGCGTAGGCCAAAGCAGCAAAACCAGAAGCCACACCGGCAATAATAAATGATAGCACCACCGCAGGGCCTGATTGGGTGGCAGCGGCGATACCTGTGAGTACAAAGATGCCAGTACCGATGGCGCAGCCGATACCAAGCAACGCTAAGTCAAACGCAGTTAGACATTTTTTTAAACCAGTATCCGTATGGGCTAGGATTGGCTTCGTACGAACTAGCTGCTTGTGCATAGTTTCTACTTTCTAAAAAGCTGATGAGTAACTAGTTGTAATAACTACAGCTAGCGCTTTTGGAATAATACTTGAATTGTTGAAGAATTAGCTAGCAAACATGGCCGTTAGCACTTCAATCATATAACAATGATCCAATACACCGGCACTTTCTCTGATGCTATGCATGGCCCACATTGGCGAACCTACGTCCACGCTAGGAATGCCTAAGCGTGATGCAATAAGCGGCCCTATAGTGCTACCGCAACCAAGGTCGCTACGGTGTGCATATTGTTGATAGGGCACGCCAGCGCGCTCGCAAAGTGCAATAAAGCGAGCTGCAGTTTCCGCGCTAGTGGAGTAACGTTGATTGGCGTTGGTTTTAATGACCGGTCCCTTATTCACCAACGCATGGTGACCCGGTTCGTACGCATTTGGATGGTTGGGGTGATATGCATGCGCCATGTCGGCACTAATGAAGAAGCTTAGTGCAAGCGCGCGCAGTTTAGATTCATTGCTAGTTTCACTATGCGCTGCTATGCGACTGACAATATCGGATAAAAAGCTACCGCTAGCACCGCTAGCACTTTCACTACCTACTTCTTCATGGTCAAATAAAGCACAAATACAGGTTGAGTTTGGAGCTTTATTAGCAACCAAGGCACTTAAAGCTGCATGGCATGATGCGAGGTTATCAAGCTGACCATTCGCGATAAACTCTTGATTAGCGCCCCAAAAAACACCATTTTGGGTATCAAATACATTTAGCTCGAAATTAACAATATCACTCACTTGGATGCCGAGCGCTAGTGCGAGGTACTCTAAAAACTGTTGGTCAGCCGCTAAGCCTTCCGCACCTTCACCAAAAATTAACGGCAACTCAGTTTGCTTATTTAGGATTAAGCCTTTGTCATTGACTTCACGATTCATGTGAATCGCTAGATTAGGCAGGCGCATCAATGCGCTATCAAATTTGACTAAACGCGTTTCAAAACTATTGGCGTTGCGAACATTGACGCGGCCTGCCACACTTAAATCACGGTCAGTAAATGTAGCTAAAATAGGACCGCCATAGACTTCAACTGCAATTCTGACTAAACCATCGCTGCCATAAGCTGCGTTGGGTTTAAGTCTGAATCCAGGAGAGTCGGTATGGGCCCCGATGATACGAAAACCGCTGTCGGTGAGTGCTTGTTTGCCTATGCTAAAGGCAATAATTGACGCACCACCTCGCACCACATAATAACTGCCGCCTGCCTGAAGTTTCCAGGCCAGCGCTTCATTCAGCTTTATAAAGCCGGCCTTAAGTAGGCGCTGTTCTGACGTGTCTACCGCATGCCAAGGGCTAGGGCTAGCATCTATAAAATTCAGTAAGTCTTGTGCTTGTGGTTTTGCTTGGCTGGGTGTCATAGATGCTCTTTTTTACTTAGGTGATGGACACCCAATCTTTATCTATCAAAAAGTCGGTATATAGTTTGGCCTCAGGACTGTTTACCTCTGGCTTCCAATCGTAACGCCATTTGACTATAGGTGGCATCGATAGCAAAATAGATTCTGTGCGGCCATTAGACTGTAGGCCGAATAGGGTGCCGCGGTCATAGACCAAATTAAATTCCACATAGCGGCCACGGCGGTAGGCTTGAAAATCGCGTTCGCGCTCTGAGTACGCAGTATCTTTGCGGCGTTGCACTATAGGTAGGTAAGCGCCTAGGAAGCTATCTCCAACGGCACGTAGCATTTCAAAACTTTTTTCAAAGCCGAGGGCATTAAAGTCATCAAAAAAGATGCCACCTATACCGCGCGGTTCTTTACGGTGTTTTAAGTAAAAGTACTCGTCGCATTCTTTTTTAAATTTCGGATAATATGCTGGATCAAAAGCCTCTAAAGCAGTTTTATTGCTACGGTGGAAATGGACAGCATCTTCTTCAAATCCATAGTAAGGCGTAAGATCCATCCCGCCGCCGAACCACCAAATGTCTGCAGCATTTTTCTCGTCTGTGTTAGTTGAGTCTGGATTTTTGGGCGCTTTGGCCACAAAGAAGCGCACATTCATATGTACGGTGGGCACATAGGGATTGCGTGGGTGAAAGACTAGCGATACACCCATTGCTTCCCAGGCGCGACCAGCGGCTTCGGGATGTGCTGCGCTAGCGGAAGGTGGTAGCTTGTTGCCAATCACATGTGAAAATCCAACGCCAGCACGTTCGAATACATTGCCTTCTTCTAATAGGCAGGAAGTGCCCCCGCCCCCTTCAGGACGTTGCCAGCTATCATGCAAAAAAGTTTTGCCATCTACCATCTCTAAAGCTTCCACAATGCGTGCTTGCAAACCTTGCAGATAAGTAAAAACTGCTTGTGTATTAATAGCGCTTTCTTGGGTTGAACTGTTCACTAGTGTACTAGCCTTTAATTGCGCGGAAGCCGATGTCGCGTCGGTATTGAGCGCCATCAAATTTAATCTCATCAGCGATTTGGTAGGCACGACTTTGGGCAAATTTCACAGTTTCACCCAAGGTGGTTACGCAAAGAACGCGTCCGCCATTGGTTAGTACTTTACCATCGCTACTAAGGGTGGTCCCCGCATGGAATACATGCGCATCAACTAGGTTTTTTGGTAAGCCAGTAATTTCATCACCGAGTCTCGGCGTGTCTGGGTAATTGGCAGCCGCCATGACTACACCTAGTGCGGTACGTCTATCCCACTCAGCCTCCACTTGATTGAGTGTGCCATCAATAGCATGTTCAACCAAGCTTACTAAGTCAGTTTTTAGGCGTAGCATAATCGGTTGAGTTTCTGGGTCGCCCATACGGCAGTTGAATTCCAGTGTTTTGACATCGCCATTAGGTGAAATCATCAAGCCTGCGTATAAAAACCCAGTGTAGGGGATGCCATCTTTGGCCATGCCCTCTACTGTCGGGCGTATGATTTCACGCAGTACTTTGGCGTGTATTTCTGGGGTGACTATGGGAGCAGGTGAGTAAGCACCCATGCCCCCGGTATTAGGCCCCTCGTCTTTATCAGCTAATCTTTTATGGTCTTGGCTAGTGGCCAACGTTAAGATATTTTTACCATCTACCATCACGATAAAGCTGGCTTCTTCACCAGTTAAAAATTCTTCAATCACTACGCGAGCACCTGCGCTACCTAACTTGTTATCTGAAAGCATGGCGTCAATTGCTGCATGCGCCTCTTCTTCAACCATGGCGACGACGACACCCTTACCTGCGGCCAATCCATCGGCTTTAATTACAATAGGGGCACCTTGCTGTTTTACGTAGGCATGGGCGAGGGTAGCATCGGTAAACGTCGCATAAGCCGCGGTAGGGATATGATGTCTAAGCATAAAGGCTTTAGCATAATCTTTAGAGGACTCTAGTTGAGCTGCGGCTTGCGTTGGACCAAATATTTTTAAGCCGGCCGCACGGAATGCATCGACTACACCTTGAGATAGTGGTGCCTCTGGGCCAACAATCGTTAGTTTTACCTGCTCTTTTTGCGCAAATGCCAGCAAGTCTGGCACGCTAGTAATTGGCACATTAACCATGTCAGGATCTACCGCAGTCCCTGCGTTGCCTGGAGCTACGTAGACGCGGCTAACTTCTTTATTTTGGGCAACTTTCCAAGCAAATGCATGCTCGCGACCACCGCTACCTATGACTAATATTTTCATACCTAAACCTTTACATGCGTTTATTAATGCCAGCTTGGCCGTACCCCGTGAAGGGATTAGGGAAAGCTGTGTTTAATGTCTGAAATGACGAATGCCGGTCACGACCATAACCAAACCATGTGCATCTGCTGCTGCGATAACTTCATCATCACGGATGCTGCCGCCCGGGTGAATCACGCAACTAGCCCCAGCTTCTGCCAATACATCAATTCCATCACGGAACGGGAAGAAGGCGTCAGAGGCAACTACTGAGTTTTTAAGACTTAACCCCGCATTTTGCGCTTTAATGGCAGCAATCTTGGTGCTATCAACACGGCTCATTTGACCTGCTCCTACGCCAAGCGTCATACCATCACCACAGAATACGATGGCATTGGATTTCACATATTTAGCCACACGCCAGGCAAACAACAAATCTGCCATTTGCTGTGGTGTTGGGTGTTTTTGAGTCACGACTTTTAAATCAGTCGGGCTGATTTCATGATTATCCGCGGTTTGTATCAAAATTCCAGAGCCTACGCGTTTGATATCTTGTGCATTACGGCCTTGCTCAAAAGGTGTATTGCCACCTTTAGGTAAGGCAATTTGCAATACGCGTACATTGGCTTTGGCGGTAAAAATAGCCAATGCTTCAGCCGTGTAGCTTGGGGCAATCAGCACTTCAACAAACTGTTTGCTAATCGCTTCTGCTGCAACCTTATCTACAGTGGTATTAAAGGCGATAATGCCGCCGAAAGCACTGCTTGGATCGGTTTTAAAGGCTTTGCTATAAGCTTCTAGTGCATCTAAGCCTAAGGCTACGCCACAAGGGTTAGCATGCTTTACAATTACACAGGCGGTTGAGGTGAAGCTTTTTACTGTTTCCCAAGCCGCGTCAGCATCAGCGATATTGTTGTAGCTTAATTCTTTTCCTTGCAATTGCTGGGCTGTCACCAAAGAACCTGGTGCTGGATATAAGTCCCGATAGAAAGCCGCTTGCTGATGTGGGTTTTCACCATAACGCAAATCTTGTAGCTTCACATAACGTGCATTACTTTGAGCTGGGAAATCACTACGTGAACCATCAGCGTTAAATGAGGATAAGTAATCACTAATCGCCCCATCGTAATTACTGATACGGTTGAATGCAGCCACAGCTAATGCAAACTGGGTAGCTTGGCTAACCCCACCACCAGTGCTTTGTAGCTCGCTGACGACATCTGCATACTGGCTAGCATCTGTTAGCACAGCTACATCTTTCCAGTTTTTAGCAGCAGAGCGCACCATTGCTGGACCCCCAATATCAATATTTTCAATTGCATCTTCTAATGTGCAGTCAGGGTTCGCAACGGTT
>SESD01001568.1_pt1 | contig 12495 bp, 7 predicted proteins | sample 3171411 | NCBI WGS metagenome assembly SESD01 (sample SAMN06051880, study PRJNA518727) | freshwater metagenome | biome: subpolar coniferous forest; feature: holomictic lake; material: water; isolation source: holomictic Lake 442, 16.5 m depth | place: Canada: near Kenora, Ontario | collected...
TATTCAGGTGATCAGTCAGCGCATCATGACACGACCCAATCTTGTCGAAATCATTAAGAAATATGATTTATATCCTAAAGAGCTGAAATCAAAATCTGAAGAGAAAGTCCTGGCCGAAATGCGTAAAAGCATTAAGGTTGAAACCATCAGTGCTGATGTGGCCGGTAAATCGGGTTCAGGAACCAAAGCAACTATCGCGTTTACGCTCACTTTTGAGGATAACAATCCGGCTATTTCACAAAAAGTGGCCAACGAGTTAACTTCGCTATTTCTTAAGGAAAATATTAAATCGCGTACCGAGTCAGCTGAAAATGCGACGCTTTTTTTAAGTGAAGAATCGCGCCGTTTAAAAGATAAAATACAGCAAATTCAAACTGAATTGGCTACTTTTAAAGAAAAAAATCTTAACCAGTTGCCACAGATAAGTCAGCTTAACCAGCAGGAACTGACCAGTTTAAACGCTCAGTTATTAAGCCTTGATAGCCAGGAGCGATCCTTGCACGAACGCGAGTTTTATCTCGAAGGTGAGTTGGCTCAAATTGATCCCAATGCGCTGGCGACTAATGCTACAGGTAACCGGGTTTTTGATATGAAAGACCGGCTCAAGGTTTTAGAGTCCGAATATCCTTCTTTACAAGCAAGTTATTCTGCCAGTCATCCCGATGTTATAAAGTCAAAACGTGAAATAGATTCGTTAAAAAAACAAATTGGCACCAATGTTGATATTAATAAACTGAATGCCGAATTGACCAATAAAAAAGCCGAGTTGGCATCGCTTTTAAAACAATATTCTGACAAGCACCCTGATGTAGTCAAGTTGCAAAGGCAAATTACTACCTTGCAACAAGCCATGTTGACGGCCAAAGATGACAATGCAACTAAAACTTCAGTTCAACCTGATAATCCTGCCTACATCACCTTAAAAGCGCAATTGGAATCGATTCATTCTGAATCAAAATCTTTGGGCTTTACTCGTGAGCAACTGACTAAAAAAACAGAAGATCTTCGTAAGAGTTTGCGTCAGGCACCTTTGGTTGAAAAAGAATATACCGATCTTGTCCAGGAACTTGATAACTCGAATCTTCGCTATCGTGAAGTGAGCGCAAGGGAAATGGAAGCTCAAATTTCACAGCAACTCGAAGTTGAACGTAAGGGCGAGCGCTTTACACTGATTGATCCACCGCAAGAGCCACTTGAACCTATCAGCCCCAATCGAATTGCGATTCTGTTCCTCGGCTTGGTTTTTGCGCTTGCCAGCGGCTTTGGTAGTGTGTTTTTGGTTGAGATGTTGGGTTCAACAATCAATAACGAAAAAACCATTGCAGCTATTTTAGGTGTTGGTCCCTTAATAAGCATTCCTTATCTTGAAAGCAAAGAAGAAAGTGAAAGCCTATCAAAAAAACGAAATATTTTTATCATTGGCACATTGATAATTTTTGCCGTTTCAGTTGTCGTTTTACACTTTCTTGTGATGCCGCTGGATATTTTTTGGTACAGATTGTTACGTGTTATCAGCAATATCTAAATTAATCTAAATACGATAAATGATGAGCCAAATGGAATCTAAGATGGAAACAAACAACGAATCAAGGTCTAAGTCTGCGATATTACCAGCAGATAGTGCGCATTTTTCTTATACACAGACACGAATCCAACCTACTCAAATACAAGATTTGCAGAGAAATAGAATCTTAACCGGATTTAAACCCGGTAAGTGGCTAGAATCTTTTAAAATGTTGCGTACCCGTTGTTTACAGTCTATGGATGCCATGAATTGGAATACTTTGGCGATATCCAGTCCAACCAACGGTACAGGAAATAGTCTCACGGCTGCTAATCTTGCAATTAGCATAGCGATGGAATTGGATAGAAGTGTTTTGTTGATTGATGCCAATTTCCAGAATCCCAGTATTTGTACATTATTTGGGATAAAGACAGAAACCGGGCTTAGTGATTACTTATTAAATGACAAGCCAATCAATGAGTTATTAATTAATCCTGATATGGAAAGGCTCGTCATCTTGCCTGCTGGCAAAGAGATGTTTAACTCGACAGAAATGTTGCGTTCCCCAAAAATGATTAGGTTAGTGTCGGAATTAAAGAATCGGTATCCCTCAAGAATTATTATTTTCGACATGCCACCTTTACTATCACAGGCGGATACATTGGGTTTTTCACCTTATGTGGATTGCGTTTTATTGGTTGTTGAAGAAGGACATACTAAAGTTGATGATCTTAAACAGGCTGCTTTGATGCTAAAGGATATTAATGTTTTAGGCACGATCTTTAATAAAGCTACTGATAATATAATCAAATATAAAGAAGTTTAATCGTATTCTTATCGGTAAACATTGGCAGAAAATCTGATCTGTGGTTAAGCTGTTTGTAAATAATTGAATTGATCAAAGAACCTGTGCGTCCTGTTTTGTATAGTTTTCGTCGCTGTCCTTATGCAATAAAGAGCACGCCTGGCGATTTCAATAGCTGTTATTGCTGTGGTTGCGGGATAAACCTGCAGCGCTGCTATCTGTTTCTCCCAAATCTACAGTGCCAGTATTGCAGTTTGAGAAGGGTGAGGTTCTTGAGCAAAGTCTTGATATTATGTTTTGGGCGCTGCGCCAGAATGATCCCGGGCAATGGCTAAAAAGTTCTTCGTTACAAAATGCCGAGCAGATTATTAGACAGAATGACGAGGACTTCAAATATTATTTAGATCGCTATAAATATGCCGATTGTTATCCTGAATATTCCAAACTTGATTATAGGCAGCAAGCTGAGCAATTTTTGCTTACGCTTAAGAACGCTTAGCATCAAGCCAATTTTTGTGTGGTGATTGTTTTTCGTTGATGGATGCAGCCATTATTCCATTTATACGCCAGTTTGCCGCAGTTGATTCGGCTTGGTTTTTGCGTACTCCCCTTATCCTCGAATTAAACAGTGGCTTGATGATTTTTTTAACTCAAATTTATTTGAAGGGATTATAAATAAATACCAAGTTTGGAAGCCTAATGACCCCATAGTGGTTTTTGGATTATGAGCAAAGCTTAACAATATTCTATGATCAATATAGAGCGTGGTTATAAAAGTTAAAATATAAAAAACATTGGCCGCCTTTGGAGTTGGTCAATGTTTTTTTAAAAGCGCTTAGTTCGTTAGAACGCGCTGTGGCGTTTTAGGGGAGCGGGTATTAAGCGCAAAAAGATTCAATGCTTGTTAAAATTCCCTGAATGTCCAGACCACACAAGGAAAGTAACTCTTCGCGTGTTCCTTGTTCGACAAAGCTGTCAGGTAGACCGATATTCAAAACGGGCATCAAGATGCGTTGAGCTTGCAGGAACTCATTAACTGCACTTCCTGCTCCACCCGCGATTACATTTTCTTCGACAGTAATCAGTACTTCGTGGGATTTTGCCATTTCTAGAATCAGGTCAGCATCGATAGGCTTGATAAATCGCATGTTGACTACGGTAGCGCCTAATTGTTTTCCAGCTTCCAATGCCGGAGTTACCATGCTGCCCCAGGCAAGTATCGCAATACGACTGCCCTGGTGACGAATCTCGGCTTTACCCAAAGGCAAGGCAGTCATCGTTTTGTCCACTGTAACCCCGGGACCTTTACCACGAGGATAACGAACCGAAGCTGGGCCTTGATGCATAAATCCGGTATAAAGCATTTGGCGACATTCATTTTCATCGGCAGGCGCCATTACCAACATGTTAGGAATGCAGCGCATGTAACTATAATCAAAGCTACCGGCGTGAGTTGGACCATCAGGACCTACCAAGCCGGCGCGATCCAGGGCGAACAGTACATCCAGGTTCTGGATGGCGACATCGTGAATCATCTGATCATAAGCGCGTTGTAAAAACGTCGAATAAATTGCTACTACTGGCTTGGCACCTTGGCACGCTTGACCTGCGGCGAGTGTTACCGCATGTTGTTCCGCGATTGCGACATCAAAATAACGTTTTGGAAATTGTTCGGAGAACTTTACCAGGCCGGAACCTTCACGCATGGCAGGTGTAATGCCCAGTAGACGTTCATCTTGAGCCGCCATGTCGCACAGCCAGTTACCAAATACTTCTGTGTAAGTTGGGTGAGGGGAGGGCTCTGATTTGGGTAGAGAATCTTTGGATGGATCAAAGGCCGGTACGCCGTGATAGGCCAAAGGATCTTTTTCGGCAGGGGCGTAGCCTTTGCCTTTTTTAGTGACGATATGCAAGAAACGCGGGCCGGAAATGTTCTTCAGGTTTTCCAGTGTGGAAACCAGCATGTCAACGTCATGTCCGTCTATCGGCCCTATATAGTTAAAGCCTAATTCTTCAAACAGGGTACCGGGTACAATCATGCCTTTCATGTGTTCTTCTGTACGCCTTGCAAGCTCCCAAACGCTGGGCATGCTGCTTAAGGCTTTTTTGCTGTTTTCGCGCATTGAAGAATAAAACTGACTCGATAAAATTTTGGTCAGGTAGTTGTTCATTGCGCCAACAGGCGGCGAGATAGACATATCATTGTCATTTAAAATGACCAGTAAGTCGGCATCCAGTGCGCCCGCATGGTTCATCGCTTCAAAGGCCATGCCGCCTGTGATGCTGCCGTCGCCAATGATGGCAACCATTTTTTTCTTCTCGCCTTTCAGTTCTGAAGCAATGGCCATGCCTAAAGCGGCACTGATTGAGGTGCTGGAGTGGCCAACGCCAAAAGCATCGTATTCACTTTCTGCCCGGCTTGGAAAAGCCGAAACCCCATCCTTGGTGCGAATGGTGGTCATCCGGTCTTTACGTCCGGTAAGAATTTTGTGCGGATAAGCCTGGTGACCCACATCCCAAACCAACTGGTCAGAAGGTGTATTAAAGACGTAATGCAGTGCGACGGTTAATTCAACTGTACCTAGGCCGGCCGAAAAATGGCCACCGGAAATACTGACGGTATGGGTTAAGAATTCGCGTAATTCTTTTGCCAACGGTTTAAGAAGGTTCTTTGATAATTTGCGAACATCGGCTGGCGTGTTTATGTCTTTTAGCAGTGGATAATTATGTATTGTATTCATATTAATAAAGTGGTTCGCGATAGAACATCAGGATGATGCCAATCTGAAACAGGGCGGCAACAGAAATAAAACCGGCTATTTCTTTGCCCGGTCTGTCCAATTTTAATTCCAGCCAACGTCCACAAGCCAGAATAAGGGAAAATATCCCCATTGTAGTGTGACCAACCTGGATAAGGAAAGCGCTTTTGGCCTGGAAGCCAACATGCGAATGGGTCAATAGCATTAAACCGCCAAAAGCTGCCAGTAACGGAAAAACATAAGGCAATTTACTGTGCGGATTTTTGGTTATTCTGGCGCAAAGTTCAAAAATACCTAGAACAAATACTAATAAAGTTGCAATTCTATGTTGTAGCACTTCGCCATTATTAAAGGTGCTGTCCCAAAATCCCAAAGGTCCGAGAGGCCAGGTTTCTGCATCGCTACGGAAAAACAGAAAAATACCCAGACCAACAAAGCCCAGAGGCCAGTATTTAAAGTTATTAAAACCAGGGTACCTGACATAGGACAGCATCGCAAAAAAGCTCATGACTGTCAGGAATATTCCTGCGGTATTGTGGTTGTAGTTTGACCATTCGGTTGCCGCCATGGAGGGTATCTGTCCGACAATCGCAACGCGTCCGGCTTCACCGGCAATCAAATCTGAATGCGTAGGCGAATTCATGCTTGGGATTTGTGGGGTAAAAGTCCCTATAACTTCTTGCCAGCTTGCGGTCAGGCTGGCAATATCAATTGCAGGGGGTTGTGATGCCAGGCTGGCAGCGGTAAATAATAAGGTAATAAGGACGAAGGTCTCGGCTTCAATATAATATGGGACGCGGTTAGTTAATGCATGAGCATTGCCAGAAAAGCCATATTCCTTCACAGCACTCCTGTTTAGCCAGGCAAAGCCAAGTGCAATTGCTAACAATGTAATTTTTACCATTAACAAATTACCGTAACCTGAACCAATCAGGCCGTTCCAGGTATCAATATACTGTAATGCAATCGGCAAGCCTGAAATCAGAATCATGGCGACTGAGGCTATTCCGAATGAGGAAAACCGTTTGAGTAAAATAGGCCACAATTCTGCTGGAACTTCTTGTTTACCGCGCAACAACCACAGATTAACCAGTTGGAATATACCGCCAATCCATGCCGCAGCTGCAAGTTGATGAACAACCGTAAGCGACATTAACAGGTATTTATTATCGAAACGTCCAGCGCCATGAACCAGCCAGGCACCAGAAAAAATCATGGGCAAGGCAACAATGCCTGCGTTTATCCAGTGCTGTCTGGAATAAGGATTTTTGCTTAGGTAACGATAGCAGTAGGTGGCCAGTATCAAGGTCAACAGGGTTCTGATGATGCCGCCAATGAACTGCGTGGTGCCGGCGAATTCCGGAAATGGCCAGCGCTCAAGGACTGCGGTCATTAGCCAGATTTTAAGAACAATCTTGAAAGCTTGTGCAGCAGCCAGCCAAAAACCGCCTTTATATAAAAGAGTGATGGTTTTTTGCAGTAATACGGATGGATATTGATTACTTTGATGCCAAGGGCGTAAAACAAATAGTCCCCAAAATAGACCGCCGATTGCCAAACAATAACAAATCAGATCAAACCCGCCAATGAGAGAATCAAGAAAATCAGCTATACCAGCCATGCTTATCCTATTGAGAAACGGAAAAATGAATAACGTCTTCAGTCAAATGACCATCAGCAGCGAAGACTTTGAATCTTAGCGCATAATCACCGGCTTCCAAGGCTGGAATAGAGACAATGACCTGGCCTTGTTTAGGGCCAATTGTGGCGTCAAGTATTTTATGAGCATCACCTTTGCTTACCAGAAAGATTTGCGATAAGCCCAACTCTATCTGCGAATTAAAAGATAATTCGACCTTTGCAGGTGTATTGACATGGATAGGTGTTATTTTTAATGAATAATCAGTTATAACGGCATGAGCCTGTGACTCGTGCGCATAAATAAAAACCAATAATAGTAAAATGAACTTTAGTGTTTTTTTCATTATTTTCTCGTATAACTATTTCTTGCCTTTTAGGGCATGTCCAGCGAGGTTTTTCCCTAGGTCCCATATTGAACCAGGAATTTGATGGGTATCGGCTATCGCTTTATCAAAAGAGCTGACAATCGTGTCGCGGTCTTTTTGCGTTAAGTTTAAAGGAGGCAACAATTTGACTACATTCATGCCGTGTCCTGCAACTTGTGTCAGTATGTGGTGTTCTTTAAATAATGGAATGGTCACCATTTGGCAGAACAAGCCTTTATTTGCGGCTTCCAGCATTGCCCAGGCCGCTTTTAATTTTAGACTTTTCGGGGATTGAAATTCGATAGCGATCATCATGCCTTTGCCGCGCGCTTCTTTCAGAAATTCATATTTTGTCGACATGGCATTAAGGCTGTTGATAATATCAGTACCGACTTTCAGGCTGTTGTCTACCAGCTTTTCATCTTCCATTACCCGAAGTGTAGCCAGTCCGGCTGCCATGGCCATATTATTTTTGGAGAACGTAGAGCCATGAACGACAGCGCGATCCATACGGTTATAAACGGTATCCATGATTTTTTGAGTCATTGCGACACCGCCAACAGGAACGAAGCCGCCAGAAAGTGCTTTTGCCATGCAAATCATGTCAGGTTTGACATTCCAGTGCTCGATCGCCCAGAATTTTCCGGTACGGCCTATACCTGTTTGAACTTCGTCGGCAACAAATAAAGTGCCATATTTTTTGCATAAACGTTCAACTTCGGGCAGATAATTATCATCAGGTAAATTAACGCCTTTGCCTTGAATGGGTTCTACGATAAACGCTGCAACATCATTATTGCTTAAGGTTTTTTCAAGTGCGACGAGGTCATTGAACGGCACTGAAATACAGCCTGGCAATAAAGGACCAAAACCTTCTCTAAAAATATCCTCGCCAATTAATGAAAGTGCTCCCATGGTTAAACCGTGATAACCATGCTCACAAAATACGATTTTTTCGCGTTTGGTCGTATAACGGGCAAATTTAATTGCAGCTTCTACCGATTCAGTTCCTGAATTGCAAAAGAACATCTTGTTTAGATTGTCCGGTGTGGTTTTCAGGATTTCCTGCGCAAGCAAACCGCTGAGCAAGGACACATCCATTTGTACCAGATTGGGCAGTTCCAGTGTTAAAGTTTCAATTAAGGCGCTGATAACAGTGGGATGGTTACGGCCTATCGCAAACACACCGAAGCCGCTGAGCAGATCTAAATACTCCGTGCCTTCTTGATCATAGAGATATTGACCTACTGCTTTTTTATAGTGACGGTCATAGCCGATGGTCTTTAAAACTCTGACCATCTGATTGTTTAAATGTTGTTCGTGCAGATCAAATTTGTCAGTGCTGTGTTGAGAAAAAAGTTCGGCGATACTGAATGACATTAGATACCTCAAAAAATAAATGCTTTTGCTGCTTAAAGCGGGCTTGACTTAAGGCCATGTCGCTCTGGACTGGCTCATGGTAAATATGCTAGCCTCTGAGAAGGCTGAGACTCATGTAATTGAGAATGCTCCCTTGGGTGATTTAGAAAGAAGTTCCAGTTTTTTTGAGATCAATCTTAACGTTTTTTTGGCGGCATTAAAATGTAAGCCCAGCATAATAAGTCCCGGTAATTCTGAAGGGTGTCGGATAATAAATAATAATAATTTGACTAAAATTATATCACCCTCCTTATCAAGCGAATGATTGATTGCCCTGGGTAAATCCATGTCAGCTGGGTCGGCAATGACTCTGATCGCTAAAAATGGCAAATTGTTTTCTCTGGCCACTTTAGCTATCGCAATGCTTTCCATATCCAGGGCGACTGCTCCCGATTGAGAGTGCAGGCGGTTTTTGTCAGCTACTTTTTCTACAATCGTGCAGCTTTCAAGTAACTTACCGCTTTGGAAAGTGATAAAATCTGAAAGCAAGGTTTCTGCGTGTTTGTGCCAGTCTGAGGAAACGCAAAAATTTAAGTCTGTACAATCATTTGAATCGATAAGTGAATCAGCCAGAACCAAGTTCCCAGGTTGTAAGGTTTGACTAAGTGCTCCGGCGCAACCCCAACTAATCAGTTGTTTTGCACCTTGTTCAATCAGCAATCTGGATGCTGTTTGTGCATTGCTCGCGCCTGCCCCGGAACAGGCGACGACGATAGTGTCGCTTGTGAAAGCGTAACAGCCCTTATCAATTTTTCTTGATGTTAGGGTGCCGATTTCTTCCGGTAAAGCAACACAAATCCCTGTTATCACGCTCAGATGCCAGTTATGCGGTTGCTTGGCAAAGATTCATTGTTAGTATTTAGCTCGTTACGATATCTGGCCAGCGCCCAAAGAGGGAAGTATTTGTCGTAACCATGATATTTGAGATAAAAAACTTTAGGGAAACCAGGTGCGGTAAAGCATTCGTCATTCCATAAGCCGTCAGCTTGCTGATTACGTAAAATGAAATCGATGCCTGCTTTGACTGCTTCACTATTTGCTTCGCCGGCGGCCATGAGTGCCAAAACCGCCCAAGCAGTTTGGAAGGCGGTACTGAAGCGATAGGTGCCGCTGAAGCTAGTATCATGATAGCTATAATTATCTTCGCCCCAGCCACCATCTGCACGTTGTACCGACTTTAACCATTTTGCAGCTTTGGTGTATAAAGGATCGGTTTTAGGCAGTCTGGTTTGTTCAAGTCCAAGTAATACTGACCAAGTTCCATAAACATAATTTGTGCCCCAGCGACCAAACCACGAACCGTCCTGTTCCTGTTCGCTGCGAATGTATTCGATTGTGCGTTCCAAGGCAGGTAAATACTCATCATGATCTTTAGCGACTCTGGCCATTAACATAGCACAGCGTGCACTGACATCAGATGTCGGCGGGTCTAATAGAGCGCCGTGGTCTGCAAACGGAATTTCATTCAGATAATAATAGGTATTATCGACATCAAAAGCACCGTAACCACCGTTTTTGGATTGCATACCTACTATCCAGCGAGTTGCTTTATGTATTGATTCATCCAGATCTGGCAAGTTTGAATCAGCCATTGCAAAACCGACAATGGCAGTGTCATCGACATCCGGATAATGCGGATTTTCGAATTGGAACGCCCAGCCGCCGCCTTCTAAGTCGGGCTTGGAAATTCGCCAGTCGCCCGGTTCGTCAGAAAGCTGTTTGCTTTTCAGCCAGTCGTAGGCGCGAGCCAGATTTTTGCCGTTTCCGGTTTTGTCAGCTTCTTGCAAAGCCAGTGCTGCGAGTGCTGTATCCCAAACTGGAGACAGGCAGGGTTGGCAGTAAGCATCATGCTCATTAATAACAAGCAATTTGTTTATCGCTTTTCGGGCAGTAACAACATGCTCATGATCAGCTGGCATGCCCAATAACAGCATTGATTGATAAGAAGCTACCATTGCCGGGAAAATTCCTCCCAGACCATCTTCACCGTTGAGGCGTTCAATAAACCAGCTTTTAGCTTTTTCAATTGCCAGGTTATGTATTTTTGTTGGTATTAACGGGCGTGTTGCCAAGCCGAGTTTATCCAAGGCCAAAAATATTTTGTTTAATACGGTTCTTTCAGGAAAGTAGTGTTTTTCTTCATCGGGATGAGTGATGAAAAGTTCAAGTATACTGATATTTTTTGGATTTTTTGCCGTAGCTTTTAACGTGCAAAGAATAAACAAAGGTACCATGACGGTTCTTGACCAGTAAGATACTTTGTCCAGATGAAACGGAAACCAACTCGGAAATAACATGATTTCGACAGGAATGTAAGGAACGCCACGCCAGGGTAATTGTTTGAAGATTGCGAGAGCTATACGGGTAAAAACATTGGCTTTGGCAGCACCGCCTTGGCTCAATACGAAATCTCTTAAACGAACCATGTGCGGTGCGTCAATTGCATCACCGGCCATTTTTAAGGCGTAATAAACTTTGACGCTGCAACTGATTTCGCCAGCGCCACCGGTAAAGAGTGGATAACTTCCGTCTTTTGACTGGCGTGATCTTAAATAGTTGGCGATTTTGGCTTGTAAGGGTTCATCAATTTCCCCAGTGTAATGCATCAGCATAATGTATTCTGAAGGGATAGAGCAATCCGCTTCCAATTCAAATACCCAAAAGCCGTCTTTATCTTGCAGGCTTAATAATTTTTCCTGCGCTTTGCCAATGGCTTGATTGAGATTGTGTGAGTAATGAAGCGCAGAATTCGATGAGTTTGAATGCGTGCCGACATTAATTTCAGAATGTGATTCGTTAAACATGATGTGCGTCCTTAAAAATTTATGTTGTCTTTTGAGGATTGGATTGTGTATGTCCAGTCGGGAGATTTGAGCTCTCGACTTGTCAAATTGAAAAGCAGGCTAAGCAGGTTGTTGTAACGTCCTGTTAATCGTGTTGCAATGATAGTTGCCTTGACACTTTTACGCGTAATTTTGACTTGATCTGAATGATTGAAATCCAGATTCTGTTTAATTTTCTTTAAGGTCAAAATCGCCATGCCTAAGGCCCAAAGACAGAAATTTCGTATTCCAATTTCGTGCGATGGAATTAACTGTGTATATTTAAGTGCGTTGTGCAAATGTTCATGAGCAATGCTGATCAAGTGTTCCAAGCCTTTTCTGAATGATTCATCCTGTGTTTCTGGAGTCAGGTTTTTAAGATCAAACCCGATTTCCGTAAAAATATCTTGCGGTAGCCAGCAAACGCCGCGTTCGGCATCATCCCAAATATCTTTTAGAATGTTGGTCATTTGCAGGCCCTGTCCAAAAGAGACTGAAAGGCTCATGAGTTGATCTTTATGGAGCGCTATTTCAGGGGAGTAATGACAAAACAGTTTGGCGAGCATTTCTCCGACACAACCGGCAACGTAATAGCAGTAGTTATCCATGTCGGCAAGTGTTGGCAGTCCGCCATGTAGATCTTGTGCCTGAAAGATGGGCATTCCTTTAGCCATTGTTTCAACGCAGCAAGCCAGCGCTTCAATTTGAGCTGGATCAAATTTGTGGGTAATTTGTATGACTCTGGGCAGAACGTGAATCAAGGTGTGCTCAGCAGGAATGGTTTGCGCAGACAGTAAGGGAGCAAGATCTACCGCGAAAACTTCAGAGTTTTCGCCGCTTTTTACAACTTCAATAAATTCAGAACAGAAATATTTTTTTTGTTGAGGCGAAAGAGAAACTTCGTCTTCGATGGTATCGACGATACGACACAGCAAATAGGCGTTGGCTACTGCTGCATATAATTTTTCGGGCAACTGGGGAATAGTTAGCGCAAATGTTCTGGAGACACCTTCAAGTAAAAGCGCCTGAAATTCATCATCAGAACATGTGCTGAGAGATTTTGGGTTATCCAGGGAAATTTGAGTTTCACTCATAAATTTTTTAAAGTTGTCCTGCAAGCTGATTTTGATAGTATTTGCCGCAATAATAGACTGTTTGTTGGTATTTTGCAAAGCAATGT
>SESD01001569.1_pt1 | contig 12494 bp, 11 predicted proteins | sample 3171411 | NCBI WGS metagenome assembly SESD01 (sample SAMN06051880, study PRJNA518727) | freshwater metagenome | biome: subpolar coniferous forest; feature: holomictic lake; material: water; isolation source: holomictic Lake 442, 16.5 m depth | place: Canada: near Kenora, Ontario | collected...
ATAAACGAATTCAAGGTGTTCCAACACATGTCGCTAGCCATTAGACAGAACAACGTTTTGCAAACAGTCGACGCCATTCGTCCACGTAACGATTTACTAATCGTATTCCCAAATAATCGGACACGCGCGTACGGAAATCTGGCCGACGAAATCGCGGCCATCACGCCACCGGTCGAAGCCGGTCTGTTGGCGGCGTATCTGGCACCGCGGGGAATCGCCGCGCACGTGCTCGACGCGGACGCCATGGGCCTCTTGCCGGAACAAGTCGCAACCGAAACATGCCGCCTGGGGCCCCGGCTTGTAGCAATCCTCACGGATCAGGTGAACTCGGGCGATGTGACCAAGATGGCCGCCGCCGGCGAAACCGCGCGCGCCATCAAGCAGCGCGCTCCGCACATACCGGTCATCCTGACCGGTAATGTGCCAAGCGCCTATCCGGAAAACACATTGCGCGAGGAGAGCGCCGACCTGGTATGCCAGGGCGAACCTTACAAGCCGCTGGCAGAACTCGTGACACGCCTGAAATCCACCGGTGGTGATCTTCGCCTGGCCGACAACGAGATGCCGGGCATCTGGGCCAAATACGGGGAAACGATTGTGCCGAGTCATGCGGCCCCCCGCTTCGCGCAGATTGATGAACTGCTTTTCCCGGCATGGGACATGCTTCCGCCTGCGCGATATCGCGCACACCACTGGCACTGTTTTGACCGCCTTCAGGAGCGGAGCCCGTATGCGGCCATTTTCACCAACATGGGCTGCCCCCACAACTGCGACTTCTGCTGCGTCAACGTGGCTGCCGGCGGCCCCAACCTGCGCTTCCATGGGCCAGACTACGTATGCGGCGAAATTGATCTTCTGGTCCGGAAACATGGCGTGCGAAACATCCGCATCCTGGACAATGTCTTCACGGCGCGCCTGGACCGCGTCGAGGAACTCTGCGATAAGATTACGGCCCGCTGGCAGGGCCTGAATTTCTGGGCCTACGCCCGAGTTGATTCGATCCGAAGCCCCGACATCCTCAAGAAAATGAAACGCGCAGGGGTGAACTGGCTGGCCTACGGCTTTGAAGCCGCCCATGACCGGGTGCGCGCCGCCGTGAAGAAGGGTACGCGCCAGGACCAGACCGAGCAAGTTATTGAATGGACACGCCAGGCAGGTATCAACATTGTCGCTAATTTCATCTTCGGCCTACCCGAAGACGATTTGGCCTCCATGCAACTGACGCTGGACATGGCGAAACAGTACAACTTCGAATGGGTGAATTTCTACTGTGCCATGGCCTACCCTGGAACCGCCTTGTACGCGCAAGCCAGACAAAACGGCGTGCCGCTTCCATCATCCTGGTCCGGATACAGCCAATATTCACCGGACGCGCTTCCGCTGCCAACCAGATTCCTGACTTCCGCCGAGGTTCTGGCATTCCGCGATCACGCATTCACGGAGTATTACACGCGGCCGGCCTACCAGACCATGCTCCGGGAACGTTTCGGCGATGAGGCGGTTGCTTTTCTGAAAAGAATTTTATCATTAGAGATCAAACGGAATCCGCCACACCCAGCGGACAAGGGGCCGAGCGTGAATGCAAATCCGAATACCGCAGCGCAGCCTTTCACGCTGGCGGGGAGAAACCAGACATGAATGGACCGACACCTGAACAACTGGCCAGACTCCAGGCCAAGGCCGAATGGACATGGGAACGCACGCTGCTCATCCATCGCAGCACCCCGGATACACGCGTCGCGTCGTCTCTCTCTTTAGTTGAAGTGCTGGTGTGTCTTTACTACGGAGGACTCATGCGGTTCGATCCGCGGCAACCTCTTTGGGAGGGACGTGACCGCTGCATTATCAGCAAAGGACATGGGTCAATTGCCATGTATGCCATTCTGGCGGACACGGGCTTTTTCGGCATGGAGGAACTTGACCGGGTCGGTCGTCGCGGGTCCATCCTTGGAAGCATTCCCGACCCGATTATTCCGGGATACGAAACGGTGAATGGCTCGCTGGGACACGGACTGGGCGTCGGCTGCGGGATGGCGCTCGGGCTCAAGCACAAAGCATCGCCTAACAAGGTTTTTGTCATCATGGGCGACGGCGAATTGCACGAGGGGGCGGTCTGGGAAGCCATTATGTTCGCCGGGCATCACCGCCTCGGGAATTTGATCCTGATCATCGACAACAACGGCCGGTGCATGTTAAACTTCTCCAAACAGGTGCTAGATTTGGAGCCGTTGCGCGCCAAGTTCAGCGCGTTCGGCTGGAAAGTTGCCGAAACCGACGGCCACGACATACCGGCCGTGTTTCAACAAATGCAAACTTTTCGGGAAAATGACAGCGGGCGTCCCTGCGTCCTGATCGCAAACACGATCAAAGGCCATGGCGTGCCTTCCATGGAAAAAGACCCCCTCTGCCATGTGAAATCCCTCAATCCGGCTGAAGTGGACGAATTGCTCCGCGCTCGACGTCTGAAACAGGCATAAATCGGGGTGGCGTTCCGGCTGGCCCGGGAACGCCGCCAACGGAAACGATCACACTTACATGACAACGGAATCCGCCAAACCATCCCGGATGCGTGATGACTTCATCGCGGACGTTACGATTGCCATGCGGCAGGACCCGCGCATCTTCTACCTGGTCGCCGATTTTGGATCACCGAAACTGGATGTGCTGACCCGCGAGTTTCCCGACCGCTTTATCAACGTCGGCATTGCGGAACAAAACCTGATCAATCTTACGGCGGGTCTGGCGCTGGAGGGGTTCAAGGTATTTGCGTACGCCATCGCGCCATTCCTCACCATGCGATGCTATGAACAGATTCGCGTGAGCCTGGCCATGCTGTCGTCTGTCCGACCGATGAACGTGACGCTGGTCGGCGTCGGCGCCGGCTTCAGTTATGACGTGTCCGGACCGACACACCAAATGCTGGAAGACATCTCCATCATGCGCACGTTGCCGAACATCCAGATCGGCTCGCCATCGGACGGCGTTTCGGCCCGGGCTTTCGTAACTTACTGCCTGCAAATCCCCGGGGTCAAATATCTACGTTTGGACGGAAAAGCCTTGCCGGACATTTATTCAAAGGAGCGCAGTCCCGACCTGCAGCACGGCTTTTCCGTTTTACGGCAGGGACGCGACGCCGTCATCATTGCAACCGGTTATATGACCCACAAGGCACTGGCCGCGGCCAACACATTGGCGACACAGGGCGTAGAAGTCGGCGTAATCGACATGTTGTTGCTGAAACCGATCGATGAAACACACCTGGTCGACACGCTAAGGAAATACCGGAACGTGCTGACTGTCGAGGAGGGTTTTGCCGGCAAGGGGGGGGTGGACTCCATGGTTCTCCATCTGCTTAGCAAACACCGCCTGCCCGCCAGGTTCGAAGGGTTGGGGATTGCCGATCGTTACGGATTTGCCGTCGGGGCGCGCGAAGAACTCCTGGAGGATGCCGGTTTGGAAGAGCGACAAATCGTCGCCGCTGCAAAACGGCTGCTAAGGGAAAACAGCTGAAGCCAATGCAAGCGAGGACACCTATGAGAATTCTGGTAACAGGGGGCGCAGGGTACATTGGCTCGATCCTCGTGCCGCGATTATTGAGCGCGGGACACCAGGTGACTGTGGTGGATAATTTCATGTACGGGCAGACTTCCCTGCTCGATTGCTGCGCCAGCGAACAGTTGACCATCGTCCGCGGGGATGTGCGCAACCGGGACCTCATGCGCAAGTACGTCGCCACGGCCGATGTGCTGATGCCGCTGGCCTGCCTGGTCGGGGCGCCCATCTGCGAGCAGAAGCCGGTCGAGTCGCGGACGATCAACCTGGACGCGATCAAGATGCTGGTGGACCTGAGCAGCAAAGCCCAGATGATTATCTCGCCCACGACCAACAGCGGGTATGGCGTGGGCCAGGAGGGGATGCACTGCACGGAGAAGACCCCGATGCGGCCGATCTCGCTTTACGGCCAACTCAAAGTGGAACTGGAAGAGTATCTCCTGGCATCCGGACATGCCGTCTCCCTGCGCCTCGCGACTGCATTCGGCATCAGCCCGCGCATGCGCCTGGACCTGCTGGTCAACGACTTCACCTACCGCGCCGTTACCGACCGCTCCGTCGTGCTGTTCGAGGCGCACTTCAAGCGCAATTACATCCATGTCCGGGACATCGCGCAGGCTTTTCTGCACGCGCTGACAAACTTCGAGCGCATGAAGAACGAGCCTTACAACGTCGGCCTGAGCGAAGCGAATCTGTCCAAGATGGAACTCTGCCTGGAGATCCGGAAACAGCTCCCGGATTTCTGCATCCTGGAGTCGCCGATCGGCAAGGATCCGGACCAGCGCAACTACATCGTGAGCAACGCGAAGATCGAACAAACCGGGTATCGCCCACAGGTGTCGCTGCCCCAGGGAATCGCCGAGCTGATCAAGGGATACCAGGTCCTGCGCAGGAATCAGTTCTCGAACGTGTAGGCTCTTGCAAAACCCCTCCGGGGTGTTTGCAAGAGAGAGGGCAGAGGTCAGAGGTCAGAGGGCAGAGGTCAGAGGTCAGAGGTCAGAGGTCAGAAGTCAGCGCCGCGAACAAACACTCGGATAACTTGAAAGAACGCGCATTGAAGTGGCTCCGTGGAGATTATTGACAAGATGAAACAGGATTGCCAGTCTCGGGCTGAAAATTCTGTTCATCCTGTCAGATAAGGCACCATCCACCGGGCGTGAACCACGGAACACGCGGAAGGGAACTTTTTTAGCTACGGATACCGCTGATTTTCGCGGATTTTTTGTGTTGGGGATGGCTTGCACCATGTAGGTTTGTCAGGATAAGACGCTGTTGGTTCTGAATACTGAATACTGGCTTCTGAATACTACGCTTGCATAACCGACGAAGGGAGTTTTGCAAGCCGGCTGGAACGCAACCTATGATCATTACCCGCACACCGTTTCGTATCTCCTTTTTCGGCGGCGGCACCGACTATCCTGCCTGGTGCGATGCCAACGGCGGAGCGGTGCTTTCCACGACCATTGACAAGTACTGCTGGATCACCTGCCGCCACCTCCCACCGTTCTTTGACCACAAGAGCCGGATCATCTATTCCCACATTGAGATGGTGCGGGAGATTGCCGAGATCAAGCACCCCTCCGTACGAGAGTGCCTGCGATTCCTCGATGTCCAGGAAGGGGTGGAGATTCATCACGACGGCGACCTGCCGGCGCGCACCGGACTGGGGTCAAGTTCCTCGTTCACCGTGGGGCTGCTCCTGGCCTTGCGCAGCCTGCAAGGGCGCATGATCAGCAAGGAGCAACTGGCCCGTGACGCCATTCACGTGGAACAGCAGATGATCCGGGAGAATGTCGGCGCCCAGGACCAGGTCGCAGCGGCGTACGGCGGGTTTAACTGCATCGAATTCGGCGCCGGCGGGAGCTTCCGGGTGCAACCCGTGACCCTTCCAGCGAAGCGCCTGCATGCCCTGCAGGACTGCCTGATGCTGTTCTATACAGGCATGTCCCGAACCGCCTCCGAGGTTGCCGCGGAACAGATCCAGAATGTGCCCAACAAGTCCGATGAACTGCTGGCCATGCGCGGCATGGTGGACCGGGCGCTGGAGATTCTTGCTGGAAAACACGACCTTCAGGAGTTCGGCAGACTCCTGCACGAATCCTGGATGCTGAAAAAGCAACTCAGCAGCCGCATCTCGAACCCGGAAATTGACAGCCTCTACGAGGCCGGAAGGAAGGCCGGCGCCATAGGCGGAAAGCTGCTGGGTGCGGGCGGCGGCGGATTCGTCCTGCTTTTCGTGGAACCCAGGAAACAGGAGCAGGTCCGGGAAAAGCTGAACCGGTATCTGCACGTGCCTTTTCGCTTCGAGGACCTTGGCGCTCAATTAGCGCCTCGTGTGGCGACAAACTGATCAGGTCGTACGATCAAGACGTCGGACGTGGACACGCGCGACCTCTTCCAGTCCATGCCCACGCAGTGCGCGGGGTTCTCCTTCCTGGGCTAAAAACTCGGTCAATTCCCCAATGCCGAGTACATGGGCAATCATGGATTCCACCTGGGAGTCCATCATGCCATGGATGACGCCGACGTTGCGTATGTGCTGGATACAATTGCGGCGTTTCTAAAAATGCACCGATGAGTCGCCACGAAGTTGGGCCTTGTGCTCAGCGTTTTGGCGAGAATTATTGGTGTTGTGCGACGTACAGATCCAGGAGTCGTCGGATCATTCTTTGGTACTGCGTGTGATGCTCTCTGGCTTCGCGCTTGAAGAAATCAACGCTTTCTTTGCTAAGACCAATCGTTACCTTGACCTGCTCTTCGCGAAAAGCAAGTTCGGCGGGCGCGGGGAGAAAGTCCCGGATGACGTTGACCTCTCCGATGGGACCATCAGTGTATGTGATTTTCGTGCTCATAGATTTTCTTGCCTTTCCGCCAGTATCCCGCACCAATAATGCGGATGACACCTTCGCGATACGTGAACCGGACCGTGAGAATGCCTTCACCCACGCGTCCAAAACAGAAGAAGCGCGCCTCTTGCTGACTGTGCGTAACATCTTGCGCAATTACGCGCAAGGGGTCAGCGAATGCGTGTTGCGCAAGGCCAAAGGCAACGCCGTGCTTTTCACAGTTCTCCCGATCTTTCTCGGTATCCCATTGGAATTCACCGTTAACCATGAGCACACCATAGCAGTTTGCAGCTTATCGAGCAATATAATTGTATGGCTATTTATATTTTCAATCGCCGACAGGAACCTGATGTCAACGGGTGCCGGAGTGCCCAAAGCCTACTTCCCACAGGTTCCTAGTGCGGTAAAATTTTGTCCGCTGCTTCATTTAGGTTGGCGACATCTTTGCCTACTTCCAGGTACTTCAGGCCGGCATTTTTGGCGGCTTGTTCGTCGTGTGCCGTATCCCCTACCATCCAGGATTGGGACAGATCAAGATTCATGTCCTTGGCCGCCTGTTCGATCAACCCGGTCCGCGGCTTGCGGCAGTTGCAGGTAATCTTTAACTCCGCCACCTCACCCGGGAACCCTTTGTCCGGATGGTGCGGACAATAATAGATGCCGTTCAGGAACGCGCCTTCCCGGCCCAGCAGCGTTTCCATTTTGTCATGGATCTTCCGTAATCCGGCAAGCGTCACCTCCCCCCGGGCAATGACCGGTTGGTTGGTAATTACCACCACCGGATACCCGGCCTGATTCAGGCGCCGGATGCCGGCCACGGCCCCGGGCAGGATTTCCATCTGGTCCACCTGCGTCAGGAAGCCGACATGGCGATTGATGGTTCCGTCGCGGTCCAGAAAGATAGCAGGCTTCGCCTGCGCCATGGTGCTGCGCTGGATTTTCCCGGAGGCATAATCGCGTTCCACGGCCTGCAGTCGCTCGGGAGTGCCCATGTCCTTGATATATTCCGTGGTGGCATAGCCGTAGATGGGTGTTTGCCGTTGCTGCAGGTCGGGGATAAACTCCTTCTCAAACTGATAGAACCGGTTCGAGGGGATCGCGGAGATCCATGCGCTGTCCAGGACAAAAACCGAGGCATTCACCAGGTTCTGATAATACGCGGCAGGATCATGCGGCTTGCAATGCATGGCCAGCAGGCGTCCGCCCAGATCCAGTTCCACCAGATCGCTGTCGTGCGGATGGTCGTTGGGGTGAACGACAAGGGTGAGCCCGGCCTTCTTCTGCCGGTGAAAGGCCAGCAACCGGGAAAGGTCCATCTCCACCATCACATCGCCGGACAGAATCAGCAGATCGCCGCGCAGCACCGCGCGCCCCTGTGACAGGCATCCCGCGCGCCCCAGGGGGATTGGTTCGCGAAAATATCCAATGTTCACCCCCCAGGCGCTCCCGTCGCCAAAATGCTGCTCAATTTGCCCGGCCAGATGGCCGGTAAAGAAGTAAATGTCCTTAATCCCATGCCGGGCCAGAAGACAGACCTGATGCTCTGCCACCGGAATCCCCGCAATGGGGACCAGTGCCTTTGCCGTTTCCGGAGCCACAGGAAGAAGGCGAGTCCCCTTGCCGCCGGCGATGATACATGCAGTACAAGTTGCGCTCATGATGAAACTTGCAGCCAGTCGGGGTTAACCTCTGCATGGGCCGCTATCTCTTCCAGAATAGCCGCCGTACTGGTTTGTGGTGCCCAACCCCATGCTTCTTTTGCCAACCGCGAATCGAGAACCACCCACGGCAGATCGAACGACCTGGGTCGCGTATCGTTGGCCACGGGATGCGCACCAAACCGGGAATCACACCAGTCCGTAAGTTGACGCAATGACATTGCCGAAGTCTGCCCGCCAGATACGTTAATCAGGCGCGGCTTGCCTGAATCCTTGCCCGCCGTCATCTGCTTCCGGATCAATGGCATTACATCACGCGGGTGCAGACAGTCACGCACCTGATGGCCTGCGCCTTCAAAACCGATGTACCGCAGTGGTGCACGCCGCTTATGGCTGTTGATCCAGTAGGCAAAAATACCCTGGTCCGGCCGCCCGAATTGCCCCGCGCCAGCCAGCACGCCGCAGCGATTCACCCAGACAGGGAAGCCGAACGTCGCGCCATATTCCAGGGCCAAGGTCTCGCTCGCCAATTTGCTCGCGCCATAGAGTGACACCGGCGGGCGGGTGCTGAAATTCTCCGAGATGCCTTCGGCCGAGACCCCAGCGGGATACACGCCGTCTGCCATGGGGTAAAAGGCCCTGTCCACGACGATTACCGGAAGTCTGGCCAGCGGTTCAATGGCGTAAACCCGACTGGTGCTCAACAGAATCAAGCCGGCGTTTGTCTCCTTGCAGCGTTCCAGGAGATGAATCGTACCCAATAAATTATGCTCCATGAGCTGACGACTGCTGACCCGACCATCGGCGCCGGCCAGTACACTGGCGTTGGCGGCGCAGTCTATAACCCAATCAGCCTGAGGCAGCGCATCCACGTCACTCTGGCAACGCAGGTCGCCGTGAAACAGTTTCACGCCAACGCGGTTCAGCACCGGGCGGTTCAGTTCGCTCCCTGCCCTGCCCAGGTTATCAAAGCCAAACAGCGACCAGCCCAAACCAGCGTCAGCGATGGCTCGCGCCAGCGTGCTACCGACAAAACCGCATGCGCCTGTAATCAGAATCTTCATAAGCAGAAAATCGCATCGGGTTATCCACCTGCCATACGCGACGTCAAACGTGGCTGCACATGCCAGTAAGTAGGTCGGCCATTCTTGGCCGACCGGGTCGGGCAGGAATGCCCGACCTACTGCACCGATTTATGCCACCGTGTTTAGCCTCCGCGTTTCACCCACGCGTTGTAAATCTCCACAAACGTCGTGCGGAGATCCTTGGTGATGGCCCAGCCCGGGTAGTGGGCTTTCATTTTCCGCAAGTCCGAAATATAGCAGATGTGGTCCCCTGCCCGGTTCTGGTCCACATATTCATGTCGCATGGGTTTGCCGGAAATGGATTCGATCAGGCTGAACGCTTCCAAGATGGAAACGCTGTTTGCCCGGCCGCCACCCAGGTTATAGACCTCGCCGCTACGTGGCGCCTCGATGAAACGCTGCATAAACGCCACCACATCGCGACTGTGGATGTTATCCCGCACCTGTTTGCCCTTGTAGCCAAAAATCCGATAGGTGCGCGCTTCGAGATTGCATTTTATCAGATAGCTGAGAAAACCATGCAATTCGACCCCGCAATGGTTCGGGCCAGTCAGGCAGCCGCCGCGCAAGACACACGTAGGCATGCCGAAATAACGGCCATACTCCTGGGTCATGATATCACCCGCCACCTTTGATGCGCCAAATACGGAGTGCTTGCTCTGGTCAATGGAGAAATCCTCGGCAATGCCGTCGGCATAGGCCGGGTCATCGTAATCCCAGCGCGTGGCCAGTTCCGCAAGACGGATTGTGTTGGGACGATCGCCATACACTTTATTGGTGCTCATGTACACAAACGCTGAATCCGGACACGACTCGCGTGCGGCCTCAAGCAGGTTCAGCGTGCCGACCGCATTCACGTCAAAATCATCGAACGGCCGCTTGGCAGCCAGGTCGTGACTGGGTTGCGCGGCGGCATGCACAATGGCCTGCGGCCGGAGTTCTCTCAGCAAGGCCCGCATCGCGTCGCGATGACGAATATCCAGTTCGTGGTGCTGAAAAGCCGGGTGCGCTGTGCGGAGCCGCTGAAGATTCCACCGCGTATCGCCCGTTGGCCCGAAAAAGTCGGCGCGCATGTTATTGTCGACACCATGAACATCCCACCCCAGACAGCAGAAGTGTTCCGCGACTTCCGAACCGATCAGCCCGGACGAACCCGTCACCAGAAGCGTTTTTCTTTTTGCCATGGACATGTTGCATCCTTTGCGCCACGCCGCTACATAAGCCCATCACAGGGGCATCGCTCGCGACGCCTACTACAGGTTCACAGCATATTGCGCGATGTTTAGCACAACGGCACATCTGCCAGCCAATGAAACACATGCAACGGCTCTAGAATATCGCATGCTGGCGATTATGCAAACGCATTCTGAAACCGTCTTGCAGAACGAACGGGGAGTCTTGCAAGCCATGTCTGAGAAAGGTAGACTATTTTTGTGTGACGAAAATGGTTTCCAAGAAAAGTCTCCGGAATAGACACACCATTCCGTACTGTCGGAACACAGGAGCAACCGTACCCATGCAGCGTTTTTGCATCCGAAAAGAGACCCGGGCATTCTCGTCACCCAGGACAAACGCAATCGCTTTTCGCCGCGCCCTTGCGGACTGCGATTCCGTACTGGACGTCGGCTGTGGCGCAACGTCACCGCTCAGGTTTCTTTCCTGTAAACGATTAGTGGGCGTAGATGCATACCAACCCGACCTGGACCGGGCACGGACCGCTGGCACACATGACGAGTTTGTTCTGGCAAACGCTCGGGAGTTGAAAAGTCATTTCGCGAAGGGCGAATTCGATGCTTGTGTGGCCCTCGACGTTGTGGAGCACTTCACAAAAGAGGATGGCATCCGGTTCCTGCATTCTCTCGAGACGATTGCGACGCGAAAGGTTATAATCTTTACCCCAAACGGGTTTCTCCCACAATCACAGAACATGGCAGGTGATTTTCAGGAGCATCTCTCGGGGTGGACACCAGAAGAGATGCGCGGACTGGGGTACGAGGTGTCCGGATTTGACGGGCTCAAGCGCCTCCGAACGATTCACCATCGCCTTCGATTCTGGCCAACCCCCTTCTGGGCCGTAATTTCCTGGCTCACCCAACACCTCTGGTGTCACGATCATCCGGAGAGTGCAGCGGCAATTCTGTGCGTGAAAGAGATCGCAAATCGATCATGAGAATACTCTTCCTGGAACCATGCCCAAAGGGGTTTGGCGGCTATTACCGCGCGTACAACACGGCCAGCGCGCTGGCCGGCCAGGGGCACGCGGTAACCGTAATATTCTTTGGAAGCCGGGAACCACGGCGATGGTCAACGGAATTGCCGGAACCAAACCTGACGCTGATCGAGTTGCCGACCATTGGCCCGCCCGGACTGGCAAAGGCAATCCGCGCCTTCATCATGATGGGGGTTGCGGCCTTCTGGCCGCGCGATGTGCTGCATATTTTCACGTCCGTACACCCCGAAAATGTCGCCGCGATCCTGACCTGCAAGATATTCTTTCGCCAATACATTCTGGACTGGGACGACTTCTGGCAGGATACCGGCTACTTTCGCCATGGGTCGCGCACCGTGCGCTGGTATTTGCGCACAGCCGAGGAAAAAGGCGCACAATGGGCTACCGCGGTTACCGTAGCGAGTGATTTTCTGCTGGACCAGGCGCGTGAACTCAAGTGCAGGCAGGTTCACAAGCTTCCAAATGGTTGTCCAAACGGCTACGCACAGGCCATACCCCGCGACGAGGCACGCCGTGTCTTGCAGTTGCCTTCCGAGGCACTGGTCTTATTCGCCTTCGGCAACGGCTTTGCTCACGGGCGTGCGCTTCTTCTTCTCGAATGCGTCCATCATCTTTCCAGCCTTTCCCCATCACTCACGGTACTGACAAACGTGGATCCCATGGTGCATCTCTGGGGTGCTGCTCGTGAAGGGCCTCACCCTCCGCCTCCTTCAGAACTATGTGCTCGCTTTCGCAGCGTAGGACATATCCCGGACCGCGACATCGGCCTCTATCTCGGCGCTTCGGACTTTGCCGCCTTCCTGGTTTGTGATGTTCCGGCCGAACGATCGTGCTCCCCGATCCGCATCACGGCCTATCTGGGCGGGGAGTGCCCGATTGCGACCACGAATGTGCCGACAGAAGCGCGCCGTCTGGTTGCAACCTACGGCTGCGGCGTGATCGGCAGGGATCCGGCGGAGGTGGCCCAGCGCATTGCCGCCGCCTATCATGACCGTGCGCTCTGGCGGAACATGAAGGCCGGCGCTTGCCAGGCCAGGGAATCGCTGAACTACGAGGCCATCGCCCGGGAGTTACTGGCTTTCTATGGCCGGGTACTGGGAGCCGGCCGTAAGGCATGACCGTG
>SESD01001573.1_pt1 | contig 12469 bp, 10 predicted proteins | sample 3171411 | NCBI WGS metagenome assembly SESD01 (sample SAMN06051880, study PRJNA518727) | freshwater metagenome | biome: subpolar coniferous forest; feature: holomictic lake; material: water; isolation source: holomictic Lake 442, 16.5 m depth | place: Canada: near Kenora, Ontario | collected...
CTCGCCCAGCAAGCCGTACTTAACGCATCCAGCGGCGCCGGCAAGGGATCTGCACAGGAAGAGGCCGCCGTGGATACGGACGAGGTTGCTGCCGTCGCAGCGCCGGTCACACCATGGATATGGCTGCCGCCGCCCGCGGTGCGCGACGCCGTCGCGGCAGCGCCCCCGGCGGGCGCCGGCAAAGACCTCCTCAGCGAAGTCCAGGGTGCGGCGGCGGGCCCCTCCCCCGATAAGGCCAAGGCCGTTGCGGAACCCCTTGCCGGGGTTCCGGTCTTGAGCGATGCGGCCACCCAGCCCCTTGCCGGCGATGCCCGCCAGCCCGCCAGTCACGCCCAGCCGGCCATGCACGTCCAGCCGCAAACAGCGGAACTGCAGGCGCCGCGCCCGGTCACGGTAGCCGAGAAGATAACCATCGCATCCGAGGTCGGCACACCGCGCTGGACCCAGGACATCCGCCAGAACATCAGCCTGCTGGTGCAATCGCGCACCGCGGTGGCCGAGTTGCGCCTGACACCTGCGGATATGGGTCCGATCCAGATTCGCATCGATTTCAGCGACACGCAACCCAGCGTGTCGATTTCCGTGCAACAAGCCGATACACGCAATGCGCTGGATGCCGCGTTGCCGCGCTTGCGCGACATGCTTGCAGAATCGGGCGTAACCCTGGGCGGCGCCAGCGTCGAGCAACACAGCGGTGGCGCCGGTGACCCGGCGCGGGACCCGGCGCGCTATGCCGGCCAGCCCGCAGGCCATGCGCCGGACAGCGCGGCGACTGTGGAGCCCCCCTCTGCGACAAGAGTCATTTCGCTAGACCAGCTCGTTGACACCTACGCTTGAGACACAGGCACCGGAGCGGCCATGCGCCGAGATAAGGGCGCTTTTCGCCGTTCTTCGAGGCTTGGCTGCGAGCGCCCACCCTTAATAATCAATCCGTCCACAATCCACTTATAAAACCACGACATGGCCTCCAAACCTGCCGCACTCAAAGTCGCCCCGGCACCAGCGGCGGCTGCCGCGCCCGGCGCTGAAGAACCGAAAAAGCCAAAGGGCAAAAAAGGCAAACTGCTGCTCATCCTGCTGGTCCTGATATTGGCCGGCGGCGGTGGCGGCGGATGGTGGTGGTGGACGAAGCAAAAGAACGCCGCCAAAGACCCCAAACAGGCGGCGCAAAAGGCCGAACCGAAAAAGGGGCCGCCACAATTCGTCCCGCTTGAACAGTTCACGGTGAACCTGCAAGACGAATCGCACGAACGATTCCTGCAGGTCAGCATGGTCATTGAAATAAGCAACGTGGAGGCGACCGACTCGATCAAGGCCTACATGCCGATCATACGCAATCGGGTGCTGATGCTGCTATCGAGCAAGCGCTCGAATGAAATCTCCAGCGTGGAAGGAAAACAAAAACTCGCCGAAGCGATCATCACCGAAGTCCGACAACCGCTGCCAGCCACGGCACCTGGAAAAGGCGTCGAAGGCGTACATTTTTCCACTTTCGTCATTCAATAGGCCGCAGCCCCAATGGCAAACGATTTTCTCTCGCAAGATGAGGTCGATGCGCTGCTCAAGGGCGTCAACGGCGACACCGAGGTGCAACCCGAACAGGCGGCCACCGACGGGGCACGCAGCTACAACCTCGCCACGCAGGAACGGATCGTGCGCGGCCGCATGCCGACGCTCGAGATCATCAACGACCGGTTTGCCCGGTTGATGCGTATCGGCCTTTTCAATTTCATGCGCCGCAGCCCGGAAATATCGGTGAGTCCGGTGCGCGTGCTCAAGTACAGCGAGTTCATCCGCAACCTGGTGGTTCCGACCAACATCAACATCCTGCAGATGAAGCCGCTGCGCGGCAACACGCTGTTCATCTTCGAACCCAGCCTGGTGTTCGCGGTCGTCGACAACATGTTTGGCAGCGACGGGCGTTTCCATACCCGGGTCGAGGGCCGTGATTTCACCGCGACCGAGCAGCGCATCATCCAGCGCATGCTCGCGGTGGTGCTTGAGGACTACCATAAATCATGGCATCCGGTGCACCCGGTCAGTTTCGAATATGTGCGCTCCGAGATGCACACCCAGTTCGCCAGCATAGCGACCCCCTCGGAAGTGGTGGTGATATCGAGCTTCAAGATAGAAATAGGCTCGACCGGTGGCGCCTTGCATATCTGCATACCCTACTCGACGCTCGAACCGATTCGCGACATCCTTTATTCGAGCGTCCAGGGCGACACATCGGAGCCGGATCGCCGCTGGGTGCGCATGCTGCAGCAGCAAGTACAACTCGCCGAGGTGGAGATGGTGACTGACCTGACGGCGATACCGGTGACATTCGAGCATATCCTGAAAATGAAAGTCGGCGACGTTCTGGGCGTGGACATGCCCGAGCGGGTTGTGACCAGCGTTGACGGCGTGCCCATTTTCCAGTGCCAATACGGAACTTCCAACGGCCAGTACTCGATCAAGGTGGACAAAGTGCTGGCCGTTTCACAGAAAGACAATATGCTGGGAGAAGAGCATGTCTGAGGCAAACGCGGACCAGGCCACGGCGACGGACGACTGGGGCTCGGCGCTGGCCGAGCAGCAGGCCGCCACGGCGCCGCCGGTGACCGTATCGACACCGGTGTTCCAGAAATTCGCCCCCACCGCGGCCGGCGGCGCGCAGCACGATATAGATATGATCCTCGACATCCCGGTGCTGCTCACCGTGGAACTCGGGCGCACGCGCATCCCGATCAAGCACATCCTGCAACTGGCGCAGGGCTCTGTCGTGGAACTCGACGGCCTAGCCGGCGAACCGATGGACGTGCTGGTCAACGGCTGCCTGATCGCCCAGGGCGAGGTGGTTGTCGTGAACGACAAATTCGGCATCCGCCTCACCGACATCATCACGCCGTCCGAACGCATCCGCAAGCTCAACAAGTGACGCTTCGCCCGACCATAATGGGGATACTTGGACTGGCCGCCGGCGGCGCGCAGGCGGCCGATGGCGCATTCGAAGTCGCGGGCCTGCAGGCACTGGCCGGTCTTGCCGCGGTGCTTGCGACAATCGCCGCGGCGGCCTGGCTGCTGCGCCGCTTCACCAGCGCGGGAGGACCGGGCGGCGGCCCCCTGAAAACAGTCGCGGTTCTGGCCGTCGGCCCGAAGGAACGGGTCATGCTCGTTGAATGCAGCGATACCTGGGTCCTGGTGGGGGTTGCCGCCGGTCGCGTCAGCGCGCTGCACTGCATGCCCAAACCGGAAGCCCCCGCCTCGGGCGGGATGCCGACGGCAAAGACCCCGGCGCCAGGCCCGGGCTTTCGCCGATGGCTAGACAAGGCATTGGCCGAACGTGCGCGTTAATCCGGCCGCACTGCTGTGCGCAACGGCCGCGCTGCTCGCGCTCGCGGCGCCATCCGTCGCCAATGCGCAGGCGGGCGGACTCGCGGCCTTCACCAGCACGCCCCTGCCCGGCGGCGGGCAGAGCTATTCGCTGCCGGTGCAAACCCTGCTGTTGCTGTCGGCATTGACCTTCCTGCCGGCCGTGCTGCTGATGATGACCGGGTTCACGCGCATCGTCATCGTGTTGTCATTGCTGCGCCAGGCCCTGGGAACGCAGTCATCCCCGCCCAACCAGGTGATCATCGGCTTATCCATGTTCCTCACGCTGTTTGTGATGACCCCGGTGATCGACAAGATCCACCAGGATGCCTACCTGCCCTACACCACCAACCGGATATCGTTCAACGAGGCGCTGGCGCGGGCGGAGATCCCGCTCAAGGCCTTCATGCTAAAGCAGACCCGCGAACCCGACCTTGCGCTGTTCATGAAAATGGCCAACCAACCGGCGGCACAGACCCCGGCCGACCTGCCCTTGAAGGTCGTCGTCCCGGCATTTGTGACCAGCGAACTCAAGACCGCGTTCCAGATAGGTTTCATGATTTTCATCCCGTTCCTCATAATCGACATGGTGGTGGCAAGCGTGCTGATGTCGATGGGCATGATGATGCTCTCGCCGGTGCTCATTTCCCTGCCCTTCAAGCTGATGCTGTTTGTGCTCGCCGACGGATGGAACCTGCTGATCGGTTCACTTGTGGCAAGTTTCGGCTGAGCATGACCCCGCAGACCGCCCTCGGCTTCGTGCAACACGGCATGGAAGTCGCGCTGCTGATTTCCGCCCCCTTGTTGCTTGCCGCACTGGTCACCGGCCTGGTTATCAGCGTCCTGCAGGCGGCGACGCAAATCAACGAGATGACACTGTCCTTCATACCGAAACTGCTGGCGCTGTTCGCCACCATGGTGATGGCCGGCCCGTGGATGCTCTCCGTGATACTCGATTACCTGCGCCAGGTGCTGAGCGGCTTTCCCGGCATGATCGGCTAGGCGCGCCCCGCACCGTACCGCGTCCGCAATGTTCACCATTTCCTCGATGCAGCTTGAAATGTGGATCGGCCAGTGGCTGTGGCCGTTTTGCCGCGTGATGGCGTTGTTCAGCGTGGCGCCGCTGCTCTATCACCGCAGCGTCCCGGCGCAGATCAAGATAGCCCTGTCGCTGCTTATCGCCTCGATAGTCGCCCCGACCCTGTCCTCGCCGGTGATACCCCTGTCCTCGCCTGCCGCGCTCGCCGTGCTCGCCCAGCAGATGCTGCTTGGCCTGGCCATCGGCTTTTCAATGCGGCTGGTGTTTGCCGCTGTGGAACTTGCCGGCGATCTGATCGGACTGCAAATGGGCCTGTCCTTCGCCTCCTTCATCGACCCGCATAGCAGCGCCCAAACGCCCCTCATCGGGGCGATGCTCGGGGTTTTGGCAACCCTGCTGTTTCTTTCCATGAACGGGCATTTGATGATGATCGCCGCGCTGACCGACAGTTTCCGCCTCTTCCCGATCGGCGCACTGGGGGGCGAAAACCAGGTCCCGGTCGACAGTGTGCGGCTGGTGGCATGGACCGGGGAGTTGTTCCGGATCGGACTGCACCTGTCGCTGCCCGTCCTCATCACCATGCTCATACTTAACCTGGCGCTAGGCGTGCTGGTTCGATCGGCCCCGCAGCTGAATCTTTTCGCCGTGGGCTTTCCGGTTACGCTCCTTACCGGCCTGCTGGTGCTGATGCTCTCTCTTCCCTACCTCGCCCCGTACCTGCAGTCGGCCCTCGAAAACGCAACCCGCTTCTGAATGCATGGCGGCGGACGGGGCGAACGGCGCGTCCGGACTCCGCACTCCGGATCATCATCGCGCCCATAACCGCCAGGGGCCGAATACCGCGTCAAGCCGTCAACGACGGCGACGCAAGAAACATTGCGCTGATGCGGATCAGCTTCCCGGGTTGTGCCCAACCGCCGGCGTCACCGGCGGCAGATCGACCAGCCGGCTATCCAGTTGCAGCTGCAGTGGCGGCCCTTGCGGCGGAAAAACAGCCGGGACGAACCCGGCCGTCCCCGCCGTGGTTTGCGCAGCCGCATCGACGACGGCAGCGGCCGGTTCTGCAGACACCATCCAGAGAACCTTCAGGCCAAGGGCCAGGGCGGTGCCCGCCAGCGCAAAGCTCAGGCGGCGGAACAACTGCCGGCGGGTGCCGAGGCGAATCTGCGTGTTGGCGCGCGCGATGGCGGCCTCGCTTTGTTCGCCCTCGCTGCGGCTGCTGCGCGCCGCCTCGCGCTGTAAAGCGGTTGCACGCTCGCCCAGATCAAGCGCCCAGCGTTCATCACGCGCGCGCTCCTCGGCCGCCTCGGCCAGCCGCAGCTCGCCGGCAAGCCGGGCCTGCATCGCATTGTGCTCGGCCCACTCCTTTTCTGCGCGCCCGGCGGCCGCCTTGGCAAGTTCTGCCTCGACATCAGCGCGCGCGCGCGCGATCTGCGCCGCCTCCTGCTCGTCGTGCTGGCGCTGTGTCGCCTTAAATGCCGCTTCCTGCTCCACAGCGAGGCGTTGGGCGGCGGCCGAATGCGCGAGCAATTCAAGCTCTTCGCCGTGGCGAATCTGCCGGTGGAGTTCCTCTTGCACGCGGCGGCGTTCGATGGCGGTTTTTTTTGCCGCGAGCTCGGCATCGATGCGCTGCCTGTGGGACAAGGCCAGCGACGCCTCGGCGGCCGCGCGCTCATTCGTATCGGCGATTTTCTGTTCCTCTAGGGCGCGTGCCTGGTCCGCGGCAATCCCGACCAAGCTAATTGCCCGCGCCAGAACCGCACCGTTTTCCTCGGCTTCAAGCACTCGTTTTTCCGCCTCACAGCGCAATTGGTGCTCCAGCGCCGCTTTGCGCCGCGTCACCTCCAGCAGCCGGATCTGCGCCTGCGCGCGGGCGTCGCTCTCGCGCTGTTCCAGTTCTGCCTTGCGCTCGCGCGCCAGGGACGCGGCCGCGGCGTGATGGGCGGCTTTTTCCGCACGACGCGCTACGATAAGCGCCGATGCCTCCGCTTGGGCGCTCTGCCGTTCGGTCTGCTCGGCGCAATGCGAAGCGGCCAGCGCTGCTTCCGCAATACGCCGCGCCTGCTCGGCCTTGCGCAACGCAGCCCGTGCGGCGTCGCGCGCCTGTTCCTCAACCGCAATCCTGGCAAGGCCTTCGCGCACCGACTGTTCCTCCAGCTGGCTGCGCTCGCCGCTGGTTCGTGCGGCCAGCCGGTTGACACGAATGCTCTCCTCGGCGACGGCCCGCGCACGCTGCTCGGCCACCAACCGTTGCCCAAGCACCTCTCCGGCGGTTTTTTCCTCTGTCGCGCGCTTTGCGCTGGCGACCGCCAACTGCTGTTCGACATTCAGCCTGTGCTCGGCATCCTCCTGCTGCGCCATTTCTGTGCGCGCCTTTTCTGCCGCGATTTTCGCCAGCGAGCGGACAGTCTCGATCCGCGCCTGCAAACTTGCGACGGCCGCCTCTTCGGACTCGGCGAGTTTCCGCGCCAGTTGCTCATTGTCCTGCTCGAAGCGCGTGCGCGCGGCCGCCGCCTGCGCCGCATCGCGCTCGGATGCGGCCCGCAACGAAGCGGCGTGGGCCGCCTCCGCCTGTACCGCCGCGCATTGAATCACCGCCGCTATGGCATCCTGTTCCTGCCCGATTTTTTCCTCTGTCGCACGTTGCACCGCCTGTTCGGCAGCGGCGCGTTGTTGCGCCAGCGACGCCAGGCGCACTTCCGCATCAAGACGTGCCTCCGCTTCGGTCACGGCGAGCTTCTCCGCCGTCCGTCGCAATTCAGCCCCCTGCAAGGCCGCCGCGACGGCACGAATGGCCTCGTCGGCAAGTTGCGCGTCCTGAGCTTCGCGATCGGCCTGTTCGCACGCAAGCTGCGTGGCCTGCTCTTCGGTGAAAAGTTTGTGCCGCGACCGCAGCAGGGCATCGGCCTCGGCCTCTGCGCGCTTTTCCGCTGCCAGGCGCGCCTCACTATCAGCCTTCGCCGCAGCCTCGGCCAACTCCTTTAATTGTGACTCTGCGGCAATGCGCGCCTCGGCCTCGCTGCGCGCGCGCGCCTGGGCATCGACGTTGGCCTGCGCCAGGGCGAGCGCCTGTGCCTCGGCATGGTTGCGCGCTGCCAGCACTTCGGCGCCCAACCGGTCCAAATGCGTGCGGGCATTGGCGAATGAATGTGCCTGGGACTGCGCCTCGGCCAGCTCGGTGGCTGCCAGACGGCCCTCGGTATCAGCCTGCAGCCGGGCGTTGACTGCGGCGAGCGAACGCTGTTCGGCGGCGAGGCGCGCTTGCGCTTCTTGTGCAGAACGTTCCTCCACCAGTGCACGTTCGGTGGCGGCCGCGGCCAGTTCACGCTCGGCGTTGGCCGAGGCGGTATTGGCTTCGTTGGCGCGTTTTTCGGCATTGAGGCGCGAGGCAATGCCCTCCATTTCCCGGCGTTCGGCGCGGGCACGGGCGGCCGCCTCGGCCGCGAGCTGCGCTTCGCGCTCGGCGCGGGCGCGCGAGGTCGCTTCAAGCTCCTGTTCGGCCGTTGCACGCGCCTCGGCGGCGCTGCGCGCTCGCACTTCCTGCTCGCTGCGCGCCTGCGCCGCGACCAAGGCGGACTGCTCGGCACGGACACGTTGCTCGCTCTGTGCGGCGGCGCGCGCCTCGGCATCGACCCGTGCCTCGGCCAGCGCGCGCTGTCGTGTTTGGTCCTGCACACGGACCGCGGCAATACGACGCGCCTCGCGTTCAGCCGCAGCCCGTGCCGCCGCCTCTCGTTCGGCGTGCTGCTCGGCCAGCGTGCGCTGGCGCGCCTGCTCGGCCGCTTCAGTCTCGGTGGCGATGCGCGTTTCAGCGGCGGCCTGGGCGGTCGCGCCGTCGGCCGCGTGACGCGCCTCGGTTTCCCGCAAGCGGGCGAGCAGTGGCTCGAGCCGTCCGCGCTCCTCGTCGGCAAGCCTTCTTGCCTGGGCATCGGCATCCGCATGCGCGGCTGCGACCTTGCGTACCGCGTCCTCCGCCGCGACGCGACCCTTGGCATGCTCGAGTGCGGCGCCCTCACTATCGGCGCGCGCCCGGGCGGCATCCAGGGCCTGCTGTTCTGCCGCCGCCCGCTCATTGGCAAGGCGCAGCGCCGTCTCGTCGGCACGGGCTCGCTCTTCGGCCAGGCGCCTGGCCAGGCGATCGGCCTGCGCCCGCTCCTCGGCAGATTGCCGCGCGCGGCTCTCCCATTCGCTCCTCGCCTCGGCGGCGACGACCGCCTTGGCTTCGGATTCGACGCGGGAAATGGCCTGCTTGATTGCGGCAAGACCCGCCTCGGGTGCAATCGCCTCTTCGACCAGACTGGTACCTGCGTGGATGGCTGTGGCCGGCTGTGCTGACATGAGTTTTCCCCGCACCGCAATGGCGCTGTTGGTGGCTCATGGATGTTGGCAGACCCGCGGCTCGCGCTTTAACCGGAAAAGACCGGCAAACCACCCGCAATTCACACAATCACGCCGATCCCCGCAATGGCGTCAACGCGATCGTGAGGCCGGTGATCGCGCCGGGTGCCGGCCGGCCACGACCGCCCCGCCCTGTGCCGTAACTTGCGCCACCCCGGTCATCACCCGAAAACCCGCGCCAGTAGCGGCTTTCCAGCCTATTTTCCCGCCAGCCCCGACAATCAAACCATCGCCGACCCGCCATCCACCACCATGGTCTGGCCGGTCATGAAGGCCGCATCGTCGCTGGCGAGAAAGCTCACCGCGCCGACCAAATCTTCAGGCGTTTCATCGCGCGGAATCGAGCGCGTCTTGATCGCCATCTCGCGTCCGACCTCAACATGGTTGGAAGTGCCGAGCACGCCCTCGGAAAGGGTGAATCCGGGCGCGAGCGCGTTGACGGTGATGCCGTCCTTGCCCAGTTCGCGCGCCAGGCCCCGTGTCATGGCGATCACCGCGCCCTTGCTGGCGATGTAATGCAGGAACAACGGCACGCCCTTTAGCGGCGCACCCGAAGCGAGATTGATAATGCGCCCGCGCTGTTGCTTGCGCATCGCCGGCGACACCGCGCGGCAGCACAAGCCGACACCCATGATGTTGATGGACATCAGCTTCTGCCATTCCTCAACGGGAATCTGCTCGAAGGGCCGCATCACCAGCGTGGAGAACATCGCGGCGTTGTTGATCAGCACATCAATGGAGCCAAAGGCCTTGAGCGTTTCAGCGGCCATGCGTTCGGTGTCTTCCTGCTTCGACACGTCGATGTGCAGCGCCATTGTCTTCGCGCCCGTCTGTTTGGCGATATCGGCGGCGGACGCCTCTTCGTTTTTTATGTCCGCAACAACGATGTTGGCGCCATCCTGCGCCAGGCGCATGGCCATGGCCTTGCCTATGCCCCAGCCCGCGCCGGTGACGATTGCCGTTCTGCCTGTTTGTTTCAAAACCCGTCTCCTTTAAAATTATTGACCCTCATCATACCTTCATGCCGCCATCAATCGGCCGGAAACTCCCGCCAGTCGGGCATTTCCAGCCATCAGCCTTCCGCCAGCATCCAATCGGCACAGCGCTCCGCAATCATCACGGTGGGCGCATTGGTATTCCCCGACACGACGCGGGGCATCACCGAAGCATCCGCCACCCGCAGCCGGCCGACGCCGTGTACCTTCAGGCGCGCATCAACCACCGCCAGCGCGTCACTCCCCATACGGCAGGTGCCCACAGGGTGATAGACCGAATGGCCTTTTTCCATGACGTAGGCCAGCAGCGCCTCATCCGACTCGCAGGCCGCGCCGGGCGCGATCTCCTCCGCCGCATAAGCCGCCAGCGCAGGCTTGCGCAAGATGTCGCGCAGCGTGCGCAAGCCATCAAGCAGGGTGCGCTTGTCGTATTCAGCCTCAAGGTGGTTGTAACGGATCTGCGGCGCGACACCCGGATCACGGCTGACAGCGCGCACCCAGCCACGGCTTTGCGGGCGCAGCAGCACGGCATTGGCGGTGTAGCCGGGAAACGGATGCAGCACCACGCCGCCGGCATCGCGCCGCTGCACGCTGTAATTCCAGAATGTCACCTGCATGTCGGGGCGTGCCACAGCGGTGCTCGATCGAAAAAAGCCGCCGGCATACGTGCCCGCAGCCATTGGCCCTTTGCGTGTCAGCGCATATTGCAGTCCCATCCAGGCCCGGCGCGGCAGGCTTTGCATGATGTCGTTGTAAGTCACCGGCTGGCGGCAGCGCTGCACAATGCTGGCGCGATAGTGGTTGTGCAGGCCCTCGCCGACACCCGGACGGTCGCGAACGATCGGAATGCCCAGTTGCTGCAATTGCGCCGCCGGACCGATGCCCGACAGTTGCAGAATCTGCGGTGAATTGAATGTTCCTGCAGCGACCACCACCTCGCGCCGCGCGCGCGCGCTGTGCAGGCGGCCCGCGCGATGGTATTCCACGCCGACGGCATTGCCCTGCTCGATCAGCACACGCTTCACCAGCACGCCGGTGAACACCGCCAGGTTTACGCGCCGCCTGGCCGGCCGCAGGTAGGCGATGGCGGTGCTGGCGCGACGGCCGTTGCGGGTATTGAACTGGTAGTAGCCGGCGCCCTCCTGCATCGCGCCGTTGAAGTCCGGATTGCGCGGATGGCCGGCCTCGACGGCGGCGTTTATGAAGGCATCGGCCAGCGGGTCGGTCTGCGGCGTGTCCGACACCCACAGCGGCCCGTCGCCGCCATGCAGGGCATCGGCGCCGCGCGTGTTGTGCTCGGAGCGCCGGAACCAGGGCAGCACGTCATCCCAGCCCCAGCCCTCGTTGCCGAGGGCGCGCCAGTGTTCGTAGTCTTCGCGCTGGCCACGCACGTAAAGCATGCCGTTGATCGAGCCGGTGCCACCGAGCACCCGACCGCAGGGCTGGTCGAGAACGCGGCCTCCCAGCGCCGGCTCAGGCGCCGTGGCGTACATCCAGTTATAACGTGGATTGCCGAACAGCTTGGCATAGCCGATGGGAATATGGATCCACGGGCTGCGGTCTTCGCCTCCCGCTTCGAGCAGCAACACGCTGTGGCGACCCGATTCGCACAGGCGTGCCGCCAGCACACAACCGGCGGAACCGCCGCCCACCACAATAAAATCGAATTCACCGTCCTGCACCGCATCTCCCCTGTGCTGCGTCGCGCTCATTGCCCGAAAATTGCCAAATCGTCCGGCGCGTTATGATTGTGTTGGCACAAACCATTCTAATACAGCCGCACAGGAGAAAATCGATGGATCAGGTACGCCGCGCGCTGCTGGCAGCGCTGCTCATGTTCGGCGCATTTGCCGCCGCACCCACCGTCACACTTGCGCAAGACGCCTTCCCCAACAAGCCGGTGCGCATCGTCGTGCCTTATCCGCCCGGTGGCGCCTCCGATGTGACGGCGCGCCTGCTCGGCCAGAAACTGTCCGAGTTATGGAACCAGCCGGTGGTCATCGACAACCGTCCCGGCGCCAACGGCATCCTCGCGCTCGAATACGTCGCCAAGCAGGCACCGGACGGAACCACGCTGCTGATGGCCAATCTCGGCCCCAATGCGATCAATGCCGCGGTGTATTCAAAACTGCCCTACGACTCCATCAAGGACTTCGCGCCCATTACCTTCACCACGCTGGTGCCGCAGGTGCTGGTGGTCAATCCGGCGCTGCCGGCGAAGAACCTCAAGGAGTTGCTTGATCTCGCGCGTGCGGCGCCGGGCAAGCTCAATTACGGCACCGGCGGCAACGGTTCGGCCAATCACCTCGCGGTCGAACTGATGGCCAACATGGGCGGTGTGTCGCTCACCGCCGTACCCTACAAGGGCGACGCCCCGGCGATGACCGACACGATGTCGGGGCAGGTGGCGATGACGCTGCCCACGGTGGTGGCGGCGCTGCCCAACATCAAGGCGGGCAAGCTGCGTGCCATCGCCGTCACCACGCAGACCCGCGTCGCCTCGCTGCCGGACGTGCCGACCATGCAGGAAGCGGGACTCGCCGGCTACGAATCCTCGTCCTGGGGCGGCGTCATGGCGCCAGGCGGCACGCCGCCGGCCATCGTCAACAAGATCAACACCGACATCGTGCGCGTGTTGCGCATGCCCGACATCCAGGAAAAGCTCGCCGGACTCGGCGCCACG
>SESD01001574.1_pt1 | contig 12467 bp, 9 predicted proteins | sample 3171411 | NCBI WGS metagenome assembly SESD01 (sample SAMN06051880, study PRJNA518727) | freshwater metagenome | biome: subpolar coniferous forest; feature: holomictic lake; material: water; isolation source: holomictic Lake 442, 16.5 m depth | place: Canada: near Kenora, Ontario | collected...
CAGCAGCAATGGGGTTTAAGGGTTGCGCCACTTCTGGAATTTCAGGGTCTGGCTATACAACATCTGGAAGTTCTTCCGCATTAAGTCGGTTAACCTCTAGGGTTAATGCAGGGTTCAAAGATGATGTAATCTTTGTTGCGCTAGGTCAAAATGATGTTGTCTCGATTACAGCAGCGTCTACCGCTATTGATGCTTATATAGCTTACTGCACAGCACATTGTGCTACTGCATTACATATTATTGTTGGTGGTATGCAGCCACAACCCCAACAGGGATATAGTCTTTCGTCGAGCATTTATATAAATAATATTAATTACCGGACAAAGTTAGCAGCATCCAAATTAAAGTACATTTATATAGACGCACTAGACGGCTCTATACAAACAAGCTGGGGCATGATTACTAGCGGATCAGGATCGCTTACAGATACAGGTTTCCCACAGCTCACTTGGTATAATAACGCGGGAGCATTGTTTCATGGACATAGACGCTTAAACGGCAAAGTAGGTGAAAAGTGGGTATTAACATCAGGTTTAGTAACTACATGTAATACGCCAACGGCTAATACGGTGTACTGGACAGCTGGAACGCTGACTAAAAATTACAACGGTACTGCAACCGTTTATGCAGGCATTGCGGCGGGTAACTTTTTATATTCCGGAACACCCGTTTATGTTTATTTTGACCCTGCGACACCTACAGCTCTTCAAACAGCAACTGCATCAAATGCAACTGATGCATTGTTTGAAAATAATGGCTTCTTTATTCTTGCGTATTATACAGGTGGTGCATATCTTCCTTATTGGCCGTACGGTTTGTATGCTGGAGATCAGATGACCGGAGGCCCAACATCTGACTTTGCTTTAGCAACGCAAAATACATCAAGATATTTAGGTTACGACCAAAATCACCCAAGCAGGTCATTAAGTGCTTATACAGCAGGGTCATCAGGACTAGCCACAGCTGATGTATTTAACGGTATGTTATCTGGTAGGGCATATCTCGGCATGTATGTATTTAATGCCGTTAAAACCGCACTTAGTTATTTATAAGCTTTCCTAACCCCCACCCCACCCACCACCTTGGGGAACCTAACAGGACATAGCATGATAGAACTTTACATCCTCATTGGCTTTTCCACGCTTGTCCTTGCCCTGTTTGCCTGGGGCAAGGTTAACGCCAGTATTACTAAGACTGAGCGAGTCAAGGCCCAAGCAGCTACAGCTACAGCTAAGCCTCTGCTGAGTCAGATACCCATTTAATCTTTATTGCCATAATCGATAGCCTAATCATCATATATCTATTTAATAGTAGATAGATCTTTTTATTACCTAGTAGATGTAAAAATAAATGGCGCTTTAGGTTTAGAGCTAATTTGTTATAACAAAAAAAAACAAATTAAGCTTTCTGAAGATGATACGGAAAATGCAATTAATGGATTAATGGCAGTTGCCCAAAACCTAGCCAAAAGATATAGGACACGAAGTATAAGCAAGTCCAGAGAAAAAAAACTAATATATAAAATGGCTTATTGTTATTGGCGTGTTTTTGGGAAGCCCCCAGCTTATTCTGGAGCGTCTAATTTTTTTATGGCTGTACAAAAAGTCAGTTTTATTCTTGATGTCAAAATAGGGGAAGATATTATAAAAGAAACTGTCAAAACAGTTAAAAATGAGATTTTAAACCACCGTGATTTTTTAATTTAAATAAAAATTTTCACTGTATTTTTGCAATCAATATTTTCCTATACTGCGCTTTAACTTAAGCAACAGAAAGGAAATTAAAAAATGTCAAACAACCCCGTCACCCTATCAGATGTCAATGAAAAAATTGACACTCTAATTAAGGCGATTTCATCAAATAAACAAACCCTATCCATTGAAGAGGCGGCATTATACGCAGCTTTAAGTGTTTCATATTTGTACAAATTGACCTCAACACAACAAATTCCCCACTTCAAGCCGCGCGGTAAGATGGTTTATTTTGACCGTTCCGAGCTTGATTCTTGGTTACGTCAAAACCGCGTTAAAACCACAGCTGAAATCGACACAGCCGCCGTCAATCACCTGCTTAAGGCAGGTGTTTCATGAACTGGATTAATATAACTGATGCTTGTCGCACCGCTTGTGAAAATGTCGGAATTACCTATAAACAATTTCCAAATGACGACGGTTTTCACCCTGTTGATGCCATTGATGGTAATAAAGGGAATAAGGCCGGTCGCATTAAAAATTTTAGTGATAATAAAGGCGGCATAGCTTTCAACTTTAAGACAGGCCAACAGCAAGCCTTCTTTGCAAACCAGAACCCAGGCGAACCCATAGCCCCATCCGACTTGGAACGGATCAAATCCGAACAGCGTCGACGTGAGGTTGAGCAGCTGAAAAAACAGGATCAGGCAGCGCTTAAGGCATTAGACATTTGGCATGGAGCTAAACCCGCGCCGGTCAATCATCCTTATTTGATTCAAAAACAAAATTATTTCTTAATGACTGACCAAACCCTACAAATTCGTGGCATTGCCGAACTGCAACGCGCCCTGTACGAATACAACAAGCGCCTCGGTGATCGGGTCACGATCATGGCGGTGCGCCTGGGGGCTAATTATATGCTCAAACAGATTCGCGCTAATGCCCCGGTCAGTCCTAATGGATCGATGATCGGCAAAAAAGGCGGGCCGTGGGTACGGGGGAAGCCGGGGCGTTTGAAAAGAGCGATCAAAGTCAAAGCCTCGCGGATTAATCGCCGTGCCAAAAATGGCGTAGTTGGAGTTTATCTTACTGTCAATCCCGGCAAAAAACGTGACGATACCAAAGGTGCCTGGTATGGCAAGTTTGTTGAGGTTGGCCATGGCTATCGGGGCCACACTACACCGGGACGCCATTTTGTCGTTAGCACCTATAACGCGACCAAGCAGCAATCGGCAACCATCATTATTGATGCTGCCGAAACCGCCATGCGTGCCATGGCCCAAACTCTCAACTTACAAGGCAGATAATCATGGCTTTAGGCGTAACCGTTGACTTCAATGCCAATATTGCCCGTTTTGAAGGGCAGATTACTCAGCTTTCCAATAACTTAAACCGTTTCCAGCAAGATACCGTCCGGACAGCGGCCAGCACCACGACTGCCATCAACTCCATCGGCAACAGCCTAAAAAATATGGCGGTCGGTTATGTCGGTGTCTCGGCCCTGTCCGGTCTGGCTAAAGACATACTCGACACCAATCGCAGCATGGAAACGTTGCGCATGCAGTTGACCGCCGTGGAAGGTTCCACCGAGGGCGCCCGCCGTGCTTTTGACTTTATTACCAAGTTTGCAGTATCTACACCGTTTGAAATTGATGGCCTGACCAAATCCTTTATTACCCTGCAAAACTTCGGCATCAATCCGACCGGCAAGGTCATGGAAGCGATTACCAATCAGGCAGCCAAGCTTGGCGGTTCACAAGAAAACCTGACCGGCATTACCCTGGCTCTGGGTCAAGCCTGGGCCAAAGGCAAATTACAGGGGCAGGAAATCTTGCAGCTGGTTAACCAGGGCGTTCCGGTCTGGGATCTGCTGACTAAAGTTACCGGCAAGTCTGCTGCCGAACTGCAAAAGATGTCAGAAAACGGCGAACTGACCCGCGAAACCATTTCCAAACTGATCGAAAAAATGGGCGAAATGGCCGCTGGTAGCAATGCCCTGGCTATGGATACCCTGAATGGCAAGATCAGTAACTTGTCGGATAGCTGGCATCAGTTTGAAGATACCTTGATGGGCGACAAGTCCGAAGGCATAATCAAGTCTATTGTCAATTCGGCTTCCAATAGTCTAAATATTCTGACCAGAAACATGGGGGCCAGTCTCGATGCCCAAATTGCCCACGCCCAAGCCCGTATCGACCAATTAAATAAATTGGGTGTAGTCGGGAAAGCTGTCGCTGATTTTACTGGCTACGATAGTAACCTTGAAAAAAATAAACTCGATGCTCTGAAGCGACAAAAAACAAAACAAGAAGCTGCCGATGCCGAAGCGCTAATGGCCAAAGCCAGCGCCTCTGAAATTGCCCAAACCGCCGACTGGCTGGCCGAAATTCAAACCAGCGATGCCGACAAGGCCGAAAAAGCCCACAAGAAAATGACCGCCGCGGCGGAATCTGCTGCCAAAAAATCTGTTCATGCTGCCGAATCCGCCGCCAAAGCCGAACAAAACCGCGCCGAAGGCATTGCCACGCTGATGTCCAATCTGCAATTCGAGATCGATCTCAGCGATAAAGATATCGATACCCAGCGCCGCCTGACTGAAATAAGACAAGCCACCGTCAAAGCCACTAGCACTGAAGCTGTTGCCCTGTCTAAACTGATCGCCGCCAAATACGATCTTGCCGAAGCCGATGCCATACTGGCTGAAGGTGAAAAACTTGCCGCCAAACAACGCGCAGACTCTGCCAGCGATGCCGACCGCCTTAACCAAAAATTCAACAGTAAATCCATCGATTTTAACCAGGGCCTGTCCGATGCTTTGGATGCTCGCCATACCCCGAACAAGGACGGTTCCGGCATGATCATCCCCAACGATGCCGAACTCAAGCGGGTTTTAGATCAGATGGGTAAAGACTATAACGGCCTGACTGAAGATGCCAAAAAATCCACCGACTCCATGAGCGAGTTTGCCGTACAGGCCGCGCATAACATGCAGACCGCCTTTGCCGATTTTCTGTTTGATCCGTTCAAGGATGGTTTGGATGGCATGGCCGTCAATTTTTTAAAAGTCATCAAGCGCATGGCCGCCGATGCCGCCGCTGCCTCAATCATGGAAGGCTTGCTGGGCAAAAGCAGCAAGTCGGGCGGAGAGCTCACCGGCGGCTTGTTGAGCGCCGGCCTCAGCGGTTTGGGTGGCTTATTCAAAGGCACTACCGGCGCAGCCTTTAACGGTACCGGCATGTTACAAAGTTTTGGTAATACCGGCGGCCTGTTTTCCGGCATCTTTCACGACGGCGGCATCGTCGGCCACAGCGGCCCTGCTCGCAGCGTCCACCCTGCTCTGTTTGCCGGCGCTCAACGCTACCACACCGGCGGCATAGCCGGGCTGTCCGCCAACGAAGTGCCCGCCATTTTGCAACGCGGCGAACTGGTGATCAGCAACAAACAAATGGCCAACAGCAAAGCCTCGTCATCCTCCGGCGAAGTATCCATTACCACCAACGTCAATGTCTCCGGCGGCAACGCTGGCAACAGCAACATGCAAGCACTGGGCGGTTTAATCAACGCTAAAGTACGGGAAATCATCATGACTGAAAAACGACCTAACGGCTTACTGGCATGAGCGCTTTACCGTATCCGGATAAAATCAACATTGCCAGCGCGCCCAAGATTAAAGACTCGGTGTCGATCCTGTCTTTGGGCGATAACTACCAGCAACGCATAGAAACTGGGTTAAATCCACAGCATGAAGAATGGTCTATTATCTGGCCCGCGTTAACCGACAGCGAATTTCAAACTGTGATGACTTTGCTCAACACGGTGCGCTGTGTCATTGCCCTAACCTGGACTTCGCCGCTGACCGGCCTCAGTAAAAAATACACCGTCATTCCCGATAGCCGCGCCATTGCCTCGGTAGGTGCGCGCTGGACTATCTCACTGTCACTCAGGCAGGTATTCGAGCCATGAGTTTAGCCGCCGAAAGCCACAAACTAACCCCCAGCGCCCAGGTTGATTTATTTAGCCTGGATCTGAATGCCATCGGTGTCGGTTCGGTCTGGTATTTTTACCCCGGTACCGATGCCGGTAGCGCGCCGGTGGTTTATCAGGGCGATACCTACACGCCGTGGTTTGTTAAAGTCACCGGCATTGACAAGCGCGGTACCGGTTCCTCAAATCGCCCGACCGCCGAAATCGGCAATATGGGCCGACTGGTTACTGACCTGTGCCGCACCTATCAGGATCTGGTCGGCGCTACCGTGCGCCGCCGCCGAACTTTAGCCAGTTATGTCACCGCCAATATTGGCCAGTATCAGGACGAATATTATTTAATCGAGCGCCGTGCCGAAGAAACCCTGACTACAGTCAAGTTTGAACTGGCCAGTCCGCTGGATTTTCTGGATAAACAACTGCCCGGCATGGTCGCGCTGGCCTCCGGTTGTCCACATCGTTACAAATCCACCACCAACGGTTCCGGCTGTTCCTGGCCGGGTACCAATTCGGCGTTATGGTTTGACCGTTTCGGCACGCCCGTGCTCAGTTCGACGCTGGATAATTGTGGTAAACGGGTCAGTGACTGCAAACTGCGCTTTGGTGCCAATAACCCGCTGGACTATGGCGGCAATCCCGGCCTGGGTCGGAGCAGCACATGAACGATGAATTACTGCAACAGATTATTAATCATGCCCAACGCGCCTTTCCATTGGAGGCGTGTGGCCTGTTACTGCATACCAGTTACGGCTTGCAGGTCCTGGAATGTGCCAACCAGTCCCATGAACCTGAGCTATCGTTTTTGATTGACCCGCTGATCTATGTCGCCTACGCCGACCGCCTCGCCGCCGTTTATCACAGTCATCCCAACCGTTCGCCGGAACCCAGTCCAGCCGATATCGCCAGCGCCGAACGCTGCAACGTGCCGTTTCTGATTGTCAGTTATCCCACCGAACAACTGTACACCTACACGCCACAAGGCAAACTGCCCGCACCTTACGAAGGACGGCATTTTGTCTATGGCGTGATGGATTGTTTAAGCCTGGTCGCTGATTATTACCAGCATGAATTAAACATCAGCCTGAACCATGGCCAGCGCAAACACTGGCAATGGTGGCTGGAAGCCGAGCACCAGCACGCTTTTGTCAACGGCTTTAAAGCCGCCGGCTTTGTTGAAGTGACTGAACTGCAAAAACACGATGTCATTATCATGACTTTGGGCGGCGGCCCGTGTCCGCAACATGCCGCGATTTATCAGGGCGATAGTCTGATCCTGCATCATCCCAGCGTCGGCACCCCGTCACGCATTGAAATGTATGGCCAGTATTGGCGACAGGCAACGCATTGCTTTTTAAGATATCGGCCTGAGTCAGTATAAAAGCAAAACCCCCGACAGCTGGCCGGCTGACGAGGGTTTTTAATTCCACCTTCTATAGACGGTAGATGATGAAACTTAGAAGAGATTATAGATGAATGTGCATTAAATGGAATGAGCAAGATGGGTTTAATTTAGATATTCCCTATAGCGGCTGGCTGATCTTTTGCGTAGGCGCATCGATTTTAATCAGGGCCTTGCCTGACATACTTAATGTTATCCGTCTTTGGTAGCGAAGCATGAAAAAAATTAAACTTTACGGTGACTTACAAGCCTTTAAAGCCGACTGGCAACTGGAGGTATTAACTCCCGCCGAAGCGCTGCGTGCCATCGAAGCCAATCGCCCCGGCTTTTTACAGGCTTGCGACCAGGGCGACTATCTGGCCATTCTGGTGGATCTGGACAATCCGGATTTAACCCGGCAAGTCAATCTGGATAACCACACCGCGCCCTGGGCTGATGAAACCTTGGTGATCGTACCCAGGGCCAGCGGCGAAACCGGTATAGAAACCGGCATGGCTTTTGCGGCCTGGGCCGGTGCAGCAGCAGGCTCTTACGCCGCCCTGGCCATCGCCATCGTCTATGTTGCCGTGGTCAATATCGCCATCTCACTGGCCCTGTCGGCGCTGGCTAACCTGATCACCGGCAAAAAACAATCCGTAGACGCCTCCATGACCGAAAGCTACCAGTCCCGCCCGTCCTTCATTTCTAACGGTGCCGTTAACGTGGTGCGTGCCGGTAATCCCTACCCGATTATTGCCGGTAACTTTCTGTGTGGCAGCATTGTTTTATCCAGTCAAATCCACGTCAAGGATATTCCCTTATGAGTAAACAACTCGCGGTCCTGGGTGGTGCGATGGGTGGCGGCGGTGGCAGTGCGCCTGCTGCCCGTACCCCGGTCATTGCCGCTGATTCAGTCCGCTCCAGCGCCATTGTTGAAATTGTTGAAGCTTGGGGTTGGGGTGAAATGGCCTGTTTTCCAGCCGGGGCCGATCCTTTGCAGTATGTGTACCTGGATGGCACGCCGATCAAGACCGGTAGCACGCTAAACTTTCAGGGCGTGACCTTTGATTATCGCACCGGCACTCAGGATCAAACCTATATCCCCGGCATCGTTGACGACAGCGTTGGCTCGCTGGTTAGTTATGATGTGCCCGTGACTCACGGCGCGCCGATCACCCGCTCCATTACCGACCTGACCACCGACGCGGTTCGCATCATCCTGACTTTTGCCGGGTTGATGGTACAAAACGCCACCAATGGCGACCGCACCGCCGCTACTGTTAACCTGAGCATTGAAGTCCGTGCCGATGGTGGCAGTTGGCATAGCGTTGATCTGTTAGGCCGTGGCACCGTTAGCGACAAAACCGAAGCCAGTTACCAGCGCAGTTTTCATGTCAACCTGCGCGCCATTGCCAGCACTGCTACCACTTACGATATCCGCGTGTCGCGTTTGTCACTGGATCCGGTGTCCGGTGAAAACTCCGCGTTCAGCTGGACCGCCGCCGTTAAACTGACCTACGCCAAACTGCGCAGGCCCAACGTCGCCTATTGCCGTTTGACCTTCGACAGCCGTTATTTCAGCGCCATTCCGGTACGCAGTTACCAGCTGATGGGCTGGCTGATTCAGGTGCCGACGGTTGATGTTTATGATCCGGTCGCCAGAACTTACACTACCGCCGATTGGACCGGCGGTTTGGTCAAGCGCTGGTGCCGCAACCCCGCGTGGTTTTTATATCACCTGCTGACTACCGCCGGTGCCGGTTTGGGTGCCGATATCAATCCGGCTTATCAGGATAAATGGGCGATCTTTACCATTGCCAAACGCTGTGATGAGCTGGTGCCCAACGGTGCAGGCGGCACCGAACCCCGTTACTCGATCGATGCCCAATTCATGGCGCAAGTTTCCGCACATGAAATGGTGCAACAGCTGGCCGGTATTTTTGACGCGCAGTCGTTGTGGGACGGCAAAGCCATTTATTTAACCCAGGACGCACCCAAGTCGGTCACGTCTTTATATTTGCCCGCCAATGTCATCAACGGCCATTTCGCCTATTCCGGTACCGCACGACAGGTGCGTTACACCGCCGCGCTGATTCAATACAACGACCCCACCGACCAGTACCGGCTGGCCACTGAATACGTGGAAGATTTTGACGGCATTACCCGCTATGGCTATCGGCCAAAAACCGAAACCGCCGTCGGTTGTATTTCCCGTGCCGAAGCCCACCGCCGTGGCAAGCGCCTGCTAATTACCAGTCGTGAAGAGATCGATGCGGTACTGTTCTCCACCGGCTTTGGCGGCATCAATGACAAGCCCGGCAATATCATCCGCATCGCCGACCCGTTGCGCAGTGTTGGCCAACGGCTGGGCGGGCGTATTTCTACCGGTTCAGCAGCGGGTAGCATTAATCTGGACGCCCCGGTGACACTGGCCACCGGCACCAGCTATCGGCTGGCGATTATCGGCAATGACGGACTGGTCTGGGATTCAGCCATCACCAACAGCGCCGGTACCTACAGCACCCTGACTGTCAGTCCAGCCTTTGCCAGCGCGCCTGAAACCGAACTAGAGTGGATTGTTTACGACCCGCTGGCCATTGGTCAAACCTTTCGCGTGTTGAGCATTGTCGAAAACGAAGACCATAGCAACGGCTTTTACACCGTTGCCGCCACCCAGTATGCAGCTGGCAAGTTTGCCGAAATCGACGACCTGGCCGACTTTGAAGCAATCCCGGTCAACCCCTATATTGTTAATGGCGTAGTACCGCCGTCTGGATTGTCAGTCAGCGAGGGCACTTACACTGGACTGGAAGGCTTGCGTCGCTATCTGGATTTATCCTGGACCGCCTCCAACGATACTTTATTGCGCGGCTATCATCTCAGTTACAAACTCAACGGCGTGCAGCTGTTCGACCGTGAGATCGTCGGCCAAGCCTATCGCATTGATAATAGTCAAACCGGTAGTTATGAGATTACCCTGGCGGCGATCAATATCACTGGCAAGTATTCCAGCTCCATCACTATTACCCATGCACTGGGTGAGTTATATGTGATTTCAGCGGTCAGTATTACCGGTTTGGCCCTGCCCAGCGGTACCGGCGACTTTACCGGTCGCAACGCCTTTTTTACCTGGGGCACCAATGCCGCGACCGTGCTGGGCAGCTTCGCCACTGGCAACGGTGGCCAGTCACCGTGGTTTCGGGATTACGAAGTCAGCATCTACGACACTTCGACTATTCCGGTGTTGTTGCGCACTGAATATGTCACCGAAAACACCTACAGTTACAGCTTCGAAAAAAACACCGAAGACGGCGGCCCGCGCCGAACCTTTACCGTCAAAGTACGCGCCCGCGATTATTACGGCAACTACAGCAACCAGTCCGCGTTAACCGCAACCAACCCGGCACCGACCGGCTTTGGTGCGGTCAGTCTGGTGCCGGGTTCGGGGCTGGTGTTTGTCAACTACACCCAGCCTACTGATCCGGATTACAAATACACCCGTATCTATGCCAGCACCACCAGCGGTTTTACGCCGGGCACCGGCAATCTGGTTGGCCAAACCACCGACCGGGTCACCTCCTTTCCTGCCGCTGCTGGTACCTGGTATGTCAAACTGCAGGGCGTTGATGAGTTTGGTTTGTCGGGAACCACTTATTCCACCGAAATAAGCGTAGTTGTCTCAGCCAGTGGCGATATTACCGCTGCCGTTGATGCGGCACTGGCTGATCCGGGGCGGACTGGTGATGTAGTGGTTGAGGCGTCGCGCTTTTTAGTAGTCACGCCCGGCACGACCACACCGCAAAAAGCCGTGTTTGGTGTGGGAACCATTGGCGGTGTGGCCACGGTCGGTATCAAGGGCGATCTGGTCTTGGATGGAACCTTTTATGGCCAATCGGTAGTGGCGCACAGCATTGCCGCCGACCGGCTCAATGTCAGTCAGTTATCGGCAATCACCGCTGACATAGGCATGGTGACAGCGGGCCAACTGCAATCAGCGGACACCTTGTTTAATGTTGACCTGGCTAACAAGCAGATTACCATCGGCAATAATGTTGCCAATACGTTTGGTTATACCGGCACCTGGCGCGGCACGGAATACATTGATATTTTGTCGGGCGCTATTACGACCTATCAGTATAAGACATCGACCAACACTTATGCACCGTCAAAATCATTGCGCGTTATCGATGTCGGTGTAGCCACCAATAATACTTCGGTAACACTGCCGAGTTATTATTCTGGCCAGCCCAAAATAATGATTTCTCCCAATAATTTGCAAGCCTATAACGCAGCCAATAGCGGGCAAAATCAATCGTTGAACATGCCAACGCCGGTGGCGGTGGAATCCTCACCGGGCAGCGGTTCCTGGAGCTTTACCCCGACCGCACAATTAATATTATCAGTCGGTATCTCAGCTACAGTCACGCCCGCAGATACCAAAACCAGCACTTCAGATACTGCGGTTAACAGCACCCAATTTACAACCGCCGCCAATACCACGCAAATTAACTGCAACCTGACCCTGACCTCAACCAAGGGCACCGGAACACCGCCCACCTGGAATGCCCGGCAAGTTAGCGCCAGAATACGTTACGGTACGGTGTCAGGCGTTTATCCCTCAGCGGGGCCTACTGTTGTGTTTAAGTTAGGGGGCAATGCGTCAAGCAATGCGGTGACTTTAAGCACCGGAACCATAACGGCTGGTACTTATTTTTTTATCGTTGAATATGTCTCAGCAAATTCAGCCGTTGCGCCAACGACCTGGAGTGATGGGGGGGCTCCTTATACTTACGCTGCTGATCAGACTATAGCTTTAGCCTCACCAACAGCAGTATTTTCTGTAACGCAGATTGGGAATGGTACTCAAACAATTTCAACATCATTTACCATGCCGGGGTATACGTCAGCAGGCGCTGGTTATTCTGTTTATAATGTAAATTGGTCTGGAACATACAGCTATAGTTTATCAAATTCAGGGTCGGGCAACTGCTATATTTATAAAAATGCAGTAGCGGGAATAAATCAACTACAAGTAAGCTTTTCTGGCGCCCCCTCTGTTGGCTCAGCAGCATTACCGGCATATAGTACTGGAGCTTATGCGGTCACTCAAACAGGAAATCTAATTGCGGACGCTGCAATAGTTTCGGGCTCTGGAACGGCATCGGTACAAATACTTACCGCAACAGCTGTTGTTCAGCAGCGAAAAGCCAATACCAACCCTACCACCATAGCAAATACCTTTGTTCTAAGCAGTTATTATTCAAACGTATCTGGAACCTCGGCACTGGCAACAGGAACTGTTAACTATATGGCGATATACTAATGATAGACGATGATAAATTAGTTTTAAAAAACTACATTGAAGATCTCAGGCGCTTCAAGTTAAACAGCCCGATCATTTATTTGGGTTTTGC
>SESD01001576.1_pt1 | contig 12452 bp, 10 predicted proteins | sample 3171411 | NCBI WGS metagenome assembly SESD01 (sample SAMN06051880, study PRJNA518727) | freshwater metagenome | biome: subpolar coniferous forest; feature: holomictic lake; material: water; isolation source: holomictic Lake 442, 16.5 m depth | place: Canada: near Kenora, Ontario | collected...
GGTCATGTTTGCCGCCGGTTTGTTATAAAAAATTAACCCCGCAGAAAGCACGGCAACCGTTATTATTAAAGTGAGATAACTTATTCTGGACATATAAAAAAATCAATGGGGTCAAAATAAACCCAAGGCGTGACTGGATTTGCAACCGCGTTACTCACGTTTTCCCCTGTCTGAACTAAACGACTATACATACCTAACGCAAATTTTTTGAATAACGGTAAACATTAAACGTTTAGGGCGGGGTTGCAAACCCCGCCCCGCGTTCGTATATTAAACGCTGCTGAAGCGTCCCGAACCGTCTCCTCGACTGTGTCACGAATGCCCAGCTCATATTCCGTGAGCTGCATGTCCGTGTCGTTTATTGCTGAGTTGACCATGATCTTTCTCCTCTTCGGGCAGATTTAGTTTTATTAAACTCTTCAGAAATCAATGGGGTTACAAATCAATCGAGTCTGACCCCATCGATTTTGCTTCGGTCAGTTGCAGTAGATCGTGGTCACTTAATCTCATGGGAATAATGTACCGCGTTTTTATCCAACTTTATAGGTTTTTGATGTTGGGGACTGAATAATTACAACTAATAATTGATGCGATGGGTTTCGCGTTTCTCTACCCATCCTCCGCGCTGTCTAATGTTTGGTAAGGTATTTTTTATTGTCTTTGTTGTTTACATAAATAAATGACTTGAGAATAAAAATTTTTTTCAAAAAATAAATAAAATTTAGTATTTCCTTTAAAGGATTCCTCAAGAGGTTTATTCTTATTAGCATTCAGTTCTTTTTTAAATTCTTCTATTGAATTAAACATTTGTAATATTAAATTTTTTGGTAGTGCAGTTTTAATTTTTACACCTTCTTCGAGTTGCATTATAAGGGTTATAAATTCATTATTATCTGCTTCCCCTGATTTAAACTCAAATCCATCCCAATAAACGTTGCATGTTTTTATACTTTGTATTGGATTAAGAGGTTTACTTGGAAATTCACGTTCGCAGGCACTTATGCCAATTCCTACAGCAGCATCAGTTTTTGCATTTTTTGACACATCAATTACACACTCATTATAATTTGATGGTGAAAATAATCCTGCATTACCATTGCTACTGATCAAATAAATAAACATAAATAGAATTATTTTATTCATCACATTTAGCCTTTTAAATTCGTGTATTACTTTGACTTTAGAAGAGCTACATTAAAAAACCCAAAGCAAGCAGACACCAACCAACGATATTACTCCAACGCCAATAATTATTTTTCCAAATTATCGACCCTCCCCATGCCGTACCCACGCCTAGCTGAGCAGATAACCCAAGTAGCACGGCACCTAAAAAGTTCAAAATTAATCCACAAATATTCATTTTTAATCCAGTCGAGCGAATGTTAAATTCGTTTTGAGCTTTAGTAATGATTATATGAATCCCTGCACCTCAAGCCCCAGCTCGCAGGATGGGCTAAGCAACGCGCAGCCCATCATTCGCGAACGATGGGCTTCTTGGCGTCAGCCCATCCTACGGTTCTTCATTGGATATGCCGAAACATGGAGTCAAGGCTTTCAAAATAACATCTCTAGGTGTTAATGAAAGATATGACCAAAATCAATGCTACAAACTCAATCAACCTTGTAAGCCTAAATCATCCCTTAACCCCAACTTCCAACACTTGGCTCCAATGCCCTATTTGTGCATCGCGAATACGGTAGATGGCGCGGTATTTCCAGAGCACAGCGGTTCCAGAGGTAGGGAGCGGGGTATTATCTTGGTAGCCGGGAGTTTGCTGGATGGTCATCAGGCTAAAAGTGCCGGTGCCGTGATCGGCTTCCAGTTCTATCGCGTCAGTGCTGTTGTTTTTCCAATGCAGCACCGGATGGCCTCCCTGAAAATCAACCGATAATACCGGTTGCAGCGAAGCAAAATCAATGCCTTGGCTTTGTGTAGCAATAATCTTTAGCGCTTTGCCGATGGCGTCTGTGTAGTTTTTGTGATTTTTAATGCGGGTAATTAACGCGCCCAAAAAGCCAAAGATGTCGGCATAAGGCTCGGACGTGGGTGTGGGCGGAAACACCGGCGGTGATGGCAGATTAATAGCCGTGGTTTTGGGGCCGTCACGCAAGGTATTTTTAAGGGCGACCAGTGCATGGCTATAGTTTTGTGTAGTGTCTTGTGCTTTAAGACTGTAATCGAACCAATCCAAGCCGACCTTGAGTTGAGTCAGATCGCTTTCGGTGATGTCCAAGGCGCTGGCGTAGCTGGGTAACTGAGCGTTTAATTGTTGAAGCAACACCAGTTTGCTGGTGTCATCGCGTGGGATAATGGATGAAGTAGACATGATAGTAAACCTTTATGCGGAGAGCATAGGAATCTAACAAAAAAAGTATGCTGCAAATAATGCGCTTAATTATCTATAAAAGGCAAGTAAATTTTGTGGTATTTATTTTTTACTTGCTCCCAAGCTCCAGCTCTCGTCGCTATCCATAAGTGCCTGCCGGAGTTTGGCGGTGCATGTTTACCTCGTGGAAATCAGGCAAAGCCTGACCTCCACTGTATGCGCATTAGCAATCACCGCAGGAATAACGAACTTTGGGTATCCTCACATACTTGTGTATAACAACGAGAGCTGGAGCTTGAAAAACAGCCAATAAGTGCGTTAATATCTTATACATAGACCAGAAAATCGGCTACCACACACAAAAACCCAATACATCGCCCCGTGTATTGACTTACCACGCAATAAAATCCAGTACATTGCCCCTTGTATTGGCATACCACGCAATAAAATCCCGATACATTGCCCATTGTATTTTTACAGCTCTAATTTTACCTATTTTTCAATGGGTTGAAGACAAATTTTTATTCGTTGGTATGCGCAGACCAAACGGTTTGCGCAGGTTACCAAGTGATTTACTCCGGCTACCAAACAGTTTGCACCGTATATTAGGGAGAAATAGTCGATTTTTAACGAATGGTAAGGTTTACACGGCTCTATGTATGCAATTTTTATGTCCGGATAAGGCAGTTTTATTCTGGATACCGCTGTTTTTTGGTCAGTATTCAGGCGCCCTCTTTACTCTCCTCCATTGAAAAAGGGGAAATACTCGCTTCCCAAGAGCAGCGGTTTCTTGCCATCAACGTTGACTGACTGTATTTACAAAAACTATGTTGGGTAATGCTGTGAGCAGCATCGGTCTACTCCATAACGCCGTTATAGGGTATTATTGTCAGTCTGAATTTTTGGATTACCGGCCTTTAAAAACACAACCGAGCACCTCATGAACACTGATGATATTACCAAAGTAAAAAATTACCTGCTTAACTTGCAAGACCGGATTTGCCAAGCACTGGAAGGTGAGGAACCGGAAGCGCGGTTTATTGAAGATATTTGGGATCGGGCTGAAGGCGGTGGCGGTAGAAGTCGCGTCTTGGAAAATGGTCAGGTGTTTGAACAGGGCGGTGTTAATTTTTCTTATGTGCGCGGTATTAGCTTGCCGGCTTCAGCAACCGCTAAACGGCCTGAGCTGGCTAATCGTCAGTTTCATGCGATGGGGGTGTCATTGGTTATTCACCCTAAAAATCCTTATGTGCCGACCTCACATGCCAATGTGCGTTTTTTAATTGCAGAAAAACCGGGGGCACCTGCTATCTGGTGGTTTGGTGGCGGTTTTGATTTGACGCCGTTTTATCCCTTTAATGAAGATGTAATCCATTGGCACACATCGGCACGCAATGCTTGCCTGCCTTTTGGCAAGGATATTTACCCCACTTATAAACAATGGTGTGATGAGTATTTTTTTCTGCCCCATAGAAATGAAACGCGCGGTGTGGGTGGTTTGTTTTTTGATGATTTAAATGAATGGGAATTTGATCAGTGTTTTGCGTTTATGCAAAGCGTGGGCGACCATTATAACGAGGCTTATTTGCCGATAGTCCAAAAACGAAAAGATACGCCTTATGGTGAGCGCGAGCGTGATTTTCAGTTGTATCGTAGAGGCCGTTATGTTGAGTTTAATCTGGTTTACGATCGCGGCACTTTGTTTGGTTTGCAGTCCGGTGGTCGAACTGAATCAATCTTAATGTCTTTGCCGCCCTTGGTTCGCTGGAAATACAATTGGCAACCTGAGCCAGGCAGTCCGGAAGCGGCTCTTTATGAGCGCTATTTAAAACCTCAAAACTGGCTGGACCTTTAAATTATTAGGATTGCTGTTATTGGCAACCGAAGGGATTTATTTTTAAAATATCCCATAAGGAACGTGTATGAAATAACTTGACCATTTATATTCCCTCACCCCAACCCTCTCCCGGAGGGAGAGGGAGCAAGATGCCTGAGTTATTTCCTGCGTATTCCTAACGCCAATGCCGTTAAATTAAGCACAAGTTATTTATAAAACTGGAGTGCAATCTCTTTAGCTATTGCCTGTAAAAACAGCTATATTCTTTCAGAAATTAAACTTCTTTCACATGAAGATTTAGTTCACACGGATAACATCCCTTAAAGGGATGGTATCCGTTAGCATCGAAATTATTTATCTGAAAATCTATAAAGCTGTTTTACTCCAATTATGTTTAACTTAACGGCATCATCCCCTACCCCTCTTTTTCAAAGAGGGATACTCTGAACCGTTATATTATTTAGGAATGCCTGAATGCAGGGATCATTAAAAAAAATGCACAGCCGTCTGGAAAGTCCGGTTGCTTATGACTTGCCATTAGGTGATCAGAGTATCGCTTTAAATCCACTGCTCGGCAAGTCAATCAAGTTGACGTATACAGGAAAAATTTCTTGCGTCCACTGCAATAGGGCGATTAAGAAAAGTTATAATCAGGGTTATTGTTATCCTTGTTTTATCACGCTGGCGCAATGTGATTTATGTATCATGAAGCCGGAAACCTGCCATTATGATGCCGGAACCTGCCGGGAACCTGCGTGGGGTGAGGCGTTCTGCATTAAGCCGCATATTGTTTATCTCGCCAATTCGAGCGGCATTAAGGTGGGCATTACCCGTCAAACACAAATCCCTACGCGTTGGATAGATCAAGGTGCCGTACAGGCATTGCCTATCTTTAAAGTACAGTCCCGATATATGGCGGGTTTGATTGAGGTGTCCATTGCCAAACAGGTCAGTGATAAAACCAGTTGGCAACAAATGCTTAAAAGCAAGGTGGAGTCGGTAGATCTGATTAAAAAACGCGATGAATTAATGAGTCAATGTAAAGCCGATCTGGCTGACGTTATTCAGCGTTTTGATTCGAAGGCGATTGAATTTTTACCCGAAGAGCCCGTTGTGGACATACATTTTCCGGTAGATACTTACCCAGTCAAAATCCAATCATTTAATTTTGACAAGAACCCTGAAGTTTCAGGCGTTCTGCATGGCGTTAAAGGCCAGTATCTGTTACTGGATACAGGGGTTATTAATATTCGTAAGTTTTCAGGTTACGAAGTAGAATTTTCGATGTAACATTAAAATTTTGTAAGTTGGATGGCTTGCTTATTAATGCAGTGTCTACAAACGTAAGTATTCACCTGCCCCTTTTAAACAGGGCATTGAGGGGGATTTATCTAATAAAACCTCCCCTACCCCCTCTTTTTCTAAGAGAGGGAACTGAAATAATTACAAATGAACTTTATCGATAGACTTGAATCAGAGACACAAAAAAATAGTCAGTAAGGAACGTGCCTGAAATAACTTGACCATTTACATCCCCTCACCCCAACCCTCTCACGGAGGGAGAGGGAACAGGATGCCTAAGTTATTTCATGAGCGCTCCTAAATCCCGTAATAGATAACTCAAATAACCCATGCATAAAACACAATCACCACCTGTACAAAATGCAGTCAATGCTGACAACGTTAAGCTGCCTTATTTTGACTATTTATTGACGTTGTTAAAAGACAATAATGAGGCCGTAGAAAAGAGCTTTGGTCGACATGTGCATTGGGGTTATTGGGAAAATCCCAAGCAAGCGGCATTATCAACGGCGGATTTTGAACAAGCAACAGAGAATTTAAGTCGGCAAGTCTGTCTGGCGGGACATATTGAAAATGGTCAAGCTGTGCTGGATGTCGGTTGCGGTTTTGGCGGCACAGTAGCCCATATCAATGAGCACTATACCGGTATGCAATTAATCGGCTTAAATCTTGATGAACGTCAATTGGTTAGGGCGCGTGAAAGCGTGTTGCCGCTGGCGGATAATACGCTTATGTTTCAACAGGGAAATGCCTGCAAGTTACCTTACCCTGATGCCTCATTTAATGTGGTTTTGGCGGTTGAGTGCATCTTTCATTTCCCGAATCGTGAGCAGTTTTTTAGGGAGGCTTATCGGGTGCTCAAACCGGGCGGATATTTGGCGTTATCTGATTTTGTTCCCAGAACTGTGGTAGCACCGTTGATAAACATTAAATTGCCAGAGAATATAGGCATTGCCTTTTATGGTGCAAACAATACGCTATGCAGCGCTAAATATTATCAAAAGTTGGCTGAGAAGACACACTTTAAAGGGCAAATAGCACGTGATATTACCGCAAACACATTACCGACTTATCCTTATTTAAGGCAACTTGCCAAGCAACAACGTAGCGCCCCTAAAATGGCAATGCTGGAAACAGCAGTAATTGAGTGCTTAAGCAGGCTTGGATTAGTCAATTATTATATTTTTGGCTTTCAAAAACAGGCATAATGCACTTTTTAGGTCATCACCTCAGTGATTTTCCTGTACTGAAATTGATGATAATGACTGATAAACTAATGCCTACTCAATTTTAACGTTATTGTTTGCTATAATTATCACTTAGTTAATGACCCTATTTCTAACGACATGCTTTTGTAGCTTGTCGATTTAAACTTCAATCCAATCCAAAACATAATAATTATTTTACTATCAATGTTAAAAACAGAATTCCTGAACAGCTCCAGTCAGTTGTTCTTACGTTTTAATGGGAATGGCTAATCATGCAGGAGCCTAGTCGAGTTATTCACCGGCTTTTAGCGGTGTACATTGTTGTCGTATTGATCGTCATTGGATTTGTTATTACCAAGCTTGTTCGAGATGAGGTTCAAACCTCTCACTATCAGGCACGGTATCTTTCTGCAATCAGTGAAAAATTAAGCTTTAAACTGGCTTCAGGTCCCAGTACCTCAATACGTTTCCCTGAGTATGGGCCTTACGATGAACGGTTGGGTTATACTTTACTGCCGGAGGTAATTAAGCGCTTGGAAAAATCGGGTTTTAGCGTTACCTCGCAGGCCGCTTTTTCGCCGATGATGGCAGAACTTGCTGATTACGGATTATTCAACATCTATCATGAAAAAACTCAAGCAGGACTTCGCATTACCGACAAAGACGATCAAGTCGTTTTTAATGCGCTATATCCTGCTTATGGCTACCCCGATTTTAAGGCCATTCCGCCGTTAATTTTAAACACGCTACTGTTTATAGAAAATCGCGAGCTACTTAACGAAGAGCATACTACCGTTAATCCGGCTATTGAATGGGATCGTCTAGGCTTTGCCAGTCTGCAATTAATGGCGCACAAATTAGGCGCTACTCATGCTGTGCCAGGTGGCAGCACCTTGGCAACTCAATTAGAAAAGTATCGTCATTCAAAGAATGGCTATACCAATTCGATTGTCGATAAATTTCGCCAAATGGGTACGGCATCGGTGCGTGCCTACTTAATGGGCCCTGATACTTTAGAAATGAGGCAAGAAATTGCGCTCTCTTATTTAAATTCAATGCCGCTTGCTGCTACGCCAAAATTAGGCGAAGTTCATGGGTTGGGAGATGGTTTGTCGGCCTGGTATGGCGCTGATTTTGCCGAGATTAATAAACTATTGAGTCCGGAAGCTCTCAAGCCACCCCATCAAATTACTCCGCAACAAGCGCAAGCTTACCGACAGGTGTTGAGTATATTGTTATCACAAAGAAGACCGTCCTATCTGCTGGGACGTGGTTATGAAGCCTTACAAAACCTGACCAACAGTTATTTGCGCTTACTGTCAGATCAGGGGTTTATTAGTGAGGCACTAAGGGATGCCGCTTTACAGGGCTCTTCAATTCGCCCGCCCAAGTCAGTCGCTGAACCGGCCAAGTTTATGACCGAAAAAAAGACGCAAAATGTATTGCGTAGTCGTCTTGCCCGTGTTCTGGGCGTAAAGTCTAATTATGAGCTGGATCGCCTCGACTTAACGGTTAAAACCACACTCGACTACAGTACTCAGCAAGCGATTACCAATGCGCTACGGCAACTCAGTCAGCCCGACCAAGCGCGTGCCGCAGGTATTCTGGGCTTTAGGCTGCTTAACGAAAACACGGATCTTAATCCGATTGTCTACAGTTTGATGTTATTTGAACGCAGCAAAACCGGTAATCTTCTGCGTGTACAAACCGATAACTACGACCAACCACTTGATATTAACGAAGGCATTCGACTGGATCTAGGTTCCACGTCCAAACTGAGAACGATGGTGCATTATCTGGAGCTGGTTACTGATATTTATCAACAGTATAAAGAACGCCCAGCACAAGAACTCAGTAAGATTGAATTGCATCCCCGTGACTATTTATCGGCATGGGTCATAGAACAGTTAAAGCTGTCACCCAAAATAAATCTGGAGGATTTGCTTAATCTGGCGCTGGACAGACGTTATTCAGCCGGACCTGGCGAGTATTTTTTTACCGGTGGCGGGCTTCATCATTTTAATAATTTCACCGAAGATGAAAATAATAAAATCATGTCAGTGCGCGATGCCCTGCGTGATTCTGTCAATCTGGTCTTTATTCGCTTGATGCGGGATGTTGTTTATCATCATCTTTATAAACCGGACGGCATAGCGCGTTGGCTTGAAAGCACGGATGACCCAAAGCGCCAAGAATATCTGGAACGTTTTGCAGACAACGAAGGACGTACTTATTTACAACGTTTTTACGTCAGATACCAAGGCAAAACTACAGAAGAAGCCATGGAAATGCTCACTAAAAAAGTATTTGCCAAGCCGTCACGTTTTACCATGCTCTATCGCGCGGTTTATCCTGATCGTGATGAGATGGCGCTTAGTGCTTTTCTTACTGCCAATTTAGGCAAAAATGCGCTGATCGACGAAGATATCTATGAGCTTTACGAGAAGTATTCCATAGAGAAATATGATTTACAGGATCAAGGTTATATTACCAAGATTCATCCGCTGGAATTATGGCTGGTGGGTTATTTGGCCCAGCATCCAAAAGCGACGCGTGAAGAAGTTATCGCCGCCAGTTATGAGCAACGCCAGGATGTCTATCGTTGGCTGTTTAAGAACCATAGAAAATACGCTCAACAGCGACGTATCATGACGATGCTTGAAGAAGAAGCTTTTAAAGAAATCCATAGTGCCTGGAAACGCGTTGGCTATCCATTTGATGCCTTAACCCCTTCCTATGCGACATCGATAGGCGCCTCAGGCGATAGACCCGCAGCGCTGGCTGAACTCACCGGCATTTTGTTAAATGACGGTGTCAGGTTACCGGCTGTTCGCTTTGAGAGCTTGCATTACGCGCAGGGAACCCCTTATGAAACGGTAATGAATAAGACCCCGGATCAAGGTCAGCGTATCTTTGCGCCAGAAATCGCTAAAGTTGCGCGTGGCGCAATGGTTGGCGTGGTTACAGCTGGAACCGCAGGGCGTCTCAACGGTATTTACACAGATGCTGTGGGCAAACCTTTATCGGTAGGTGGTAAAACGGGCACCGGAGATCATCGCAAGCAAGTATGGGGCGCAGGCGGTCGATTGATTGAATCCAAATTTATCAGTCGTGCCGCGACTTTTACATTTTTCTTGGGAGATCACTTTTTTGGCGTAATGACTGCCTACATCGAGGGCGATAATGCCGGACTTTATCACTTTACCAGCTCATTGCCGGTACAAATAATCAAGTTTTTAAAGCCCGTGCTGTCTCCGTTAATAAACAACACCGAGCCACCCAAAGAAATCATCAAGCCTCTAGCTAACGTGATCATTGCCGAAAATGTTAAGCCGGTTATTAAAGTAGCGGAGACCAAGAATCTTAATCCAGTCGCTTTAGTTGCGGAAACAAAAAAGAGCCTGCCTGACCCAAAACCAGCCACGCCTAAAGTGATTAAGCCTTTGGTTGAAAAAGTACTGCCTATCGTTCTTGTAGCGCCTAAAGTTAACAAGCCCGATACTGAAAAGGTCGTGGTAAAAACAACCAAACCGCTGATTGAAAAAACGTTTCCTACCGTTACCAAACCAGTGACTGAAGCCGCAAAACCTCTGACTGTAAAGACGCCTCCTACCGTCACCAAACCGGCGACTGAAGCCGCAAAACCTCTGACTGTAAAGACACCTCCTATCGCTACCAAACCAGTGACTGAAGCTGCAAAACCTCTGACTGTAAAGACGCCTCCTACCGTTACCAAGCCGTTAACTGAAAAAGTAATCGCCAAAGTAGCCACTAAGCCGCCAGTGAATGAAAAAGTTACTTTGACCGATAAAAATGACAGTGCAACCCGCTATTACAAATACCCTACACCGCCAAAACTGACTCAATAAACTCTATATGAAGATTGAGTGCCAGCTAGAATAAGCGTTTCCGGCATGCTGCACCAGTTGCCGGAAACGCCACCACGCGCTACGCTTGGGTGGACTTATTCCGACATCGAAGACATCAACTTAAGACATTTCACCACGAAGACACGAATATTTTTCTTTGGTTTTTCTTCGTGAACTTCGTGTCTTCGTGGTCTGTAATATCTTTAAGTATTTATGTCGGGTTACGCTATCGCTACCCGACATGGCTATTGGTAGGTTTAAGTTGATAGCCAAGAGTAGGATGGGTAGAGCAGCGCGAAACCCATCGCTTAAGGAATCAATTTATGATAAAAAAGTGTCAACTTTCTATGAAGGATGCCGAGTATCGTTAGCTTCAAGCGCTGATAATTCGGTTAACGTATTGATGTTAACAAATATCTCCGGTTCGTTGCTAAAATCGGCTGTAACCGTTTTTTGTTGCTCCAGCCAGTCGCCAGCTTTACGTTGACCACTGGCCAGGTAATTTTCCAAACTGGTTTTAAGTGATGTTTTTATCGCTAAAAAAACCGGATGCAAACGCTCTCCATCAAAAGCGACCGCCACATCTGCCGCATTTTCTGCGCGGGCAGCTAACAATTTTTGCAAATGTTCAGCTTTAATTAACGGCGAATCACACGGAACAACCACCAGTACATCAGCATCTGTATAAATCATTGCCGTTAATACACCCGCCAAAGGCCCGTCAAAATTGTCAGTTTGATCAGCAACTACCGGTAATCCAAACACCTGATAGTGTTCTCTGTTACGATTGGCATTGATAATGATTTGATCAGTAACGTCGGTGAGTGCAGCGATGGCATAACTCACCAGCGGACTACCTTTATAATGTACCAAGCCTTTATCCTGATTATTCATACGACGGGCTAAGCCACCGGCAAGAATGACACCGGTTACTTTTGTTTGATTAAGCATAATTGTTTCCTTACGATACCAACAAATAAGGCATTAAATCATTTTTCAGTTAAAATGAGTCAATTATTTAATCTCGATTGCTTTTACGGAACAGAGGGAATTATATTTAACTTGGCCATCAAACAAGCGACTTATCAGGACATTATTGATTTGCCCGAAAACAGGATTGGCGAGATCATTAATGGTCAGTTGGAAACTCATCCGCGTCCCGCGCCTAAACATGCGGTCGCCTCTTCTTCTTTAGGGGCAGAATTGGTCTCGCCTTTTCAAAAAGGTCGTGGCGGCCCTGGTGGTTGGTGGATTATTGACGAACCTGAATGCCATTTGGGTACGCATGTGCTAGTGCCAGATCTTGCGGGTTGGCGAAAACAAAGAATGCCTATTTTGCCAAAAACGGCCTGGTTTGATCTTGTTCCTGATTGGGTCTGTGAGGTTTTATCACCCTCAACAGCACGCCTGGATCGGATTGTTAAAATGCCCCTTTATGCTCAACTGGGCGTTGCCCACCTGTGGCTAATTGATCCTAACCTGCAAACCCTCGAAGCCTACCAATTACACAACTCACATTGGCTTTTAATCGGTACTTTTGCCAATGACCAAGCTGTATCGATCGCTCCCTTTACCGAGCATACTTTTTTACTTTCTGATTTATGGGAATAAGCCACACCAATGAAAAATAACTACACAGCCTCTATTTTAAGTCTTTGCTTGAGTGCAACCCTTGCCGGTTGTACAACGACACCTGAAAAAACAGTTGAGCAAGCCCCTGTTGAACCAACAACGTTGGTTAACGATTATCCTACCCGTGATCGTGTTGAATATGTTTTAAACTGCGTAGCTCAACATGGCGGCCTTACTTACATCACGCAATATGCTTGCGGTTGCAAGATTGATAAAATCGCTGAGAAATTGACCTTTACGGAGTTTGAATCTGCAAAAACCTTTACTTATTTAAGTA
>SESD01001577.1_pt1 | contig 12452 bp, 9 predicted proteins | sample 3171411 | NCBI WGS metagenome assembly SESD01 (sample SAMN06051880, study PRJNA518727) | freshwater metagenome | biome: subpolar coniferous forest; feature: holomictic lake; material: water; isolation source: holomictic Lake 442, 16.5 m depth | place: Canada: near Kenora, Ontario | collected...
CGGGGCCGACGCGGCAGACCGTGCGCCGGGCAATGAACCCGGCCACCTGCCGCACCAGGATCCGACCATGGTCGGTCTCCAGCACCATCTCGCTGTTTTCGTTGCGCAGCGAGGCCCCCTCGCGGTAGGCGGCAAAGTGTCTGCCCGTGTTGTGGCGCGTGGAAACCACCGTCCCGGCGCAGGGCGCACGATTCACATGCACGTTGGCCGGCGACATGAAAATGCTGATCTGCAGGCGCGGCGCGTTAAAATAGCGGCTTTCGACCACTTCCTGCACCACGATGATCCGGCCATCGGCCGGAGAGATGAAGGCGTCCGGCCGGTCCGGCGTGGCGCGCTCCGGATCGCGGAAAAAATAGAGCACAAAGAGCGTCAGCGCCACCCCCGCCAGGGCCAGCAGCGCCGCCGCCGTGCCGACCATGCCGCCGCCATACCGCGACACGGCGGTCAGCGCCAGCGCCGACAACGTGCCTACGGCTACAAACGGCCAACCCTCGGGGGCGATTTTCAGCATTCCAGTCATTCCGACCCTCTCTCTTTCGCAATTGCAATCTAGTGTACACCCCGTCGACGGGCAAGGGTTTTTCATGGGAAACCCCATGCGCCCCCTGTTTTCATCAATTTGACTGTTCTCCGGCCGGATGGTATCGTCGCGACGGGGTGTTAAACTTGTCCAAACGAATCCTCATCGTCAGCGATGGAAAGGCCGGACACGAGAGCCAGTCGCGCGCCCTGTGCGCCGGGCTGGGCGTGCCGTATGAGGTGGTGCGCGTGGCCTTCCCCTCGCGCATGGCCAAGGCCGCCACCTACCTGTGGGACCGGCTGGGCATCCGCTCCCGCACGTGGTTCGACGTCACCCCGCACGAAGGGATGTTCGACGCCGTAGTGGGCGCCGGATCCGGCACATTCTTCGCCGTCAAGGTGCTGGCGCGCCAGATGAAGGTGCCGGGAGCCGTGGTGCTCTACCCTCGCGGCTATCGCCTGGATTTCGACTGCATTGTTTCGCCGGAGTTCGATCAGCCGCCCGCGCTGCCGAACATCGTGCGGATTCCGGTAAACCTCACCCATACCAGCGCGGAATTCTACGAAAAAGGCGTGGCCGCCTTCCGCCAACGCCATACGCCCTCAGAACGGCCGGCCGTCGGCCTGATCCTCGGCGGACCCAATCCGTTCGCCCGCATGGATGCCGACGACATGGCCCGCCAGTTCGACCGCATCTTTGCCGCCACCGAAGGGTGCGAACGCTGGATCACCACCTCGCGCCGCACGCCGCCGGACGTGGAGGACCTGGTGGACCGCCTGCCATTCGACTTCAAGACCGTCTACAGCCGCGATCCGTTCAACCCCATCCCCGCCTTTGTGATGCTCTGCGACACGCTGTTCGTAACCAGCGACTCCACCGGCATGATCAGCGAGGCGGTCACGCGCGGCAACGCCCGCGTGGAGGTCCTGATGAACCTGCGCCGGCAAGGCTCGAAGTTCGGCCGGTTTGTACGCAGCCTGGAACGCGACGGCCACGTGCACGTCTTCACCGGCGCCCTCGGCGATGCCCGCCGCAAGATCGACCTCGCGCCGGCGCTGGCGCACGTGGCCGCGCTGCTGAAGCTCTAGCAGCCTGGTCGGACGTAGCCTTGTGGAGGCACAAACTGTCTGCCGACCAGGCTGCTAGTCTGGTGGGATAGCGGCGGACGCGGAGGCCCGCCGCAGCTCCGGGATCCGGTAGGCCCTGGCCACGCGGGCATTCGCGGTTTCGCGCTGGTCGGCGTCGAGCACCACGTCAATCCCCCGCCCCTGGCAGGCGAGCCGCTGAATGCCGTGATCGCGGTCCGTGATGCGGAACACGTCCTGCAGGTTGCGCACCGGCTCGCCGTTGACCGCCGTGATGACTTCGTCGCGCAGCTCCTGGTACCCGACATTCACCGGGTCCGGAAGCACGCCGGCCAGGATCACCACGCGGTCCCCGGCGCGGTCCGGCTGGTCGCCGCGCGCCAGGAAGATATGCGCCAGGCGCAGGTTGCCGCCGGCCACGCCCCGGCCGCCGCCACGCAGGTACCGGCCGCTCAACTCGCGGATGATCAGGCCACCTTCCACCAGGTAGTCCGGCGGCGCGCCGACGGTATTCTCCGGCACCAGGGCTTCCTCTTCGCTGTGCGGCCGCAGCGTCACCGTGGCCTGTCGCCGATCCCCCAGCCGCACGAACTCGATGGCCACGCGATCACCGGAGCGGCGGCGCCCCTCGATGGCGTGGCTGAGGCGGGTGCGGCCGTATTCCGGGTCCTGGTAGAAACCCTGGTTGTCGATGGCAAACCCGTCCCACTGCAGCAGCACATCATTCGGCTGCAGCACGCCGGCGACCGTGGCGTTGGACGACACGTCCACCACCTGCACGCCACTTTGCTCCGCCGCCATCCCGAAGTAGCGGCGCTTGGCCGCATCCACCAGCGGGATCCAGCTGAAGCCGCCGGCGGGCGGAGGCAGGTACACGGGCTGCGCCGCCGCCTGCCGGAAGCGCGCGATCACCGGCGCCGGCAGCACAAAGCCGGTCTGGTGCTGCGCGTCGTAGCGCATCATGATCCCGGCGAGCTGGCCGTCGCAGTAGACCGGGGCGCCGGGGTTCTGCACGCGCAGGTCCGAAAGCACGCGGAAGGTCAGCACGGCCGCAGGCGCGGACGGAAGGGGCTCGACGCCGATCTCGACGATGCGGCCGGCGCCTTCCTGACGCAGGCCGGAGTCGTCGTACTGCACGATGCGCGTCTGGGCGCCGCGCACCACGTTCGTAGCCAGGATCACGGGCTCCAGCTCCTTGCAGAAGGCGGCATCCTGCACCTCCAGCAGGGCCATGGCGAGCTGCGGATCGGACTGCCGGACACCGGCCGCAAACTTGGCGGCGCGGCCCGGCTGGCGCAGCTCCACGAGCGTGGCCTGGCGGATCAGCTCCTCCGGTGTCAGCACGCACCCCGGGCCGACCACCACGCCGTACCCCTGCCGGAACTGCGGCCGGCTGAGGCGCCAGGGCATGCGCTCGTCGCAGGTCTGGCTGGTCACCAGCACATCCACCACCTGCACGCCCGCTGCCGCGGGCGCGTCGGCGGCGCGTGCCGCGCCGAGCGACAGAAGCAACGCCAGCACAACCGTGGCCACAGGCGCCTCGCCCCAACGAGCAGCAGGGACCGGGTTGAACCGCGGCGCACGCCCCCGCAATGGCCCGCGTCCAACGGCCGCGGCTGCCGTTTTGCATTGTATGTTTCCGATGACCAACATTCGTGTTCTCCCAAAGACGGACATCCGTCCGCAGCCAAACAAAAACAGATTTCGCGGCCCGCGAAATCTAGCGCAGGCGGGTCATGGCCGGGATCTCGTAGCGGCGCCGGATCTCGCCGTCCGCCGCGCGCACCTGTGCGGCATCGAGCACCAGCGGGTTACCGGAGCCTTCGAACCGGATGACGTGAAACCCGTTGGTCGGCTGCTGCAGGGCGGCGACCAGGTCGCGCAGCGCGCCGATGGTGCGCCCGTTGGCCTCGGTCACGACCTGGTAGCGGAAGCCTTCGTCGTAGGTGTTCACGGTGTGCGGCAGACGGTTGGCCAGCACCACGAACTGCGTGCGGTTGCGGGCCAGGCCGTCCAGCTTGGCAAAGGCCGCGAGGAAGAAGAGGTTGTGCACGGCGCGGTTCTCCAGGTCGGCCCCGATCGAGCCGAGCAGGTTGCGCGTCACCGGCATAAAAACCAGGCCGGCCAGGATGTGATACTCCGGCGCTTCGTCATACAGCATGCGGTAGCAGAACGGGTCCGCCGGGTTGCGCAGCGGGACTTCGACACGCTGGACCGTGCCGCTGCGCGACACATCGAAGCCGATGCGCTCGCCCCACTGCCTGCGCTCAACCAGCTCGCCGAACTCGACTGTGTTGCCGTCGAGCACGACCGAGCCGTCGGTGGCGATCTCCAGCCCCTCGACGCGCAGGAGCACGTCGCCGTTGTGCAGCAGCCCCTGCGCGGCGCCGAAGGGATCCACCTGGTCCACGGCGGCACCGCCGCCGGATGGCGCGAGGCGCAGCGCGCGGCGCAGGGCCGGGTTGCGGGTATCGAAGGTGCGCGCGCCCAGCTCGGGGTAGCCGTGGTACCGGCCGTCCTCCACGTCGCGCAGCACGTGGTGGATCACGGGGAGCGGAATGGCGTAGCCGAGGTTCTGCGCGCCGGCCACGCCCTGGAAGGCCACGCCGATCACGCGGCCGTCCAGCAGCACGGGCCCGCCGCTGTTACCGGGGTTGATGGCGGCGTCGGTCTGCACGATGAGATGCGAGTCGACATCCGAGTGGGAGTAGGCACTGTAGTCGATGCGCGAGACCACGCCGCGGGTCAGCGAGAGGCGCGCGCCGCCCATGGGGAAGCCCAGGGCGATGACCTCATCGTTCAGCCTCGGCAGGGCGTCGCTGAACCGGATCGGCCGGGTGTCCGCAAAGAAATCGGGGTCATCCACCGCAAGCAGGGCGAGGTCGCAGTCGTGCGCCACGAAGGCCACGCGCGCCGGGAAGCGGCGCGGATCGCCGTCGCGCTGCACCTCGATGAAGGTGGTGTCGGAGATCACGTGCGCATTGGTGAGGATGCGGCGCTTCTCGATGATGAACCCCGAGCCGTTGCCGTAGCCGGGCGGCGTGGCCTGCCACGGCTGCATGTAGTCGTAGCGCTGCACCGTGACATAGATCTTGACCGCGGAGCGCCGCAGGCTGTCGAGCGAGGCGGCCGCTGCCGGGAGAGGCCGCAGCGCCAGCGCCACAGCCGCAGCCACAGCCGCGCCGAACAGCCGGAAGCGAAGGGTGCTAGTCGTCATGCGCGAAATCGTACCACATGACGCCGGACAGATGCAGGGCAAACGCAGCCGGCGCCATCCCCGTGATTACTCTTGTACAATCTCAGCTATTAGCCGATAATATCCGCCATTAACGAGAAAGGCGTATTTTGCCATGGAAAACGGAATCCTGACCCTGGATGAGGCGGTGGCGTTTCTGAAAACGCCCAAGAGCACGCTGTATAAGATGCTGGAAGCAGGGACGATTCCCGCCAAGAAGGTGGGGCGGCAGTGGCGATTCAACCGGGCGGATCTGGCGCAGTGGCTGGGGCAGGCGTGCGGCGCGCCGTCGGGGGCGGCACCGGTTGCGCCGGCGCGGGCGGTCGCGGCGCAGCCGGCCCGCTCTGCCGCACCTGCCACGCCTGCGGCGCACGCCGGCGGCGGCGTCATCTCCGACCTGCTGAAAGAGGAGCGCACCTTCCGCCCGTCGGCGGAATTTGTCGCGCAGGCCAATGTATCCGACCCGGCCATTTACGATATTGCCCGCCGGGAGGGTCCGAAGTTCTGGGAGCGCTACGCCCATGAGCTGCACTGGTTCAAGAAGTGGGACAAGCCGCTGGCGTGGGAGGCGCCCCATGCCCGCTGGTTTGTCGGCGGCAAGACCAACCTGAGCTACAACTGCCTGGACGCCAATCTGGCGAAGGGGCTGCGCAACAAGGCGGCCCTTATCTGGGAGGGGGAACCGGGCGACAAATGCACCCTGACCTACTTTGAACTGCACCGCCAGGTCTGCAAGTTCGGCAATGTCCTGAAGGGGCTTGGCGTGGTCAAGGGCGACCGCGTGGCCATCTACATGCCCATGGTCCCCGAGCTGGCCATTGCCATGCTGGCCTGCGCGCGCATCGGGGCTGTGCACTCCGTCATCTTCGGCGGGTTTTCCGCGGAATCGCTGGCAGACCGCATCAACGACGCGGGCGCCAAAATCCTGGTCACGGCCGACGGCGGCTACCGTCGCGGCGGGCTGGTCCCCCTGAAGCACGACGCCGACTATGCCGTGCGCGAGACGCCGTGCATCGAGAAGGTCATCATCGTGCGCCGCGGGAAATTTCCCCTGCGCATGAACCCCGCGCGGGACCTGTGGTGGGACGACCTCATGCAGAACGCCTCGCCCGACTGCCCGGCCGAGCCCATGGATTCGGACGACATGCTGTTCATCCTCTACACTTCGGGGACCACCGGCAAGCCCAAGGGGATTGTCCATTCGACCGGCGGCTACATGGTCGGCTGCTATGCGACCAGCAAGTGGGTTTTCGACCTCAAGCCGCAGGACCTGTTCTGGTGCACGGCGGACATCGGCTGGGTTACCGGCCACAGCTACGTCGTGTACGGGCCGCTCTGCAACGGCGCCACGATTCTGATGTACGAGGGGTCGCCTGACTGGCCGGACCGCGACCGCTTCTGGGCGCTGGTGGAAGCCTACGGCGTGACCGTCCTGTACACGGCGCCGACCGCCATCCGGACCTTCATGAAGTGGGGCACAGAGCCGGTTGACCGCCATGATCTCTCCTCGCTGCGCCTGCTGGGCAGCGTGGGCGAGCCGATCAACCCGGAAGCCTGGATCTGGTACTACGAGACCATCGGCAAGAAGCGCTGCCCCGTCGTGGACACGTGGTGGCAGACCGAGACCGGCCACATCCTGATCACCACCCTCCCCGGCATCGGCACCATGCGCCCGGGATTTGCCGGGCAGCCGCTGCCCGGCATCCATGCCGCCATCCTGGACGACGACCGCAAGGAGATCAGCGTCGGCGGCGGGTACCTCGCGCTCACGCAGCCATGGCCCGGCCTGACGCGCGGCGTCTACGGCGACCCGGAGCGGTACGTGAAGACCTACTGGTCCAAGTGGCCGGACACCTATTTCACGGGCGACGGCGCCAAGCGCGACAAGGATGGCTATTTCCTGGTCATCGGCCGCGTGGACGATGTGCTCAACGTGGCCGGGCACCGCATCGGCACCATGGAGGTCGAATCCGCGCTGGTGGACCATCCGTCCGTGGCCGAGGCGGCCGTGGTCGGCACGGCCCACGAAATCAAGGGGCAGGCCATCACGGCCTTTGTCACCATCAAGGATTCGGCATCGACCAGCGTGGACCTCGTCCAGAAGCTCAAGGACCACGTGGTCAAGAAAATCGGTGCGCTGGCCCGCCCGGAGAGTATTATCTTCACGGCAGAACTGCCCAAGACGCGCAGCGGCAAGATCATGCGGCGGCTGCTGCGCGACATCGCCAACGGCAAGGTCATGGGCGACGTCACCACGCTGGCCGACCCCTCGGTGATCGGCAAGCTGAAACAGCAGTATGCGGACAAGGAAGGCTAGCAGCCTGTCGGAATTAGCCTTGTGGAGGTACAAACTGCCTGCCGACCAGGCTGCTAGTTGAGCCACCCGCTGCCAGCGGGTGGCGAAGACTCAGTTACAGGCTGAAATAGTATGGCCGCAGGCGAATCGGACACGAAGGGGAGGAAGGATTCACGAAGGGCACGAAGCGGGGCGTTGTCGGCGCGCAGCGGCAAATACAACCAACCATAAACCTCCGCGACCTTCGTGCATCCTTTGCACACAGTGACCAACAGGTGGCCCGGGCGCTCCGCGCACGGGCAAGCACACTCCGTAACCCTAACTTCCCAAACAACAATCTGCCTAAAGCCAAGGAGCCACCCATGTTCGCCACTGCCATCAAGCCCGCGGCCAGCCTGGCGCGCGTCGTGCTTTGCGAGTCGTTCGACCAGCGCATCCTGCGCGCCGCGCACACGCTCAACCAGCACCGCCTGGCCCGGGTGATCCTGCTCGGCAACCCGGACCTGCTGGATCAGGCGGCCGTCGGCAACCGCACCGACCTCAAGGGAATCGAGCTGTTCGACTACGAGAGCGGCCCGGTGCAGAAGGAGATCAAGGCCGCCGTAGCCGGCCTGGGGGCCGCGGAGGTAACCGACCCGACCGACCCGGTGGTGGCCGGCGCGTGGCTGGCGCGGACCGGACAGGCGGACATGATCATTGCCGGTGCCGCCACGACCGCCACCCACACCATGCGCGTGTTTCTCAAGGTGCTGGGGCTGGCCAGGGAGTGCAAAACCATGTCCGGATTTTCACTCGTGGCCTTTGAAAACTGCCCGTTCATGCGGCACCACCTGGTGGGGCTGGCCGATGTCAGCGTGGTTCCGGAGCCGACGGCCGCGCAGCTGGCCGACATCGCCATCCAGTCGGCAGCCTCCTACGAGCGGATCACCGGCGCCGACGCCCATGTGGCCTTTCTCTCCTTCTCCACGGCCGGCAGCTCCGACCATCCGGCGGCGCGCCGGATTGCCGCGGCCGTGCAGCTGACGCGCCAGCAGAAGCCCGGGCTGAAGGTCGATGGCGAGCTGCAGATCGACACGGCACTGGTGCCGGCCGTGGCAGGGATCAAGTCGCCCGCCAGCTCCGTGGCCGGCAACGCCAACGTGCTGGTCTTCCCCTCGCTCGACGCCGGCAACATAGCGGTGAAGATCTTCCAGAAGTTCTCCAACTACCGCGTGCACGGGCCAATCCTGCAGGGCATGGCCTGCCCGGCAGCCTATGTGCCGCGCGGCTCCTCCGCCGAGGAGATCGTCGACCAGGTGCGGCTGCTGGCGCTGTGATTTCCGGCCGGCACGAGCCAGCCGGAAACCTGCGCCTCAGTGCCTGGCCAGCAGCCACAGCTTCTGCATCCAGTAGCCGAGGATCGCGGTGACCGGCGCGGTCAGCACCCAGGCCCAGACGATCTTTCCAACCATCCCCCACTTCACGGCGCTGAAGCGCTTGGTGGTGCCCACGCCCACGATAGACGCGGAGATCACCTGCGTGGTGGAGAGCGGGATGCCGAAGTGGCTGGCCAGGTGGATGATGCCGGCGGCCGTGGTCTGGGCGGCAAACCCGTGAATCGGCTGCAGGCGCACCACCTTGTGCCCGAGCGTGCGGATGATGCGCCAGCCGCCGGCGGCCGTCCCGGCGGCCATGGTGATGGCGCAGGCAATCTTCACCCACGGCGCAACCTCAAACGTCGGCGTCCGCAGGAACGCCAGTCCGGCCGGCAGGTGGTCGAAGGACCCGGCCTGCGTCCCCGTGAAGAGCAGCAGCGCGATGATCCCCATGGTCTTCTGGGCGTCGTTCGTGCCATGGCTGAACCCCATCCAGGCGGCGCTCACGAGCTGCAGCCGGCCAAAAACCCGGTTGATGACCATGGGCCTATACCGGTGGAAAAAGAAAAGCAGCAACAGCATCAGCAGGCAGCCGGCAAGCATGCCGATCACCGGCGCCGTGAACATCGGCCAGATGATCTTGTGCAGGAGCCCTTCGGCCTTCCCGGTCCCGGCATTGACCACCGACCACTTGATCACCGCCCACTTGCCGTGCGCGGCGGCCAGCGTCGCGCCGCACAGCCCGCCGACCAGCGCGTGGCTGGAGCTGGACGGGAGCCCGAGCCACCAGGTCGCCAGGTTCCAGATGATGGCCGCAAACAGGGCGCAGAACACCGTTATCGGCGTGACGTAGGAGGTATCGACCAGGCCCCTGCCAATGGTGGCCGCCACCGAGGTGCCCACCAGGGCGCCGACCAGGTTGAAGCTGGCCGCCATGACCACGGCCTGCCGCGGCGTCAGCACCTTGGTGGAAACGCTGGTGGCAATCGAGATGGCCGTGTCATGAAAGCCGTTGATGTACTCAAAGGCCAGCGCGGCGACAATGACGATCAGAATCAGTTCCATGGGGGCAGCCTAGGAGTACTTCAGCACGATCTGGAAGATCACGTTGCCGGCATCGCGGCAGCGGTCGATGATCCCTTCCAGGGTTTCATAGAGGTCGAGGGTGATGATCACCTTAAGGGGGTCGTGGTGGCCGCTGTAGAGGTCGCGGATGAACAGCAGCATCAGTTTGTCCGCCTGCCCCTCCAGGTGGTGCAGCTTCTCGTTCAGCTCCTTCATCTTCTCGAGGTGTGTGCGGCTGCGGAGGTTCTGCACCATGATCACCAGGGTGGCCACGGAGGTCTCCAGAATGCGGATCTGCTCCTGGAAGTTGACGTCGCGCACCTGGGCGTTGCAGAGCACGAACTTTTCGCTGAATTTCTCGACCGTCTTCGGGATCTTGTAGAGGGCAAACGAGAGCGCCTCGATGTCCTCCCGCTCCAGGGGGGTCACGAAGGTCTTGCAGAGCGCCTCAGTGATCTCCTCGGTGATCCGCTTGTCCTTGCGCCGGGTCAGGATGAAGTCGTCCAGCGTAGGCACCTTGTCCGGGCTCTTGACCAGCGTGGCCAGGAGCTGGACGCTGCCCTGCGCCTCCACGGCGCTGGCTTCGAGCAGGTCAAAGAACTTGTCATCGTATCCAAGCAGTTTCCGCAGGGCTTTCATCTTCCGGTTCGTCTCCTGGATAAACCAATTTTCGAGTTCAAAATACACTATAAGGCTTCCCGCGGATGATGGCAAACGGGGACATTGTTCTGGCTGCTCTTTTGGTGGTGTATTACAGTGTTATCCCGCGCTTGGCGGTTGCCTCCCCGTACGGCGGGCGTCAGCCCGCAACCCAGTGGAGGCACACGTCAAGGACACCGAGAGCGCAGAAAGGAACAGAGACCACAGAGAAAGGCCTGACTGCGGCCGGCGAGCCGGCCGCAGCATGATTTTCTCTCTGTGCTCTCACTTTTCTCTGTGCCCTCTGTGTCCATCCCTGTCCGGCAAGCTGCCAGGATTACCCCATGCCTGAACTGCCCGAAGTGGAAACCGTTGTCCGCGGCCTGCGGGCCGCCGGCCTCGAGGGCGCGCGCATCCGCGACGTGCTCGTGCACTGGCCAAAAACCGTGGCCGGGGCCACCCCTGCTGCATTCGTGCGGGCCATGTGCGGGTGCCGGGTCCGGCGGCTGACACGTCGCGCCAAGTACATCGTGGCCGAGCTCGACAACCGCCAACACCTGCTGGTGCACCTGCGCATGACCGGCCAGTTCCGCATCGAGCCGTCCGGCGCAAAGCCGGACACGCATGACCGCCTCGTGCTCCTCCTCGCCGACGGCCGGCAGGTGCATTTTCACGATACGCGCAAGTTCGGCCGCTTCCAGCTGGTCGACGACCCGCACCAGCACCTCGCGGCGATCGGCCCCGAGCCGCTGTCCGGCGCATTCACGCCCGACGTCCTGCGCCTCCGGCTCGCCGGCACCCGCCGCAAAATCAAGCCGCTGCTGCTGGACCAGACCTGTGTCGCCGGCATCGGCAACATCTATGCCGACGAGTCGCTCTGGCAGGCGCGCATCCACCCGGCGCGGCGGGCCGACACGCTGACGCCGCCGGAGATCCAGCGTCTCCATCACGCCATCCGCACCGTGCTGGCGAAGGCCGTGGCCGCAGAAGGAACGACACTGGGCGACGGCGCCACCAACTTCTACAGCGTGGCCGGACGCCGCGGCCGGAACGCGGACGCGCTGCAGGTCTTCCGCCGCACCGGAGCCCCCTGCCCGCGCTGCAGCCGCGCCATCGTGCGGCTGGTCGTCGGCGGACGCGGCACGCATATCTGCCCGCACTGCCAGCGGGCAAAGGGCGAAGATCAGACCGCAACCCGGCAGACGTACACGACAAGGACACGGAAAGCATGAAATTCTCTCTGCGTTCTCTTTCCTTCTCTGTGACCTCTGTGTCCATCCACCTGGTTGCTGCTGTTAGCCCATTGTTAGTTTCTCGTTAGTTTCGCCCGGACCCGTTGACCTCTGTCTGGACGCATGCTACCTTTCTACCCGATGCAGCAAAATGCTGGCATTTCAGCGGTAAAACGGGAGATAGCGGATGACAATCATGAAACGGACAGCCGTGGCCATGGGCGTGGCAATCGTGATGGCTGGCGGGTGCGGCCGGCGCGCGGAGTCGGTAACGCTGGCCGGCTCCACAGCCTTTGCGCCGTTTGCGGAAAAGCTCGGCCAGCAGTTTGCGGCCCGAAACCCCGGCCTCCGCGTGGCCGTGCAGGGCGGCGGCTCCACCGTCGGCATCCAGGCGGCGCAGCAGGGAAAGGCGCAGATCGGCATGGCCGACCTGGTCAAGCTCCCCAAGGAAGCCGACGGCCTGACCTCCGTGGTCGTGGCGCGCGACGGCATCGCCGTGATCGTCAACCCTGCCAACCTCGTGGAAAACCTGACCCTCGACCAGATCCGCGACATCTTCTGCGGCAAGGTCGGCAACTGGAAGGATGTCGGCGGCAGGGATGGCGCCATCACGCTGGTGTCACGCGAGGCCGGCTCCGGCACACGCTCATCCTTCGAGCAGATTGTGGGCAACATCAAGCTCTCCGCCCGCGCGCTGGTGCAGGACTCCAACGGCTCGATCCGCGAAACCGTGGCCGGAGATCCTCTGGCGATCGGCTATCTTTCGCACGGCCTGATCAATGAGCGGATCAAAGCGCTGACCGTGGCCGGAACCCCGTGCTCCACGGAGGCCGTGATGGCCGGAAGCTATCCGCTGGTGCGGCCGATCTTCCTCCTGACCCGGGGCGAACCGCAGGGCGCGGCCGGGAAGTTCATCGCCTTCGTGCTCTCGGAAGCCGGTCAGGCGCAGATCCGCAAGGACGGGTTGATCCCGGCCAAGTGAGGCTCAGCCGGCCGCAGTCAGGTATTTCTCTGTGGTCTCT
>SESD01001578.1_pt1 | contig 12452 bp, 11 predicted proteins | sample 3171411 | NCBI WGS metagenome assembly SESD01 (sample SAMN06051880, study PRJNA518727) | freshwater metagenome | biome: subpolar coniferous forest; feature: holomictic lake; material: water; isolation source: holomictic Lake 442, 16.5 m depth | place: Canada: near Kenora, Ontario | collected...
TCTGATAATGACATTTGTTTGTCGCTGAATTTAACAAATTCAATATCGGTAAGTTGGTCAACGGTATCCGCTTGAATGTTGGTCACTTCCCAAGCATCATCAATTTGTTTGATGACGTAATTCGACGAAATGCCTTTGTAACTTGCTACGTCTGAATCGCCATTGCCGCCGTTTAAGGTGTTACTTCCTTCACCACCGATTAACGTATCGTTGCCAGCTCCGCCATTTAAAAAATCGTCGCCTTTGCCGCCGTCGATTTTGTTATCTGCGTCATTGCCGTCTATTAAATTATCTTTGTCGTTGCCCGTGCCGTTGATGGTTTTTTTTCCAGTTAATTCCAGATTTTCAACATTTTTGTAATTGGCAATCGTGATGGTTTCACTGCTTTGAATTTGGTCAACGCCTTCGTTGTCGATAATCGTATCTTCGACATTATTGATGATGTAAATATCGTCACCTGCGCCGCCGTTCAAAACGTCCCGACCTTTGCCGCCTTCCAATGTGTCGTCGCCGTCGTTACCGATTAAGGTGTCGTTGCCTGCGTTGCCGAATAAGTAATTATTGCCAATGTTGCCTGTGATGGAATTGGCATTGTTATCACCCGCCGCATCAAAGTCGCCATCGCCTGTTAAAACGTAATTTTCAACGCCCGTGAAAATACTGAAATTATCTTTCCAAACCAGCGGAATGCTGATTTCGACGATATCTTTTCCACCGCTTGTTGAACTGCTTTCGATGATGGTGTCGCCTGAATCGTCCACAAAGTAATAATCGTTGCCCGCACCGCCATCTAATTCGTCCGACCCTTCGCCGCCATTCAACGTGTCGTTACCTTTGCCGCCAGTTAAATTATCGTCGCCTTCGTCACCGTTTAAGATGTCGTTACCGTTGCCGCCGAGTAATTTATCGTCATCAGCTCCGCCCGATAAACTGTCGTTATCGTTTCCGCCATCAATGATGTCGTTGCCCGCGTTGCCTATTAAAATATCGTTGCCAATCCCGCCAATAATGTTGTCAGCGATGCTTGAACCTTTCACGCTATCGGCTTCTGAACCAATGCCTTTGAAATTGGTATTTTTTGCGGTTAATGTTTTTACTGCCATGTTGAAATCCTTTTTTGGTTAAAAAAATTTTGTTACCTCGTCAATGTGTAGATTGTAACCTGAATGGTTTTTACACTTTGTGTGAATTAAGCAAAATTTGTTCAACAGCATTTATTCGTGCCACAGAACAAAAAAATAGCAATTACCTGTACAATTATGACCATTCTCAATTTTTATTTAATTTCACTATGTCTAAACGCCTTAGAAAAATCACTCAACAAGTTTTAGTCGGCAATGTAAAGGTTGGCGGCGGCGCACCGATTGTGGTGCAATCCATGACAAACACTGACACCGTCAACATCAAAGCAACGGTTAATCAAATCATGGAACTGTCGAAAGCGGGTTCAGAAGTTGTGCGAATTACGGTTAATTCTGAAGAAGCCGCAGCGGCTGTAGCATCAATTAAAGAGCAATTAATTGCTAAAAATTGTTTCGTGCCAATCGTAGGGGATTTTCATTTTAACGGGCATAAATTGCTCGAAAAATATCCTGATTGCGCGGCTGCTCTTGATAAATATCGTATCAATCCTGGTAATGTCGGACGCGGAAAATCGCGTGATCCACAATTTCAACAAATGATTGAATTCGCGTGCCAATACAACAAACCCGTGCGAATCGGTGTTAATGGCGGCAGTTTAGATCAATCGGTTTTAACACGTTTACTCGATGAAAATCGTCAACTTGCTCAACCCGAACCACTTGGGGCTGTGGCACGAAAAGCGATTGTTTTATCTGCGTTAGAAAGTGCTGCGAAAGCCGAAGAAATTGGACTTGGCAAAGACAAAATTATTCTGTCGTGCAAAATCAGCAACGTCCAAGAGTTGATTTCGATTTATGAAGATTTATCAGCGCGTTGTGATTACGCGCTGCATTTAGGATTGACCGAAGCGGGAATGGGTTCAAAAGGCATTGTGTCATCAGCAGCCGCGTTATCGGTGTTAATGCAACAAGGCATCGGCGACACAATTCGGATTTCTTTAACGCCAGAACCTGGAACGTCACGCACGCAAGAAGTTATCGTTGGACAAGAAATTTTACAAACGATGGGCTTCCGTGCTTTTACACCGATGGTGATTTCTTGCCCAGGTTGTGGACGTACCACCAGCGATTATTTTCAAAAACTCGCCTTAAACATTCAAACCTATTTGCGTGATCAAATGCCTGTTTGGCGCGAACAATATGCGGGCGTTGAATCAATGGAAGTTGCGGTAATGGGTTGTGTCGTGAATGGACCTGGTGAAAGTAAAAATGCCAACATCGGAATAAGTTTACCTGGAACGGGCGAATCACCTGTTGCACCTGTTTATGAAGATGGTGAAAAAACGGTAACTTTGAAAGGCGATTTTATTGCCGAAGAATTCCAAGCGATTGTTGAACGCTACATCGAAACACATTATGGGAAAACTGAATAATGTTGCCACGCATTGTTTTAACCGCAGGTGAACCCGCTGGCATTGGTGTGGATTTGTGTATTCGATTGGTTCAAAATCTTCTGCCAGCGTGCGAATTAATTGTTTTAGCCGATGCTGAGTTACTTCAACAACGTGCCAAAAAATTAAATTTACCATTGACACTGCATCATTTCGATCCAAGCAAACCGAAAACAATTTTGCCGTGTGGGCATTTAACAATTTTGCCTGTCGCCTTGAAAGTTCCTGTAGAGGTTGGCGTGTTGAATCGTGAAAATAGTCACTATGTTCTTGAGCTTTTAGACCGCGCCACACAAGGTTGTTTAAATAAAACGTTTGCAGCAATGGTTACAGCTCCCGTTCATAAAGGTGTGATTAACGAAGCGGGTTTTGCGTTCACAGGTCACACGGAATATATCGCGGAACAAACAGGCGGACATCCTGTAATGATGTTGGCGACAGAAGGTTTGCGTGTGGCATTAGCTACAACACATTTGCCCTTATCAAAAGTTAGCGCGGCGATTACGCCAGAACTCATCGAAAAAACATTACGAATTTTGCATCGTGATTTAAAAACTCGCTTTCATATCGAACAGCCGAAAATTTTGGTATGCGGTCTAAATCCGCACGCAGGTGAAAATGGTTATTTGGGGCGCGAAGAAATCGATATTATTAATCCAACGCTGGAAAAACTGCGTGCCGAAGGTATGAATTTAGAAGGTGCGTTACCTGCTGACACATTATTCACGAATAAATATCTACAAAATGCTGATGCGGTTTTATCGATGTATCACGATCAAGGTTTGCCTGTTTTGAAATACAAAGGGTTTGGTAAAGCGGTTAATGTCACACTCGGTTTGCCGATTATTCGCACGTCGGTTGATCACGGCACGGCATTAGATTTAGCAGGAACAAATAAAGCGGATTTAGGCAGTTTGCAATTTGCACTAAAAACAGCAATCACAATGAGTAACTCGTAATGGCGCATCAAGCACGCAAACGATTCGGTCAGAATTTTCTGACGGATCAAAATATTATCAACAACATTGTTGGCAATGCGATGATTCGCAACGGTCAGCTTTGGGTTGAAATCGGTGCAGGGCAGGGCGCATTAACTGAACCGTTGCTTAAAAAAGTGACGCATTTAGATGTCGTCGAACTCGATCGCGATTTGGTGAAATGGTTGGAATATAAATTCGCGGCGCAAACGAATTTGAACATTCACAGCGCGGACGCATTACGATTTGATTTCGCGGCACTCGCGCCTGAAGGTGAAAAACTGCATATCATTGGTAATTTGCCTTACAACATTTCAACGCCATTGATGTTTCATTTGCTTGAAACGACAGATTGCATTGCGGACATGATTTTTATGTTACAAAAAGAAGTGGTAAATCGTATTTGCGCCAAACCAAATGGCAATTCTTACGGGCGTTTGAGTGTGATGATGCAGTATTATTGTGCGACGGAATGGTTGTTCGATGTGCCGCCAGAAAGTTTTAATCCTATTCCGAAAGTAATGTCGGCAATGGTTCGATTAGTACCACACACACAACCACCCGTTGAAGTTGATGACGTAAAAATGCTTGGTAAAATCGTCACTGAAGCATTTTCACAACGTCGTAAAACGTTGCGAAATTCATTAAAAAATTCATTATCAGAAGCTGAAATTAACGCACTGGGAATTGATGCGAGTTTACGGGCTGAAAATATCAGTTTAAGAGATTTTGCATCGATGGCAAATGTCGTCAGTCGAAAAATTGTTGAAGCCTTATAATTCAAGTTCTGCGACAATTTGTCACGCGACAATTTGTCACATTTTCAACGTTAAAATTTGCGACTAAAATACGCCCACTCTTTAAATGCTCCTCTAGGCGAAAGAGTCTTAACATCCTTCTTTTCTTAATGCCGTATCATAATTTTCGATGCGGCATTTTTTTGCCCGCCATCCCACGTCACAATCAGTTTTAATCATTTGTCTTTTCTTTTATACTGTTTAGCTCATTTAACACAGGAGTTTTCATGGAAAAGCCATTCATTTTACACATGCTCACCACCGCTAAAAATCTTAGTCCATTTGATGTCAATATGGCGATGGATGCAGGTTGGATTTCTGCCATTCCGTACACCAATATCGAAGCCAGTGAAATTCAAGGTTTGGTTCAAGATGTAATTTTCTCGCGCAGTGCCAAAAACTTAAAACGCACCAGTATTTTTATCGGTGGACGTGACACGAAACAAGCGATGGATATGTTGAAAATCGCGAAACGCTCAATGATTCCGCCTTTTGAAGTGTCTGTTTTTGCTGATCCAAGTGGTGCGTTTACCACTGCTGCTGCGATGGTGGCTATCATCGAACGCGAATTAAAAACTAAATTTAACACGACGCTTGAAGGCAAAAATATTTTGGCGTTAGGTGGCACGGGTCCTGTCGGTCAAGCTGCTGCTGTTATTGCAGCAAAAGCAGGTGCAAACGTTCGCATTGTTGGTCGTCAATTAGAAAAGGCGCAACACATTGCCGATTTGTGCAACAGTGAGTTTGGTGAAGGTCAAACTAACATTCTTGCAGGCGCAGATGCTGATAAAGGCGAATATATCAAAACAGCAGATGTGGTGTTTGCAACGGGTGCAGCGGGTATTGAATTATTGAGCGCAGAATTGATTGCTTCTGCATTAAAACTAAAAGTCGCTGCTGATGTAAATGCTGTACCTCCCGCAGGTATTTCAGGAGTTGATGCGTTTCATGATGGTGCGGCTATTGAAAGCTCAACGAGTGGCGCGGTGGGTATTGGTGCATTAGCGATTGGTAATGTGAAATATCAAACCCAAAATTTGTTATTAAAACGCATGATTGTAAGTGTTAAACCCATTTATTTACATTTTGAACACGCTTTTGAAGTCGCGCGTGAATACATTAAATCTACTCAAGCATCGTCTTAATCGGGAATTTTATGAAACGTAGTATTCTGCACATGCTTGATCCAATGCCAAATAATAGTCCTTTCGATATTAACATGGCGGTTGATGCAGGCTTTGATCTTTTGATGCCGTATAACAATGTGAAATTAGAAAATGTTCACGGTTTGACGCAAGATGCCATTTTTTCACGCAGTCCTGCGGGATTGAAACGCACTGCACTATTTATTGGTGGACGACATTTAGGTTTAGCGATTGATATGTTCAATGAAGCTAAACAAGCGATGATGTCACCGTTTGCAATTTCAGTATTTGCCGATCCAAGCGGAGCATTTACAACATCTGCGGCATTAGTAGCCTGTGTTGAAAGAGAATTGCGAGAAAAACACGGTAAAGAATTAGCTGGTTGTAAAGCGGTTGTTTTTGGTGGTACAGGTCCTGTTGGGATTGCAACGGGAATTATTGCATCACTTGCTGGCGCAGATACTACCATTGTTGATCATTTATATTTAGACACGGCTGCTGATATAGCCACGCTTTATAACCGTCGTTTTGGTTGTAATTTAAAAGCGGCAGTAGCAAGTTTTGATAAAGAGAAAATCGAATTATTAAAAGATGTAGACGTGATTTTTTGTACTGCAAAAGCAGGCGTTCAAGTATTAAATGCGACGATTTTAAAAGAAGTTACTCAGCTAAAAGTAGCGGGTGATGTTAATGCCGTACCGCCTGCAGGTATTGAAGGTGTTGATCGTGGTGATGTTGGCGCACCGTTAATTCATGCGACACATTGTAATGCAGTCGGAGTCGGTGCATTGGCAATTGGCGATGTGAAATATCAAATTCAACACGCACTTTTGGCTTCAATGTTGGAAACAGAAAAACCAGTATATTTAGATTTCCGTGATGCGTTTGTTAAAGCGCGTGAAATGTTGAAGTAAAATCAAATTCGAGATGCGGATTGCGTTTTTTACGCAATCCAAAGTTCACCGCCTTTTTCATCGTACTGAGTGCAATTTCATCACAACATTACGCTGTTGAAAATCATCGTTATCATCATTGATGACGTTGATGATTTCTAACGTTTTTGGGCTTTGACGGTGATTGACGAAATAACTATTTCCATCAATTTTTTTTGCCATTTTTTTAGATTCTGACGCTAAATCAGCAATATCGACGTGTGATTGGCAATGCGCCGTGGTTGCAGGTGAAACTAAACCAACGGATAAACTGGTCAATGGAAAAAAGCATTTTTCACCTTTACGATTTTCTGCTTGAATGCCGCCAGCTTTGACATCAGTTGGCGTGTAATAATTTGGCACCATTGCTTCAAACGTGGCGAGAACTTTTTGAGAGCGTTCTAACCAATCATCACCTGTAAAAATAACAATAAAATCATCGCCGCCAATATGTCCGATGCGCCCGCTTTCTGGCGGAACACATTTTGTCAAAGCTGTTGCAACCGCTTTGATAATGTCATCGCCCGCACTGTAGCTGTAAATATCATTAAATGGTTTGAAATTATCTAAATCAAAATAACCAAATGCAAACGGTGTTTTACTCGCGAGCAATTGATTGATTTGTTCATTTATCGGCACGCTACCAGGCAATAATGTCAGCGGATTGGCGTGTTTTGCGTTATCAATTTGTTGCGTGGTGATTTTTTCTAACAGCGATAAAATCGTCGCTACGCCTATATATTTATTTTCACGAGTAATAAGAAACGCCTGTTCATGACGCATCGTCGAGGTTAATTGCTGACTTACTAATTCAATCGGGGTATCACAGTCAATACTCAGTGGCACTTGTTCGATAAACGTTTTAATCGGTTTTCGACCATGTAATTCCATGCCGTAACGACTTGAAAATAATTTCGACAGAAAAGTATCTCGAAAAATGATACCCGAACCTATATCGTAATCGACCAATGGAAGAATCGACAATTCGCTGTTTTGTTGAAATAGATTCATCACGTCACTAATCGGCATTTCGGCTGAGATTGGCGTAATAAATTGCCCAATACTTTCGACAGATGTTGAGTTTGACCAGTGTGATTTTGTTTCTTCGGAAAATTTATTTTGAAAGAAAATTTCGGCATCGAGTTCAACCAACGGGATAGCCGATGGACGTGCAAAATAATAACCCTGACCGTAACTAATTCCGAGTTGTTTAATCACGTTAAACTCGGCTTCAGTTTCAACGCCTTCCGCAATGACATGACAATTCAGTGAACTGGCAATGCCTTGAATCGAACGTACAAAATTAAGTTTAATCGAATCATTTTGCAATTCTTGAATAAAATGCTGATCGATTTTGACGTATTCGGGGAGCAATTCTGACCACAATCGTAAACTTGAATAACCTGCACCTAAATCATCTAACGCAATTTCAAAGCCCATGCCTCGATAGTGCATAACGGCTTCACGCATCAATTCATAATCATCAATTGGTTTATGTTCGGTGAGTTCAATGACTACATTATGAGGATTTAACCCAAATTTTTCTAAATAACGTAGCGTTTCTCCTGTTTTAAATTCAGGTTGTAATAAAACGTGTGGGCTAACATTAAGAAATAATTTTGCATCTAAGTTAAATTCTGCGAAATGCTGAATGCTTAATTCACGGCAAACAAATTCTAACTGTGAACTTAAACCATAGCGATCGGCAATATCAAACAAATTCAGTGGGCTATGTAACGGACTGTTTGAGGGGCCACGAATCAGAGCTTCATACGCAATAATTTTTTTTTGCGTCAATGAAATAATCGGTTGAAAGTGGGGAGTGAGTTTTTTATGTTCAAGAATTGAAATAAGTTCTTGTTGCAGAGCGGACATGAAAAATTTTCCTATGCGGATAATAACGGAATCAGCATAGGTTATTTCCATGACGACGTTGTGACATTTAATTCTGTCGGATTATCATTTTAGTGCCTCTGTTGCACTAACTAAGGCATCAATCATTTCTTCGCCTTGCGCGATATGTCCCGAATTCGGCAATACAACGTAATTTGCTTGCGGTAAAACACGATGTAATTGCCATCCTGCTTCTATTGGGCAAACCAAATCTTGTTGTCCATGAATAATCGTCACGGGTAAATGCTGCAATTTTTCGCAATGCGTGAGTAATTCATTTTCAGCCAAAAAATAATGATTTCTAGCGTAATGAAGCTCCATTTTCACCTGTTTAATATCATGTTCAGTGAGGTGAGAGTCGTAAAGCTGATAAGCGTTTCCCAATGCCACTTGTCCGCCCCACGCTTGCCACGCTTTTGTTACGCGCCGACTGGCTAATTCATCGTTGCCCCATAAAATCGTATTTAAATCGGCAACTAAATCGTCTGTGCGGTGTTCAGCGGGAATGCTATCAATCAAATGTTGCCATGTTTCAGGATAAATCAGCGAAACGCCATGATTACTTAAAAACCATTTCATATCTTGTAATCGCGCTAAAAAACTACCGCGTAAAATCATCGCTTGTACCCGTTTGACGTGCTTTTGTGCGTAAGCTAATGCCAGCGTAACGCCCCATGAACCACCAAACAAAATCCAATTTTCTAACGCCAAATGCTGCCGAATGCGCTCCATATCGGCGATTAAGTCGGGTAACGTATTGTGCGCCAATTCACCAAAAGGCAATGAGCGTCCACAGCCGCGTTGATCAAATAAAATAATGTGATAATACGAAGGATCAAAAAAACGACGATGATCGGGTTTACACCCAGAACAAGGCCCTCCGTGTAAAAAAATAATCGGTACACCTTGCGGATTACCGCATTGTTCGACGTAAATTGAATGTCCGTGAGTCGTTTTTAAAAAGAAATGGTTAAACGGTTCGAGCGGTGGAAAAAGTATTTTCATGGTTAGGGCTACAAAGAAGAAAATATAAAAGTAAGCACTTTAAGTCATCGATTTAAATAAGACAATTTACTTTAACCTTTCAAAGTAATAACGACCAATCTAAACATTGACGCAACTGCGTTATAAAAATATAATCGCACGCTTACTATATTTTATAGATTAAATGCTTAATGGAGCTTACGCCGATGTATGCGGTAATTGAAACAGGCGGTAAACAGTACCGCGTAGAAAATGGTACCTACTTAAAAGTAGAAAAATTAGAACTTGGCGAAGGTGATAGCATCGAATTCGACAAAGTTTTAATGATTGAAGAAAACGGCGATGTGAAAGTGGGTTTACCTTTCATTGTAGGCGGAAAAGTGACTGCTACCGTATTATCTCAAGGTAGACACAAAAAAATCAAAATTGTTAAATTTAGAAGACGTAAACACCACATGAAAACTGCTGGTCATCGTCAATACTATACTGAAATCCAGATCACTGGCATTTCCGCTTAAAAACTAGGAGTTTAAAATGGCTCATAAGAAAGCTGGCGGTAGTACCCGCAACGGTCGTGATTCCCAGTCAAAACGTTTAGGCGTTAAACGTTATGGCAGCGAAACCGTTACTGCAGGTAGCATCATCGTTCGTCAACGTGGCACACATTTCCATGCTGGCATTAACGTTGGCATTGGCAAAGATCACACTTTGTTTGCAAAAGCAGACGGCGTGGTACTTTTCAAAGTACAAGGTCCTAAAAACCGCAAGTTTGTTAGTATCGTAACAGCGGCATAAATAATCGCTCGCCTTCGTGGCAAGCGGCAATGACTGAGAAAGCTCCGCCGAATGGTTGGGGCTTTTTTCGTTTATATCAGTTTTATTTGAGTAAAGTATGAAATTTGTTGATGAAGCGCAGGTGCGTGTCGAAGCGGGTGATGGTGGAAATGGAACAATTGGTTTTCGCCGTGAAAAATTTATCCCACTCGGTGGACCTGATGGTGGCGATGGCGGCAACGGTGGTAGTGTTTATTTAATCGGCATGGAAAACATGAACACATTGGTCGATTTCCGTTATCAATCTGTTTATCGCGCCCAACGTGGTCAAAATGGCATGGCGCGAAATTGCACAGGCAGAAAAGGCGACGATTGTTATGTTTCTGTTCCGCTCGGCACACGAGTTTCAGATTCTGAAACGAACGAAATTTTGGGCGAATTAGTCAAAGAAGGCGAAACATTGCTGGTCGCACAAGGGGGTTTTCACGGCTTAGGCAATACACGCTTTAAAAGCAGTATCAATCGTGCGCCGCAAATCGCCAGCAAAGGTAGCGAAGGCGAACACCGTTTGTTGAATTTAGAACTCACGTTGATTGCTGACGTTGGTCTACTAGGAATGCCAAATGCAGGAAAATCAAGTTTGATTCGTGCAGTGTCATCCGCTACGCCGAAAGTTGCTGATTATCCATTTACCACGCTTTATCCGAATTTAGGTGTGGTGCGTATCGACGAATTACGCAGTTTTGTTATTGCAGATATTCCAGGTGTTATCGAAGGCGCAGCCGAAGGCGCGGGTTTAGGTTTGCAGTTTTTGAAGCATTTAGAACGCACGGGGTTGTTGTTACATTTGGTGGATATTGAACCATATGAAAGCAGTGAATCACCCATTTCTGCTGCCCAAAAAATTATCGCCGAAGTTGAAAAATGGAATGAAAATTTAGCCAATAAACCGCGTTGGTTAGTTTTAAATAAAGTTGATAGAGTGTTAGATGAAGAACTCGATGCACATTGCCAAGAAATTATCGACGCACTAAATTGGACTGCTCCCGTGTTCAAAATAGCTGCGATTAACAGGCAAGGCACACGCGAATTGATGTTTGCGATTATGGAATTTTTGGAAACGCAGCGACAAATGGTGAAAGATGAACAAGCGTGAAAATTTTAAAAATGTAAAACGTATTGTCGTAAAAATCGGTAGTTCGTTACTTACTAAAGGCGGAAAGGGCTTAGATAAAGTCGCGATTGCCGATTGGGTTAAACAAATGGCAATGCTACGCAAAGAAGGCGTAGACGTAGTTTTAGTATCGTCGGGTTCTGTTGCGGAAGGTGTGTGGCGATTGGGTTTAAAAACACGTCCCTCAGCATTGCATGAATTACAAGCTGCTGCTGCCGTTGGGCAAATGGGGCTAGTGCGCGTGTTCGACGATAGCTTTCAACAATATGATTTACACGCCGCACAAATTTTATTAACGCACGACGATTTATCAAATCGCCAACGTTATTTGAATGCTCGAAGCACGCTTTTAACGTTGTTGGATTTTGGTGTTGTTCCCGTGATTAACGAAAACGATACAGTAGCGACAGAAGAAATTCGGTTTGGCGATAACGACACGTTAGCGGCATTGGTCGCAAATCTGGTTGAAGCCGATTTATTGATTATTCTCACTGACCAACAAGGTTTATTTACCGCTGATCCAAGCGTGGATTCTGACGCGATGCTAATTTCACAAATCAGTGTCGATGATGACCGTTTAGAAAGTATGGCAGGTGATAGCCGCAGTGGTTTGGGACGCGGTGGAATGTCTACAAAAGTTCGAGCTGCTCGATTAGCTGCTCGCTCTGGTGCTGCAACCATCGTTGCAGCAGGTGCAACAGCAAACGTAATTAATTCAATTTTAAATGGCGAAGAATTAGGCACGCACTTTTTACCCGATATTGAACCGTTGTTAGCTAGAAAACGCTGGCTTGCTGGACAATTACAAGTCAAAGGGCAATTAGTTTTAGATAATGGTGCAGTCGAAATGCTCAGAAATAACGGCAAAAGTTTATTAGCTGTTGGCGTGAAATGGGCAACGGGGCAATTTGAACGAGGCGAATTAGTGTCTTGTTTGAACTTAGACGGTCTTGAGATTGCTCGTGGTTTAATAAATTATGGCAGCGAAGAAACGCAAAAAATCGCAGGTAAAAGCAGCTTAGAATTTGAAAAATTATTGGGTTACGCTGACGATTTAGAATTGATACATCGTGATAATTTGGTTTTGATTTAAATGCGTGTGAATGCAAAAAGCCGCTCTATTGTTTAAAAAAACTAGAACGGCTTTTTTTATGTGAGTGCTTTAATGCGTTCTAATGTCCCATCGAGGTGGAGCATTTTGAATTTTTCTACGATGGTTGGATCAAACATACTCCCTGAAAAA
>SESD01001579.1_pt1 | contig 12449 bp, 11 predicted proteins | sample 3171411 | NCBI WGS metagenome assembly SESD01 (sample SAMN06051880, study PRJNA518727) | freshwater metagenome | biome: subpolar coniferous forest; feature: holomictic lake; material: water; isolation source: holomictic Lake 442, 16.5 m depth | place: Canada: near Kenora, Ontario | collected...
TTGCGGTTGTTAAGATGTCGACCGGGCTGTTCTTGGTCAGGTATCCAGATGCTCCGAACTTGAGTGCACGTGATGAGTAGACCTCTTCCGAGTGCATACTTAGCATCAGGATGGGTAGCTTGGGATGACTTGTATGAAGTAGCTTGCAGAGCTCAAGCCCATTCATGTCGGGTAATCTGATGTCCAGGAGTACCACATCAAAACTTGTTATCTGGAGAAGTAGTAGGGCCTCCTCAGCACTCGCTGCCTCGCTCGCAACCTGGATATCGGAGGTCGTATCGAGCATCATCCGTATCCCATTACGGACGATTAGGTGATCATCTACGATTAAGACATTGATCTTTTTAGTATTCAATCGAGCCCCTCATCGGTGTATGAAAAAAATACCTTTTCATCATAACCGGCTATACCAAAAACATCTAGCTTTTCGTTGGTGCAGAGAGACTTCTCAATCATCCCGATGGTCTGGCCATTTGAATGGGGAATCTTTGTCACCTGACCGGTTGGGTCCTACTATAATTAAATGGCCTGAGTCAGAGAGTCACTTCATGAGAAGGAAATCAGAATGATGTCGTCACGTAGGATGCAGATATGGTGCTTGTTGCTGGTCTTGGGAGGATCTTCAGTCGGAGTATCGGCTGATAGTGACTTGGTTGTTTCGGCTCGGAGGGGTGATCTCTCACAGGTTAAAAAATTAATCTCTGCAAAGGCCGATGTCAATGCCGTGAGGAATCAGGGTGTCACTCCCCTGATTGCCGCATCGACCACAGGTCATCATGCGGTGGTACAGGCACTTCTTTCTGCAGGGGCCGATGTAAATATTAGAATGAGCAATGGCGGTACGGCATTGATGGCAGCATCTGCCATTGGCAATAGGAGGGTGGTTCATTCTCTGATCGCAGCCAAGGCAGATGTGAATGCCAAGACTAACGATGGAATGAGTGCATTACTCATCGCTGCCGGAAATGGATACCCGCAGATCGTACAGACACTGCTCGAAGCTGGGGCCGATGCGAATGCAAGAGCAGATGATGGCGTCACTGCATTAATGGCAGCATCGCAGGAGGGGTACAGGACGATGGTGCACGATCTGCTACGATCCGGGTCAGATGTGAATGCCCGTAAAAATGATGGCATCACCGCATTGATTATCGCATCTGAAAAGGGGGATCAGTTAGTCGTGAGGGAGCTCCTTGCCGCCAAGGCTGATGTGAATGCTAAGAGTAATCGTGGAGATACGGCATTACTTGTGTCATCACAGCATGGCCATCTGATTGTGGTGCAGATGCTGCTCGCAGCCGGCGCCGATGCGAGTACCAAGAATGATGGGGGATTAACGGCACTGCTGATCGCCGCAGAGATGGGCCGCACGGAAGTGGTGCAATCACTGATCGCGGCTCAGGTCGATGTGAATGCCAAGGCAAGGGATGGCATGACGGCATTACTCATCGCATCTGGAAATGGATATTCACAGATAGTACAGATGTTGATTACCGCTGGGGCCAGTGTCAATGCCAGTACAGAGGATGGCATCACCGCGCTGATGGCTGCAGCACTCAAAGGCCGTCTGATGGTAGTGCACGAGTTACTTGCATCAAAGGCCCATGTAAATGCCAAAACACATGATGGCTTAACAGCATTACTCATCGCATCTGAGAAGGGTGATCAGAGGATAGTTCAAACCCTGATCGCGGCTAATGCTGATGTCAATGCCAGGATGAGAGAGGGTGTCACTGCACTATTAGTGGCTGCGAAGGAGGGTCATCAGTTGGTCGTGCACGAACTGCTTGAGGCTAAGGCAGAGGTGAGCACCAGCACGAATAATGGCACCACCGCGCTGATGGCAGCATCGGAGGATGGACGGCTCGAGGTAGTCTATGTTCTTCTTGCCGCAAAGGCCGATGTTAATGCCCGCACGAATGAGGGGACTACTGCTCTGATGTTGGCATCTAAAGATGCGCGTGAGGCCGTTGCATATGCTCTACTATCTGCAGGAGCGGATGTGAATGTCCGGTCGACACATAACCTCACGGCAATGACGATGGCATCCCAGAATGGCCATCAAAGAATGGTCAAGCTTCTTAAGGAGGCGGGTGCGAAGCAGTAACCTCAGTCTGACAGAACTCTATCTCGGGTTATTGATTTAGAGGTTCTATGATGAGTACATTCGTGATCTTAAGATTAATACGAACACTGCCATATTCTATGACTCCGATAACTGCCGGCAATTGCCGTATACGGTAGGGTCGATTTATTTCGGTAAGAGTTCTTAATCGCTTCGATGATCGTCCAGTTCGGATTCCTCTTGTCGATGATCTCTGCCATGGTCGCTACATGCTCGATCTTCTCAAGCAATGAAGCATTGTCCAGACCCGTTAGAACTAATACTTTTGCGGTGCTTGTTTCTTGAATTTTAGTAATGGTGGAAGATCCTGCATCAATATCTAAATCCAGATCGAGAAGGATCACATCAGGAGATAAGTCTTTTAACTTGGACAGCATCTCCTGGTAGTCATTAAAGATCTTGACAACCTTCATCTTGGACTTCTTGCTACTGATCAAATCTTTAAGCCCGATCTGAATGATTGGGCAGTCACTGACTATCAGGACTCGAATTATTTTAGACTTGGAAGTCATGAACTATTCTCCTTGATATCTGATTAAGAAACTATTGAGAGGATCGCCCTCGTTTAGAATCATTTCAAACAAGATCAAAACCTATCCTCCTAATTTACGAATGAAGGTTCGTCATTCGATGCCGGTATTAGGGTTAACCGGTCTAAGAAGATATCGTTATCCGGTTACATTTAACACGAGTCCACCAGCGATTGCAACACTATTTTTGAACAATATAAAGATATGATGATGACATGTATTTAATATAGTTTTCAATAGGTTAAGGAAGATAATTAGTGTCTTGATTAATAGCAATTTTGTAGATGATAACTGCATAAAAAATGACTTGGGTAGTGGGCTGTCCCCATCAATGGGCAGGAGTCCTGCCGACGTGCTGATCAGTCAAATAAACTAAAAAAGACGATGTGAATCGATGATCTTGGAGTTTCGAGGATTGAAACAAGAAGATAAGACAGTAATATCTGATCGTGTGGAAGAGGGGGCAGATCAGACTAAGGTTACGTTATTTTTACGGGAAGCTCCATCATTAAGCGTAATCACAAGAGTGGTGCGCTCTTCTGATAGCGAAAAGGTCGCAGGCATTTGGTAGGGTCAGACGAGCGTATAGGCGGGGGGCATCTGTCATCAGACAGGGCTAACAATTGAGATGTTTTGTGAATTTGAGTATACTGCCGCGGTTGGTCGATTTAATGCATTGTTAGTTTGGTACTTAACTACTAACAAATGACTTTAGATTTGGTGATATATAAAACAAGTCTAGAAGTTAGAATGGTTGCTGGCGGGGATTTTGCTGTGAGATGTGGGCATTCTTATCCCGACCAAACCCCAGTAGCAGAAGTAGCGTAAAAATCTTTTAGTCCCCATCGTCTAGAGGCCTAGGACATCACCCTTTCACGGTGAGTACGCGGGTTCGAATCCCGCTGGGGACGCCATTGCCTGATTCCAGGCAGCTCCGAAACACCCTTCTAAGCCTCATGTATAAACGGTTTAAGACATATAACCGAGAGGGCACCCTTAAAATGTCGAATTCTCCCTCTCTCTCTGAATCAGCTCGATAAAGATCGCCCTCCGTCGGCGTAACTTTTCTAATTCATCCTCATAGTCCTTCGCATGTAACCGATGTATGAATAGACAGGTACTCTTTGGAAAGTTGCTGCAGTAGCTCACAAAGTCGACCCAATCGACCCCGCTCACTTCGAGATGGTTCATCAGTTGCCAGTGATACTTACGGTCGTAACGCTTGCTCGTCAGTGTGGCCCAGTGCTGTTTCTCTCCGACAGACTTGATCTCGATACATCCCTCTGACCCGACCAGACCATCTGGACTGGTGCCATGGGTACCACAATCGAACCATCCACCATTCGTAACAGTCGCGGAGATGATATTGGAGTACATCTCCCGTGCAATAGGCTCCTCTCTGTGACCGCGTTCCATATGAATTGAACGGTATCCATCCGGTGCTCTGCTGCCGGTCAAGATCTCATCTACTAGGGTCTGTGCATACCTGATCGCAGGTCTTCCAAAATCCTTTCCCTCATGGGCCATGTATATCGAAGCACCGCTCCCACCAGGCTTCCCCAACTTATGACTCCACCAGTCCTCTGTATTCTGATCCACATCAATCCAGATCATAATGACCCCGCATCATTGAGATGATCCTGATCCGATTGTAAGATCCGTATCGGAAGAACCACTACACTCGGATTCACATTGCGACCAGAGATCAGCGATGAGGAGTGATCTCCTCTGAGTGTGATGTGGTTTAAATTTGGTGGCTCTTTTATCATTTGACTCCGGTAATATTAGGTCACAACAAACTCAGTAAAATTTAAATAATGAAAATGCTCACACGACCAACAGCCCGTCATTCGATACAGACCGAGTTTTCCACAGAGTGCCGTCGGTGTGAGCGTTTAGCCCTGTTCCTAGATGACGTGAAGTCTCGTCATCCGGACTATCATGCACTCCCGGTCCCATCCTTCGGTGCGACTGATGCAACCCTCCTCATCATCGGACTCGCCCCGGGAATGCACGGAGCAAACCGAACGGGGCGACCCTTCACAGGAGACTATGCAGGGCTCCTTCTGTACCAGACTCTGCATAAATTCGGGCTGGCAAGCAGTGACGAATCAATCTCATCCGGGGATGGATTACAGTTACTGGGGTGCAGAATCACCAACGCGGTCAAGTGCCTGCCACCTGCGAATAAACCTGACCCTTCAGAGATCCGTCAGTGTAATGGCTATCTCGCGACCGAGATTGTCGACTTTGTATCTCTCGGGGGCAAGGGATTACTCGCTCTGGGTAGGGTCGCTCATCAGGCAGGATTGATGGCATTGGGACTCAAGGAACGTGATTATCCATTCTCTCATGGAGCCTTCCATGCACTGCCCAATGGACTGACACTCTATGACAGCTACCACTGCAGCCGCTACAATACACAGACCAAACGCCTGACCACAGAAATGTTTGAGGGGGTATTCAGCAGAATTTGTGCGGACCTAGCAATCAACTAAAGAATGGAGAAATGATGCCCTACGTGAATATTCGGATTGCAGGAACCTTGAGCCGCGAACAAAAGAAAAAGATTGCAGAAGAGATCACAGATACGCTCGAGAGGATCGCACACAAGCCAAAATCTTATACCTATATCGCGTTCGATGAGCTCCCCAATGAGAACTGGGCGATCGCGGGTGAGTTATTAGGTGAGGAGTAGTATTCTTTGCCGGTAGTGCCCATCTTTGACGGAAAGTCCTTTTCATCAAAACTCCCGCCCCAGCCGGGGGTCTATCGGATGATGAATGCAGCGGGTCAGGTGATCTATGTTGGCAAGGCGATCGATCTCAAGAAACGCGTCTCATCCTACTTCCAAAAATCTGGTCTAGCCCCACGAACACAGTTGATGGTCTCTCACATCACTGCGATCGAGACCACCGTCACGCGTTCCGAGGCCGAGGCACTACTCCTTGAAAATAATCTGATCAAGGCCCTATCCCCCAAGTACAACATACTCTTCAGAGATGATAAATCGTACCCGTATGTTCTCCTGACAGAGCATCAGTACCCAAGACTTGGTTTTTACCGGGGTTCATTAGATAAGAAGAACCACTATTTCGGACCCTTCCCCAATGCGGGGATGGTCAGAGAGAGTATCCATCTCCTGCAGAAGGTATTCCGCATCCGCACCTGTGAGGATAGTGTCTTTAGCAACCGTACCCGGCCCTGCCTTTTGTACCAGATTAAGCGGTGTAGCGGTCCGTGCGTAGAGCTGATCGATGAACAAGTCTACCGAGAGGATGTGAGGAATGCAGAGCTCTTCTTGCAGGGTAAGCAGACCGAAGTCCTTGAGGGTATCGCTCTCAAGATGAGACACTCTGCCGACAGTCTGGACTATGAGCAGGCGGCACTATTCCGTGATCAGATTCAGTCGTTGCGTAAGATCCGAGAGAAGCAGTTTGTTGATAGCGGTAGGGCGCTTGATGCGGATATCATTGCCTGCGCTGTTCAGGAGGGGGGAGGGAGGATCTGCGTCAATCTCGCGATGGTGAGGGGAGGGCGTCACCTCGGGGACAAGAGCTTATTCCCACAGAATGCGGAGGGGTATGATCCGGTCACAGCTGTTGAGGCCTTCCTTGCGCAGCATTATCTCAATAGAAGTGTTCCACAGCTCATCATCGTTGGTGAGAAGGTCCACCGTGAAGCACTGCAATTACTACTGACCGAGCAGTGTGGGCATAAGGTCACAATTATCATCAACCCTATTAAAGACCGCAAGGTCTGGCTTGAGATGGCGGCAGAGAATGCACGTCTCGCTTTAAAGCAGATGCTGGAACGACAGGTCAGTCAGGAGGACCGACTCAGATCCCTTCAAGAGGCACTCGATATGCCGGGACTCGCCCGGATCGAGTGCTTTGATATCAGTCATACTCAGGGTGAATCGACCGTGGCCTCTTGCGTGGTCTACGACAACTTTGCGATGCGGAATGCAGAGTATCGCCGATACAATATCACGGGCATCACCCCGGGGGATGACTATGCGGCTATGAGGGATGCACTTTCAAGGAGATATCATAAGGTTGCTGAGGGGGAGGGCAGGCTGCCCGATCTGATCTTGATCGATGGCGGTAAGGGTCAGGTCAGCATCGCCCAGGAGACGCTAATAGAGCTCGGTCTGAATGGTGCTAACATCCTGGGTGTTGCGAAGGGTGAGGAGCGTAAGCCCGGACTGGAGCAATTGATCTTTCCCGGTATGAAAAAGCCGCTACAATTACCTAAGGATCATCCGGGTCTGCATCTGATCCAACAAGTTCGAGATGAAGCGCACCGTTTTGCAATCCAGGGTCATCGAGCCCGGCGTGGCAAGACCCGCACCAGCTCAAGCCTTGAGCAGATTCAGGGTATCGGTGCGAAGCGTCGGCAGAGTCTGCTATCGCGTTTTGGTGGACTAAAGAGTGTTCTGACTGCGAGTATTGAAGAGTTACAACAGACAGAAGGGATTAGCCGTGCTCTGGCAGAAAAAATTTATAAGGAATTGCATTGACTCTTGTTCTATCGGTCGAACTTCTGAACTGTATTTCAGCGGAATACCCTCCCTCTAATGCCTTTTAATCTACCCAATATTCTGACTTGGTTGAGAATTGTTGCGATCCCATTATTTGTTGGGATCTTCTACTTCCCACCGTCATGGCTATCACACTCTGACCAGAACCTGATCGCCGCTGCCATTTTTGCAGGTGCGGCCATCACAGATTGGCTGGATGGTTATCTTGCCAGGATACTAAACCAGACCTCGGCCTTTGGTGCATTCCTCGACCCGGTTGCGGACAAGTTGATGGTGGCAGCGGCACTGGTGGTTCTGGTGCAACTGGAACGTCTTGATGCACTGGTCGCCTTTATCATTATCGGTCGTGAGATCACGATCTCAGCGTTACGCGAGTGGATGGCACAGATCGGTAAGAGCAAGAGTGTAGGGGTCTCATTCATGGGTAAAATAAAAACGGCCTCACAAATGATCGCAATCCCGTTACTCCTTTATCACGACCCAGCCGGTGACCTCAACCCACAAGAGGTGGGGACATGGCTCATCTATCTTGCTGCGGTATTGACGTTATGGTCCATGGCCTATTACCTGAAGGTCGCAATTCCGCAGGCATTAAAGCACGGCTAAGAGTATTTGAAGAAGGCGTTGCTGTGTGCCTTTCCTTGACAAAAACGGCAGCATCTCTATAATCCTTGCTTTGTTTTCGAGGTGTCTCAGGAAATACTTGAGCAACTCATTTGCGGGAATAGCTCAGTGGTAGAGCACAACCTTGCCAAGGTTGGGGTCGCGAGTTCGAGCCTCGTTTCCCGCTCCAACTTTCAGGAGCAACGGATTTTTTGGCATGAGACCCCACGCACACTGTCTGCGTGCTCATCACTGAAAGATTAGCTTCTATTTTCAATTCTTAATATAGCATTTTACGTAGCATACTTCCCTGGCTGAACAACAAGGGCGGGGTGGCAGAGTGGTCATGCAGCGGCCTGCAAAGCCGTGTACGCCGGTTCGATTCCGACCCCCGCCTCCATCAGTACTTTCGTAGTCTTCTACCTACTTCCCAAAACCCCATATAAGAAATGGGCTCTTGCGAAACTTTGTCCCGCCACCCTCCGCTGTTTTTTGCGTATTACTTTTATTTTCGCGGGAATCGAACGGGTGCTATATGAGAGGTTACGTATCAATAACTTCTCTGTCCCATACTGAGGTTAATCACCAGCGGCATATTTTCGCTAAATCACAATCGCTTCCAATCCCTTTTTTTCAATGAGCTGTAAAAGCTTCGCTACTGCACCACTGGGGTGTTTGCCAGAATTGGGAGACTCCCATTTTTGGACGGCAGAAACACTGACATTCAAGATTGAAGCAAACACCGATTGACTAACCTTGGCTTTTTCCACGCGGATGGCAGTCACTTTTTCGGGCGTGTACTCAGGCGCTTTCTGGCACAGCAGGTTCATCTTAGTCATGTTTTGTTTGGTAATCAACGCATGGCCTTGAAGGGCTTGCGCCATCTCCAGCATTTCGCTAAGAATGCGGTTTTCTTCAAGTGTTTTTTTATTTGCCATGGCAAATCTCCTTTAGGATTTTGGTTGTAAGTAACTCGTCAAGCTTATAGCTGTTCACGCTTTCAAGTGCATGGGCGATGATTTTTGCGGCTTCAACTTCTTTGTCTGAAAAGTCTGTACCGGAGGCATTCTTCTCTCGCTCTGCCAAGAAGAGGATGGCATCTTGATGTTTTTTCGCGACCAGTGTGCGGGTTGATCCACTTTATTCCTTGGCCGGGTATCGGTACGCGCTTTTTGCATACGCCGCCACCCAAGTCGGCTTCAAACAATCCTTGCTCAATCTGCTGTGCGGCCTCACACAGTAGTGCATCACTCACCACATTGCGCGCCCAGCGATCAAAGGTTTTGGTTTTGAGCACCCTTTTTATATTCTAATTCTAGTTAGTTATAGCACTATGTGCAATAGCTGTTAAGCAAGGTGGCATGATGTTTTGTCTATGCATGTCTGCCTGACTGTAATTCGCTATACCTAGGTCTATTGACTCACCTGCGAGGAGGACGTTTCGTATCTCTATCTGTTGCTCTGTAATGAATACTCTCGGTTATGGCATCTTCTCAGGCCGCAGGTAAGGCGGTTACATGGGCCAAGTTGCGATTCTCTCCTGAGCGTGCTAGTTGGGTCGCTAATGAAAGATGGCACTCTCAACAGAAAGGGGAACTCGGAACTGATGGGAGCTATATGCTGGAGATTCCATACTCGGATGACCGCGAACTACTGATGGACATCCTGCGCCATGGCTCAGAAGTGGAAGTCATTGCACCGATAAAGCTGCGGGAGCGTGTAATGAAAGAACTCGAAAAGGTCATGAGATTCTACTGAGCAGCATCCGACTAGCAAAAACCAACAAGATTTTCTTAAACCCTAGAACCCATTTCAGACGGGATCTCGGATTAATATGCCGTTCAACTAATTTGATGTTAGGGGTTTTATGGAAAGTATCAGTAATAAATACAGACACGATTCTTATTATCAATTCGAATCAACTGGAGCTCCACAAGCTTAGCCCAGTCGCGCTGGCGGGTTTTGTCGACTTTCCCTAAATACGTTGAGGTATACCAAGACTCGCGACTAATATTTTCTTTAGTATTAGGTTCAGATTTAAGCAGCTGATCAATAATCGTCTTCTGTCTAGAGTTAATTTTACTAGAGGACATAAGCTCTGAGACTCTGCTTTTATAGAGTAATTCTTCGGCAATTTTGTTATTACGATCATGCATTTTATGCATGATTTCATTTATGCCAGCCAGATGAAACATCACAAAATCAGTGTTTGGATTTTCCTTTTTCCTCTCTCCGTCCTTACGGCATTGATTAATTAGTAGGAAGTATTTGTCCACATGTTCGTAGTAGTATTGAGATATTCCAGATGTAAATTTATAACCACCTGCCTCCAGCAACGAGGCCTCAATTAAACGACCAACGCGGCCATTACCATCATAGAATGGATGAATTATTTCGTAATAAAAATGCACTAGAGGGGCGCGAATCAAAGGTGAAATTTTTGCCTCGACTAGTGAGTCATGCCATTTGATAAGGCTTTGCATCAAATTAGGAATATCCGGCGGTTCTGGCGGTCTGTATTCCCCCCCATATCTTTCGCCGCCAACCCATGTTGTTACATTCTCATTGGAGTTACTTCGGAATAGCCCTGGGTGGTCCCGCACATGCGGTATTTCATTGGTTACAATTTCATGAAGCTTACGAATAAAATTGAGATCAAGGTGCCATCCAGTTGTACGAGACTTAGCTCTGGAATAATCGTATGCTTTCTTGAGGTTAAAAGCACGGCGCTGCTCTAACTCCTGTATCTCCGCTTCATCGAGTTGTATTGTTTTCCTCGTCTGTTCCTCAGTTAGCAAGCCACCTTCAATACTATTTGTACCGTATACACTACTGACGGTTGCATCATTTTGAAGTTGATTTAGTACTTCTGGACCAAGTGTTAATTTGCGAAAAAGATCATGAGCAACTCTGATTTCCGTTAGGAGTAATCTCAGATCCAGGGTATCTAGATCGAGTCCCAATCTGAATGTAAATGGGCCTTGTTTGAACGTTTCAACCCTCAGATCGTAATTTGGTACCGTGTCGAGCGGTGTATTCATATTTAGTCTTTGTAAGCTAACTCTCCCGCTTTTAGGGTGGGGGGGCTTTAAAAGTTATTTAAATTCAATCATATAAATAATTATTGCTATGTACTGGCACCTGTTTTCTCTATTTTGTAGTATAGAGAATGCTATATAATGTCTCTGCATAGTATAGTGAATTTGTATTTATATGCAATAGGTTACTTTAATTTTAAATAAAAAATGTCGCATAAAATGTCCGGTCTATTGATCGAGACTTCGTAGTCGACGATGAGTCAATTCGCCAGGTGTTGGATCGTGTCATATCAGACAAATTAGTGGACAACACGGCACAGTTAAAATCCATAAGCTATTGTATTTAAAGGTGCATGGTATACAGAATTACGGGACATTTTCTAAGTCACCATTTAGAGGGCATTTATGGATAAACTGTCTGCCAAGGCTTGCCAAATAAAGAACCCTGCGACAAGTCAGTAATAAACGGCTTCCAGCAAAATAAATTGGTGTTTATCATACACAAGTGAATAGTGTGGACCTTGTCCGCGAACTCAAGATGCGGGTTGGTAACTAAGCCGGGTGAATGGCTCACGCCATATATTCACGCACATCGCCCCGAGTTGGGCGGCGGCAAGTTATGCACCCCACCATTCAAACAGTTTATCGCGTCCATTCTTTCGACTTCACCAAACAAGGCCAGTTAACATGATCTTGGGTATGTTTCAAGATAATATTTAAAGCATGGTTCAGTAATCTATTGATTTTGTTATTATAATGTCGTCTGCCTAGAGATAACTAGGCACGCAACTACAGAAAAATATCATCCTGATAGCGTTATTTTTATCTCAAGAGAGGGCCATCTAGTCTTCTTTGAGGGTATCTCTGCCCTATGTGTCTGATCGTCCAAACCGACATTAGTAGGCTGATCCAGCCTCTGATGGTGAATCTTTTCTTAATTAGATGTGGTTTCGTAAAATTTCAGTGCCCGATCAAGTTCTCTCCTGATGCGCTCACGAAGTTTTTCAGGCGCAATGACCTCTACTTCTGACCCGTGACGCAGTATGTTTATCAATAATTCTCGGTCATCTGAGTACGGAATCTCCAGTAGATAGCTCCCATCAGATTCAAGCTTCCCCTTTTGTTGTGAGTGCCACTGTTCATTCGCAACCCAACGGGCACGCTCAGGGGAGAATCGCAGCCGAGCCCAGGTAATAGATTGGCCTGAGAAGATGCCGTAGCCACTCTCCAGAACCTCTTTCAACCTTGGCTTAGAGACTTCCTTCGCCTTCTCTCCTAGGATTTCCGCATGATGAATTGCATCAATGGCGAAGCTGCGGATCCCCTCCCTTAGGTGGCACCAGCTATCCACGTACCAGTTATCTCGGTAATAGACCAACTGCTGCGGTGAGATGGTTCGTTTGGTCTCTTTTGCGGTCTCTCGGCTGTAGTGGCGAATCTTGAGCCGCTTACGTCCAAGCGTAGCGGATGCGACTACCTCAAAATATTGGTGAGTTACTTTACGTCTTGCCGCATGACTGCTTCAGATGCTACAGGATTCTCAGGTCATGAGGGATGGTAGGAGTGTGCTAATTACAAGAGCGAACTGGGATGGTAAGGCGCCAACCACG
>SESD01001580.1_pt1 | contig 12443 bp, 13 predicted proteins | sample 3171411 | NCBI WGS metagenome assembly SESD01 (sample SAMN06051880, study PRJNA518727) | freshwater metagenome | biome: subpolar coniferous forest; feature: holomictic lake; material: water; isolation source: holomictic Lake 442, 16.5 m depth | place: Canada: near Kenora, Ontario | collected...
ATCAAAAAGAGCAACGGAACAATTATTCTGCCTGTAATCGAGTCTTCGTAACCCGCTGGCAGCGGGTTGCTCAACTAGGAGACTGTCGGCACGGGGCGGGTCGTAACCAAAAGTCTAACTGGCTGGCTGATTGACTCAAGTGACCCCAACGGGTGGTGGTGTCGAATGCCGCTGACGTTCCAATTTACACCACCCGTTGGGCGTGCTGGATTGAGTCAGCCAGCCAGTAAAGTCTAAGTCCGACAGTCTCCTAGCGGAACTGGCGCGGGGTGCGGCCGGTGACCTTGCGGAACTGGCGCGCGAAGTAGTTGCTGTCGCGAAAGCCGCACTGGAACGCGGCCTCGGTTACGCGTACATCCCCGTGCCGGAGCAGCTCCATGGCCTTGCCGACGCGGACGCGGATGACGTGGTCCAGCGGCGAAGTTCCCATGACCTGCCGGAACGTCCGCAGCAGGGAGCTCTCGGACATGTGCGCCAGCCCCGCCAGCTGTGAGACCCGGATCGGCTCCGCAAAGTTCTTCTCGATGAAGCTCAGGACCTGCCCCAGACGCAGGGTCGCGCCGCCCATTGGCGCGCTCGCCCGGGTATAGCAGCGCGAGAGGTAGAGGATCAGGTCCATCAGGCAGGCGCAGGCCGCAAAGCGGTGGCCGGGCTTCTGCTCGCGGAGCTCGGCCTGCAGCCGCGCGATCAGCTGCGCCGCCGCGGCCAGCTCGTCCGGCACCAGCTGCAGCCGGCTGCGCAGCCGGTCCTGCGAGCGCAGCCGCGGCTCGACGCGAAAGAGCGCCTGGTACCCCGGAATGTCGCCGACATCGGCCAGCGGCAGATGCAGCCGCTGCGGATCGAAGAGGATGTTCACCAGCGCCAGGTCCCGGGTGTCGGCATAGCCGTGCGCCTCTGCGCCGGCCAGCAGGAAGGCGTCGCCCGCTGAAATTGGATAAGTCTCGCGCTCCGTGACGTGCCGGCCGCGGCCGGACAGGATTACGACCAGTTCGTGGAAGGCATGCCCGTGCAGTTCCGTCGGCCCGTGACGGAGGGTCTTGAGCACCACGAGGGGGAAGCGGCGGTCCTGGAACACGGTCGCGGCGTCGATTTTCCGGAGGTGTTTGCGCATGCCGGAATCGTGCTACTTTTTGCCGGATTCGTCAAGGCAGCGCGGCGTTCCACCGCGCTATTGTGGGTGCAATTCTTTGGCCGGGATAAGCCCGGCTGGCGACGGGAGGCAGATATGAAGGCAAAAGCGAAAACAGCCAGGGGACTGCGGGTTGGCGTGGTGGGGATGAGCGGCATCGGCAACACGCATGCCACGAGCTACGGCAAAGATCCGCTGGCCCGGCTGGTCGGGGTCTGCGACGTGGTGAAGGAGAAGGCGGACGCGGCCGCGGCCAAGCACGGCGTCAAGGCCTACTACAGCCTCAAGGAGATGCTGAAGCACGAGGAGATGGATTTCGTCGACGTCACCACCGGCGGCTACGAGAACGGCAGCTGGCACTTCGAGCCGGCCATGGAGGCGCTGGCCGCGGGCCGGCACGTGCTGTGCGAGAAGCCGCTCTCCAACGACATCGGCGAGGCGCGCGAGCTGGTGCGCTACGCCGCGGAGAAGAGCCTCTACCTCGGCTGCAACCTGAACCACTACTTCACGCCCACGGCCGCCCGCGCCAAACAGTACATGGACGACGGCCAGATCGGCGAAGTCGTGAACCTGCTTTTCAAAGTCGGGTTCAACGGCGGCGAGGAGACCTACGGGTTCAACAAGTCGCCGCGCTTCAATCAGCCGTACGCCCACATGAAGGCCTTTCTCACGCACCCGTTCAGCGTGATGCGCTACTTCTGCGGCGACATCACCCACGTACAGAGCTTTTCCACCAAGCCCGGCTTCCGCAAGAACAAGGGCGACCTGCTGCTCTCCGTGAACAGCGTGCACGTGAAGTTCGCCAACGACACGGTCGGCTACCTGATGAGCCAGCGCGGCGACGCCGTGTGGGGCCTGGGCGGCTGGTGGAGCTGTGAGGTGGCCGGCAGCAAGGGGACGTTCTGCATCGAGAACTGCATTGAGCGCCTGACCTACTGGGCCGCGCCGAAGCCCGGCGAGAAGCAGCCTCCGGCGCCGGAGGTGCTGGACACCGGCATCAAGGACTTCGGCGCGACGTTCCCGCTGCGCATTCACGCCTTCCTTGAGGACCTGACCAACAAGGTCCCCCGCGAACAACTGCGCTCCTCCGGCCGCGATGCGCTGGCCACGATGGAATACATCTTCGCCGTGATCGAATCGTACGAGAGCGGCGGCGCCGTGGTGCGCCCGCACCCGCTGCCCACGATTCATGGCGACCCGCGGGTGGAGAAGATTTGAAGAAGGAGCCAACCATGATCAAACTCGGCGTCAATTCGGTGCTCTTCAGCGGCCTCGACTTTCCCACGGCGGCGCGGCTGACGAAACTGTGCGGCTATGACGGGATCGAGATCTCCGCCATTGCCGGGATGTGCGAGCACCTGGTGCTCGACCGCTGGCAGGAGCAGGCGGAGATGATCCGCAAGGCCGCCGCGGACAACGGGTTGGCGCTGCTCTCCATGGAGGTGGCCTCGATGGACGAGGCGCGCCTGGAGAAGGCCTTTGCCGCCGGCCAGGCCATCGGCATCCCGCTGATCAACGTCGGCCCGGGCGGCAAGGCCAACGAGCCCGGCGCCGTGGAGCAGGCCATTGCCACGCTGACCGCGCGCGCCATCCTGGCCGCGAAGTATGGCGTGACGCTCTGCTGCAAGGCGCACGTCGGCAGCGCGGTCTTCAACACCCCCACCACGCTGGCGATGATGCGCGCCGTCGCGCACCCCAGCTTTGGCGTGGACATGGACCCCAGCCACATCTGGCGGGCGGCTGAGGAGCCGGCGGACGCGCTCCAACAGGTGGTCTCGCGCGTGAAGCACGTGCACATCCGCGACTGTAAGGGGAAGGGCCCCTCGCCCGGGGATGCCTGCAACCAGGCCTGTGGCCGCGGCGACATCGACCTGCCGCGCTACTTCAAGACGCTGGTTGAAGCGCGGTACGACGGCCCGGTCTGCCTCGAGGTGATCGGCGCCGCCGGCTATGACCTGGCGCAGAAGACGGCCGTGGCCGCCGAAAGCTACGGCTACATGAATGCGTGCCTGAAGGCGCTGCAGGCGCGGTAGAGAAAGAGTCGTGGGCTGGCAAACGCTGTCGCCAGACGGAATGACCTTGTGAAAGGGTGCAGGGTTCGGGGTTCAGGATCTGAACCCTGAACCCTGAACCCTGAACCCTGAACCATGAACCCCATTCCTATCGGCATCCTCGGCTTTGCCCACGGTCACGTGGGCATGTACTGTGACCGCTGGCGCGCGCAGCCGGAGCTGGGCGTGCGCGTGGCCGCCGGCTGGGACCATGATCCGGATCGCCTGGCTGCGGCCGCGCAGAAGCACGGCCTCGACCCGTGTGCCACGGCCGGGGCGTTGCTGGCGCGGCCGGACATCCGGGCCGTGGTGATCGGCGCCGAAACCTCGCGGCATGCGGAGCTTGTGGAGCTTGCCGCGGCGGCAGGCAGGACAATCATTCTCCAGAAGCCGATCGCGCTGACGCGGACCGAGGCGGACCGCATCATTGCCGCCGTGGCCTGCCACCGCGTGCCGTTTACGCTGGCCTGGCAGATGCGGGTCGATCCGCACAACCTGCAGGCGCGCGACCTGCTGGCGGCCGGCGCGTTCGGGCGCATCTGCATGATCCGCCGCCGCCACACGCTCAACACGCAGGACTGGCCGGATTTCGACAGGAGCTGGCACGTGCAGCCGGAATTGAACCGCGACATCTTTGCCGACGACGCGGCGCATCCCATGGACTTCATCTACTGGCTGCGCGGCCTGCCCGCGAGCGTGACGGCCGAGGTCACCTCGATCGTGAATCCGAAGATCCCCAATGACAACGGCATTGCCGTCTTCCGCTACCCGGACGGCCTGCTGGCGGAGGTCTCGTGCACGTTCGTGGCGCGCGCCGGCGAGAACACGCTGGAGATCGTGGGCGAGAACGGCGTGATCATCGGCAACTACGGCGACGGCCCCAGCGCGGGCAACCGCCCGGCCGGCGCCCCCCAGCTCAAGTGGTGGCTGAAGGGCTCCGGCTGGACCGTGAGCGAGCTGCCGGAGGTCAAGGGTCAGGGCGACCGCATTGGCGGGCTGGCCGCGCCGCTGGCGGATTTTTTGCACGGACGCCGGCCGCCGGTCGCGACCGCAGAGGAGGGGCGCGACGTGCTGCGCATGGTGGATGCGGCACTGCAGTCGTCGGCCGAGGGCCGGCGGATCATGATCGGATAAACGGTGGCCGCGGGAAGGTGGCCCGGGCGCTCCGCGCGCGGGCTGAGAAAGAAAAGGCAACTTCAGCGAATCAGCCCGTGCGCGGAGCGCCCGGGCCACCTTTGCCTGCGACAGTTGGCGGATGATGTTGAAAACAACAGATTTTCCGGACGGAAAATCAGAACACACGGAGATGACACGATGAAAGCACAAAAACCGAACCTGATCCTCTTTGGCATCGACAGCCTGCGGCCGGACCACATGAGCCTGTACGGCTATCCGCGGCTGACCACGCCGCACATCGACAAGTTTGTCGCGGGCGGCGCGGCCTTCTCGAACACCTTCAGCCCGAGCATCCCCACCACGCCCGGCTACTCCTCCATGTTCACCGGCATGGACGTGTTCAGCACGGACGTGGTGGCGCTGCGGCACAAGGGCGGGCTGGGGGATCACGTCACCACGCTGGCGGAAATGCTGGCCGCCGAGGGGTACACCACGGTCTGCGTCGGCTTCAGCGGCAACCCCGCCTCGCGCGGTTTCCAGAAGTACCTCGACTTCTCCGGCTGGGGCTCGTGGGAGGAGGGGCGCAGCCGCAAGGCCGAGAACCTGAACGCCATCACCATCCCGGAGCTGCGCCAGCTGGCCGCCGACGGCAAGCCGTTCTTCCTCTTCCTGCGCCACATGGACCCGCACTCGCCCTACCTGCCGCCGCAGCCCTTCGAGCGGCTGTTCTACGCCGGCAACGAGCTCGACCCGGCCAATCTGTCGCTGGACCCGGTCTACAAGTTCAAGCCCTTCTGCGACTACTTCGCGAGCTGGTTCCCGCCCAACTGCACGGACAAGGACTATGTCATTGCGCAGTATGATGGCGCGTTGGCCTACATGGACGCCTGCATCGGTAACCTGCTGGAGGAGATGCGCACGCTGGGTCTTGAGGAAAACACGCTGACGGTGTTCGACTCCGACCACGGCGAGACGCTCTACGACCACGACTGCTACTTCGATCACCACGGCCTCTACGAGTGCACCGTGCGCATCCCGCTGGCCTTCGTGATGCCGGGCCGGGTGCCGGCCGGGTTCCGCAGCGCGGACATCTGCCAGATGAAGGACATCACACCGACCATCCTGGACTTGATGGGCGTGAAGACGAAGATCCGGTTCGACGGCCGCAGCCTGGCGCCGCTGCTGCGCGGCGACAAGCGCGCGGTGGAGTCGGAGTTCTACATCACCGAGTGCACCTGGATGCGCAAGCATGGCTGGCGCACGCCGCAGTGGAAGCTGATCCACGCGCTCGAGCCGGACTTTCACTTCAAGCCGGAGGTCGAGCTGTACAACCTGGTCGAGGACCCGGACGAGAACCACAACGTGGCCGCGAAGGAGCCGGAGGTCGTGAAGCTGCTCGAGGCGCGCATGCAGGCGCATATTGCCCGCCGCGAGAAGGCGACCGGCCGCACGAATCCGATCGCCACGAACCTCGACTGGCACGGCAAGGGCACCGGCCCGTTCAAGACCTCGCAGGACGCCTACGATGGCATGTACATCGGCTCGCCCAAGGCGGCGCAGGACCTGCAGGCGCGCCTGAAGGAGCTCCAGACCCAGCGCGGCGCGGCGAAGCTGTGAGAGAAGAGGTCAGAGACCAGAGGTCAGCGGTCAGATTGAATGGCCTGACTTCTGACTTTTCGCTGCTGACCTCTGATTTCTGACCTCTGACCTCTGACCTCTGACCTCTGACCTCTTCAGGTGCTGCACCCTATGTCCGCCTCAACGCTCATCACCGTTATCGGCCGCGGCCACTCGGGCACGCGGGCCATGTCGCACACGCTTTCGCAGAGCGGCGTCTACATGGGCGAGCCGCTCAACGTCTCCGGCGACCTGCTGCCGCCGCAGGAGATGTACGAGGCCTGCCGCATCATGGCGCGGCACATTCCGTGGCGCGGCGGCCTGGAGTGGGATTTTGGCCCGGTGCAGACCGCCGAGATCCCGGCCGGGTTCAGGCAGCTCATCGAGAGCTACCTTAAGACCGTGCTCGCCAGCCCGGCGCCGCACCGCGGCTGGAAGATTCCGGAGACCACGCTTTGCTATCCGTGGATCCGGCGGATGTTCCCTGACATCCGCTACATCTTCTGGGTGCGCAACCCGCGCGACTGCATCACGGGCGGACATTTGACCGACGACCTGCGCGACTTCGGCATCCAGTATCCGGACACGGACGACATCCACCTGCGCCGGGCCATCTCGTGGAAGTACCAGAACGACCTGGTGCGCGCCTCCGGACAGCCCCGGCACGCCATCAAGGTCCGGCTCGAGGACTTTGTGCACCATCAGGAGCGCGAGCTGAAGCGACTGGAGGACTACCTCGGGTTTCCGCTGGCGCGCATCCCGGTGAAGCGCGACCCCATTGGCCGGCACAAGCGCCAGCCTGCCGGCGAACTGTACGATTTTCTGGTTCCGGCCATGCAGGAACACGGGTACATGGAGCATTGACGATATAGTATCAAGGTAGTACTATATGCCTCGAAAAGTCAAAGAGCTGATTCGAGACCTGGAGCGGTCCGGATTTGTGAACCGTGGCGGGAAGGGGAGTCACAGGAACTACCTGCACCCGCGCGGTGTGCGAATTACCATTAGCGGCCATGCCGGTGACGACGCCAAGCGTTATCAGGAGCGTGACGTGGAAGTCGCAGTGCGGGAGGTGCGGTCATGAAGGCGGGCGACCGTTATTTGAAGATTGTCGAGTGGTCCGACGAGGACCAGTGTTATGTCGGCTTCTGCCCCCTCCTGATGCTAGGCGGCATCCATGGTGACAACGAGACCGAGGTTTACGCCGAGTTGTGTCAGGCTGTTGAGGAGTGGATTGCCATTCACGCCCGGGATGGTCTTCCGCTGCCGCCGGCTACTGCCGGCAAAGACTATTCCGGCAAGTTCGTGGTTCGCGTCGGCCGGGAGCTCCACCGGGAACTGGCCATTCATGCCCTGCGCGAACGAGTAAGCCTTAACACGTATTGCGCCCGGGTCCTGCGCGAGGGACGCGCTTCGTATGGCTGCGATGCGTTGGCTCCTGCGGCGAGCGTCCTGCTGTTGCGCGAGAAGCAGAACGCCTATCGAGTGGCGGAAACCCGCCCGGTGAATAAAAGTGCAAACCGGAAGACTCGTGACCCTGCGTGACAGAAACAGAACGCGGAATCCTGACACTTTGAGGACTTTATGCTGCGTACCTGCGTCATCGGAATGGGCCCCATCGGCAACCGCCATGCAGACCTGTACCAGGAAGGCCCGCTGGCGAAGCTCGCCGGCGTGTGCGACATCCGCAGGGATCGCGCCGAGGCGGCGGGCAGGCGGCTGGGCGTGCCGTTCTTCCTGGATGCGGCCAAGATGCTGGCGGAGCTGAAGCCGGACGTGGTCAGCGTGGCCACCGGCGGCGTGGAATACGGCAGCGACCATTACGAGCCGACGCTGCAGGCGCTGGACGCCGGCGCGCACGTGCTGTGCGAGAAGCCGATCTGCAACGACATCGCGAAGGCCGTGGAGATGGTGGCCAGGGCGCGCGCCTGCAACCGCTGCCTGGGGGTGGATTTCAACCACCGCTTCACGCCCGCGGCCCGGCTGGCGAAGAAGTGGATGGACGAGGGGCGCCTGGGGCACCTGCTGTTTGTGAACATGGCCATGTGGATCAAGAACCCGAACGAGAGCTCGCCGTACTTTCAGATCAAGGCGCTGCATCCGCACACGGTGGACATCATGCGGCACTTCTGCGGCGACGTCGCGGCCGTGCAGTGCTTTGCCACCAAGGCGCCCGGTCGCACGATCTGGAGCACCGCCCACTTCAGCCTGCAGTTCACGAACGGTGTGGTCGGGTCGCTCACTGGCAGCTATGACATCGAGCGCGGCCACCCCATGGAGCGCTGCGAGGTGGCGGGCGTCAACGGCCGCTTCATCATCGAAGACATGTGGCGCGAGGTCACGCTCTACCCGGCCGGCGACCCCGTGAAGCTCGTCTACACCAACCCGGTCTTCGGCGGCTACCGCGACTTCACCGATACCTTCCGCGCCCGGATCAACACGTTTCTGGAGCAGGTTGCCGCCGGCTGCAAGCCGGAGGCGATCGACGGCTCCGGCGCCGACGGCCTGGCTGCCCAGCGTGTGCTGGATGCGGCGATCCGGTCGCTGGAAACCGGGACGGTCGTGAAGCTGTAGACGAGAACGTCATGGGTCAGTAGTCATTGGGGGCAGTTGTCCCCCTAATGACTAATGACGACTCGTAACAAGCCGCAAACAAGGAGCCATCCCATGATCCGTAAGGCGTTCATTATGCACGTCAACCCCGACCAGCACGCCGAGTACGAGCGCCGGCACCGCCCGATCTGGGCGGACCTCGAGCAGGCGCTCAAGGACCACGGCGTGCTCAACTACTCGATCTACCTCGACAAGCCCACCCACACGCTCTTCGGTTATGCCGAGATCGAGAGCGAGGCGCGCTGGAATGCCATTGCCAAAACCGAGGTCTGCCAGCGCTGGTGGAAGCACATGGGCGACGTCATGCCCTCCAACCCCGACCACAGCCCCGTGTCGCGGGAATTGAAGGAAGTGTTCCACATCCAGAAGTAGGGCGTATGCGGGATCCGTCCATAGGGCCACGGCATGCCGTGGCCGGCGTGTCCGTATCCCCGCCGCGCCGCAAGACCCTGCGCATGCAGGGCTGGGACTTCACCAGCCCTGGCTCCTACTTCATTACGATCTGCACGAAGGGCATGAAGCCCGCGTTCGGGCCCGTGGTGAACGGCCGGATGGTCTTGAACAAGGCCGGCAACATCGCCGACAAGTTCTGGCGTGAGATCCCGTCGCATTTCCCGCGCGTGGTCCTCGACGAGCATGTGGTCATGCCGAACCACGTGCACGGCCTGTTGCACCTGGTCCATAGGGCCACGGCATGCCGTGGCCCTATGGAGGCGTTCGGGAAGCCCGTGGCCGGGTCGGTGCCGACGATTGTGCGGTCGTACAAGGGTGCCGTCACGCGCGCCTTTGGCGAAAATGTATGGCAGGGGCGGTTCTACGAGGTCCGGGCGCGCGATGATGCCGCGCGTGCCAACATCCGCGATTACATCCGGTTGAACCCGCAGAACTACCACGCCGTGATGAACTGCGGTGAGCCTCGCTATCTGGGCAACCTGGCGCTCCTGAACCGGCCCAAAGTGGGCTTTCTGGCGTCGCGCGGGCGCGACACGTTGCCGGGCAAGATGCCGCTCAAATCCGACGAGGTCATCATTTCCGGGTTTCTTTCGCCCATGGAGCGCGAGGTGTTCAAGGCCGGGCTGAAGTACAAACGACCCATGATCTGGGTGCAGCCGTGGGGCATCCATGGGGCCACGGCATGCCGTGGCCCCATGGATGCGGCTTTGGCAGGAGGTCTTCTTCTCATCGTCTCGCCCTTCGACGCCGCCGTCGAGGTCCCCAGCGCCCGCCGCGCGGCCTGGTGCAACCAGTACGTGCTGGCGCACTGCGACCGCCTGGTGGTCGGGCATCTCAGCCCGGAGGGCATGCTGGCCTGCATCCTGGCCGAGGCCAACCCGGAGTTGGGGGTGTCCTATTTATGATCCCATTGCCATCGCTCCCGCGACCGCGTATAAGAGACCCGTGACTACGATCATCCTGAAGCAAGGCCGCGACCACACCGTGGGGCGGCATCATCCCTGGATCTTTTCCGGCGGCGTGGACCGCAAGGACGGGCCTGACCCCGCGCCCGGCGAGACCGTGGCCGTGCAGGACTGCGAAGGGGCGGCGCTGGGCCTTGGGGCCTGGTCTCCCGCTTCCCAGATCCGCATCCGCATGTGGACGTTCGGCGAGGGCGGCGCCATTGACGCCGCCTTCTTCGAGGAGCGCATCGCGGCGGCGCTGGCCGCACGCGCGGCGCTGCCGGCCTGCCGCCGCGACACGGATGCGCTGCGGCTGGTGAATGCGGAGTCCGATGGCCTCCCCGGGCTGGTCGTGGACCGCTACAGCGATTTCCTCGTCTGCCAGTTCACTGCGGCAGGTGTCGAGCGATGGAAGGCGGAGATTGTGGCGGCCCTGCAGAAACTGCACCCGTGCCGGGGGATCTACGAGCGCTCCGACCTCGACGTGCGCGAGCGCGAAGGGCTGCAGCCGATCAAGGGCGTGCTGGCGGGGGAGGAGCCGCCGGCGTGCGTGGAGATCCACGAGAATGGCTGCCGCTACGGCGTGGACCTGAAGACAGGGCATAAGACCGGCTTCTACCTCGACCAGCGCGACAACCGCGCCACCGTGGCGGGGTTCGCCGCCGGCCGCGACGTGCTGAACGCCTTTGCCTACACCGGCGGCTTTGGCATCGCGGCGCTCAAGGCCGGCGCAGCTTCGGTGACGCATGTGGATCTGTCAGGCCCGTCGCTGGAACTGGCGCGCGCCAATGCGGCGCGCAACGGCCTGGAGCCGGCCCAGTCGGAGTTTGTCGAGGGGAACGTCTTTGAGGTGCTGCGGAGATTTCGCGACGCGCGGCGGTCGTTCGACCTGGTGGTGCTGGACCCGCCCAAGTTCGTGGAATCCAAGGGGCACCTCATGGCCGCATCGCGCGGCTACAAGGACATCAACCTGCTGGGGCTCAAGCTGCTGCGCCCCGGCGGCATCCTGGCCACCTTCTCCTGCTCTGGCCTGATGCCGGCGGAGCTGTTCCAGAAGATCGTGACCGACGCGGCCGTCGATGCGCGGCGCGAGGTGCAGCTGCTGCAGCGCCTCGAGCAGGCGCCGGACCACGCCGAGAGCCTGGCGTTTCCGGAGGGGCTGTATCTCAAAGGACTGCTGTGCCGGGTGCGGTGATGGTCAGGTTGTTGCGCGGCATCGCCATCGGCCTGCATCGCTTGGTTGGGCCTTTTTATTAGGCAGCCGCGGGTGCGGCGTGTAACTTCAGTCCGAGTGCGCCAACGACTTTGAGAATGGTGTTAAAGTCCGGACTGCGCAGCGACGTATCGCGCGAGACGGGGCTGGGAGGATTTCATCCGCCCTGACTTAAGAATGGACCAATACGCCACTCCAATGCAATCGTGGCAGCAGAACGGCTGCGGTCATTTTGTCATTCACATCCATGTCGGTCTCAATCGTTTTCTTTCCATGGCTCGTCAGGCGTCTGTCCTGACTCCTGGCAGCCGGGCGGACCTTCACGGGTCAGTCCCGGCGAGCCGATTCGGCCTTCTTCGTCCATTTCGCATGCCAGTAGTCCCGGTACGCGTTGAGAGTCGAGGTCAGTCGACTGTGAAGATCCACCTGTCCTTCATTCTGATGGAAATCCCACGCAGTGTTGCCGGAGGGCGTCCTTCGAAGAACTGGGGGTTGACCAGAGAACGTCTGCACCGCCCCGGACGATGTAACAAAGATCAGTCCTGGAGAGGACAAGTTCAGCTTTAGTTGACTTCCGACGGTCTTGCCTTCGACAAAATACACGATCATCTCAACACGAGTTCCAACTTGGAGTCCGGTCCCTTCTTCCTTCCACGACAGCTGGGTATCATAGAACCAGCGATATAATCCTAGTCCGTCTTTGTCGTAGTTCCCGTTCTTCTTCTCCACATCCCGGGTGGTAGCACCTCGAGGCGTACCCCACCTGCCGGCAACCTCTGCTTCGGTCATCCCATTGGATGGACAAGTTTCGCCTTGGATTGCGCCAAATCGTGTGTTCAGGCTTGCCACTGCTGGAATCTGACACCCCATGTTGGCAACGCTTGGTTCGTTCGGTTGGCGTTTGGACGACGCGCAACCGGACACAAGCAGTACGGCACCCATCATGCTGAGTATGACTCCATTCTTCATCATGTCTTTCCCCGCCGAACGTCGCGGCTCTGCCGCGCCGTTTCGGTTCTGGCCTATCGAGCGCTCCACGGTCGGCGCCGGCAGCAGCCGTTGGTTAGCGCAATTCATTCAGAGCCCGGTCCGCATAAGCCTTTCGATGCGATACTCAGCGATCAATCCGGATAGACGCCACACCACAAAAAACCTGCACCATTCGCTGATCCCAGCCGCATTGGACGGCGGGCGTGCCACTTTCATTTGATCTGGCGCTAACGTCTGTGTGGTTCTTTTCGTCTATTGGCTGGAAGATCCAGCCCTTGTTTTAACGATACGCTCCCGAAATCCCTCCAGTCAACCGG
>SESD01001586.1_pt1 | contig 12373 bp, 11 predicted proteins | sample 3171411 | NCBI WGS metagenome assembly SESD01 (sample SAMN06051880, study PRJNA518727) | freshwater metagenome | biome: subpolar coniferous forest; feature: holomictic lake; material: water; isolation source: holomictic Lake 442, 16.5 m depth | place: Canada: near Kenora, Ontario | collected...
AAAAGAGTGAGGTATCAACAAAATTTGGAATCACCATAATCTCCTTTTTCGGGCTGAACATCCTGACCGTTTCATCCTTCAGATACTCCGAAACCGCCGTCACCCCATCGGACTTGTTGATAGCGAGCCGGACAACATCCTGCATCCCCCGGTCAGCGCCAACAACCGTAATATCAGTGCCATGCAACGTGGTTGCCAGTTTGAAACACTTTGATTCCGAACACTTGTCCTCAAGCATCTGAATGGCAAGCATAGCACTCAAGGCATGAGGAATTGCATAGTGGGCATGCAGCACATCAAGCTTTTCATAAAAAGCAACCTCCGCAATTTTCGATGCCAGAGCGAGGGTATAATACGGAGTGTCAAAGAGCGGATAGTGCATCACCTCAACCTCATGATAAAAGATGTTGCGGGAAAAAGTACCAAGCCTGAAGGGAGCGGCCTGGCTGAAAAAGTGGACCGTATGCCCTTTTTCTGCAAGCGCCTTCCCCAACTCAGTGGCAATTGCCCCGCTCCCCCCGTAAGTGTGATGACAGGATATGCCGATTTTCATTTTTCGCATCATAACGCAATTAGTTATAGGCCCCCTCGCCCCGCGGGCCCGCCAGACAGATCTCCTTGCCAATATAAGCAAGGGGATTGGATTTGAGTGCTTGAGGAGATTGCGAGAGCAACAAACTCAACAAAAAAAAGCACAATTGCCTCTTTCCCCTGCGTAAAATTATAAACTGCACACAATTCATGCTATTATGTCACGATTCAATCTCGTAGTACCTGCTCTTCTCCACGAGAGAACAGGAATACGGGAACTCTTGTGAACATGTAACACTCTTGATGGAACACGGCAAAAAAAAGCAACAGGTAGCACTGACCTCGGTGACGGCCAGCCTCTTTCTCACAGCCATGAAGCTTGTTGTCGGTATCATGACCGGCAGCATCGGCATTATTTCTGAAGCGGCTCACTCAGCCCTCGACTTTGGCGCAGCATCCCTCACCTTGTTTGCTGTCAAAATGAGCGACAAACCTGCCGACAAAAAACATCACTACGGAAACGCCAAGGTTGAAAGCGTCTCAGCACTTATTGAGACCGGCCTTCTTGTGATAACGAGTATCTGGATCATCTATGCTGCTTCAGAACGGCTGATTGCCGGAACAACAGAACTCGAAGTCAAATGGTATGCCATCGCTATTATGGTCATCTCCATTATTGTCGATTTTTCGCGGTCGAGAGCCCTGAAAAAAGTTGCCAAAGAGACGAACAGCCAGGCGCTTGAAGCAGATGCACTCCACTTCAGCTCCGATATTCTCAGCTCGGCTGTTGTGCTTGTGGGTTTGATTTTCGTTTCGATGGGCATTGCCTGGGCTGATGCTGTCGCCGGTATTGCTGTTGCTTTACTGGTAGGAGGGGCGGCATTCACCCTTGGAAAAAAAACCATCGACGTCCTGATTGACGCGGCGCCTGAAGGCCTTGCTGAACGGATTGAGGAGATCAGCATGACCGTCAGCGGAGTCATCTCCATCGACAAGATCAGGGTAAAACCAACCGGCCCTCAGGTCTTCATTGAAATGGCTGTCTGTGTGAACAGAACCCTTTCGGTAGAAAAAGTACAGGCAATCTGCTCAAGCATCGAACGCAAGGTGCGCGAGGAGGTTCCTGTCGGCGATATCACCATCAACTCCAGGCCCATTGCGCTCAACAGCGAAACCATTGCCGAACGGGTCCACGTCATAGGCCTGAACCACAATCTTCACGCCCACAACATTTCGACAAGTCTCACCGGACAGAAAAAACAGATCACCTTTGATGTTGAAATTGATCAGCGGCTGACCATCAAGCAGGCGCACGACACCGTCTCTGCTCTTGAGGATGAGCTGCACCGGGAGTTCGACGGAGAGCTTGATATCTGTATTCATCTTGATCCGCTCCGCTATGACGAACGCACCACCAACTCCCTTTCCTCCGGAGAGGAAGAACACGTTCGCAACATGATTGTCGAGGCTTCAAAAAGCATTGAAAAAATTTACGATGTCCACGACATACAGATCCGGAAAACAGAACAGCAGAAGCTCTTCATTACGCTGCACTGCTCGTTTGATGATCATGCACTGCTTGAAGAGGTACACTCACTCACAAGCCAGCTTGAGGGAGCAATCTACAGCTCTCTCAGCAATGCAGCACGGGTCATCATCCATGCTGAACCGCTTGCATAACAATCAGCACCTTACCAATCCACAAGCATGCAATCATTGACAAGGTAATGAAAACAAATAAACCAGTATGCGTTACCGGAGCTTCCGGATTCATTGCTGCCCATATCATCAGAGAGCTGCTTGAACGAGGATACAGCGTCAGAGGAACAGTACGCAAAAGCCCGGAGAGTTATCCATTCCTTCTCGCTCTGCCGGGTGCAAAGGAGCGGCTGGAGCTTGTGAAGGCAGATCTGCTTACTGCTGGCGCTTATGACTTGGCGATGGAGGGATGCGACTTTGTGATGCACACCGCAAGCCCTTACAAAATAAATGTTAAAAACCCGCAAGCCGATCTTATCGATCCAGCAGTTATCGGAACAACAACCATTCTCGAAAGCTGTATGAAATCGAAGAACGTTAAACGAGTGATCTTTACCTCCTCAATTGCCGCCATTACCGATGAACCGGAGAGCGCAAAGGTTTTTACCGAAAAAGACTGGAACACCATGTCATCTCTTGATCGGCAACCCTATCAATACTCCAAAACACTTGCTGAACTCGAGGCATGGGATTTCATCATGAGAAAACGGCCAAAGTTTGATCTTGTTGTTATCAACCCTGTTATGGTGATTGGCCCGTCACTCACTCCTTCACTCAACACCACCAACCAGATTATCCGCGATATTATGAGTGGCGTCTATCCGGGCATTATGGATTTGAACTGGGGCTTTGTTGATGTGCGGGATGTTGCAAAAGCGCACGTACTTGCCATGGAAAATGATTCAGCAAGCGGTCGTTACCTCTGCTCAGCGGAAGAGATGCACATGAGAGGTCTGGTGGCACTCCTGAAATCTTCTGGTTTCGACCGATACTCACTGCCAAAGATTGACCTCTCGGGAGCAGCAGGATCACTGCTCATGAAGGCGCTCTCCTTCACCCAGCCAAAAGATACTGGTATGTATATCCGCATAAATATTGGCCGTACAATGCGCTGTAACAACTCTAAAATCAAACGCGAACTTGGACTCTCCTTCATGCCAGTCAAAGAGAGCATCATTGAAACCGTGAAAGATATGGTGAAATGGGGTCATCTCCCCCAGCCAAGCAGGATTGGGTAACCGCGAAAAAGCGCTCTTTCGCCAACGACCCGCGAGTGCTGTATCTGCTTCCGCTTCTTCATGGTATCCACAAAAAACCAGACATTGTACCCAAACCCACGAAACACTGCTACTGATTTTTTCAGGCCATCAGGATACTGCGTCACATAGAACAGCACCGCAGCAACCTCAAGCAACAGCCGAAGTGGCAGCACCCACAGCAGCGCAGTCATGCTCCGATTTTTCAACTGCATCATGATATTGTTACGATGGTTGAAATACACTTTTTCCGGCGCACCAGCAGAAAGCGACGCCCCCCCTTCGTGCAGCACAATTGACGAGGGAACCGAACAAACGCGATATCCCGCCAGCTTCATGCGCCAGGAAAGATCTATCTCCTCCATCTGCATAAAAAAATCCTCATCGAAGCCGCCAAGCTCTACAGCAACCACTCTTTTCACAAACATCGCAACACCCGATGCCCAAAAAATATCCTGGCCACCATCATACTGCCCACTGTCCTGCTCTATGGCAGAAAATGTACGCCCCAAACACCACGGATAACCAAGACGGTCAATCATCCCTCCAGCCGCACCTGCGTAATCAAACACTTTTTTTCCCCGGCGATATGGCTTCAGTGAAAGGATTTTTGGCTGAAGGGCGCCAATCTGCTCATCGGCTTGAGCAGCTCTGACAAGCTGCTCAAGCCACAACGGGTCATGCTCCGTGTCATCATTCATGAAAACGACATAGTCCGCCGTAGAATTTTTCAGCCCCTCATTGCAACCACCGGCATAGCCCCTGTTTTCAGAAAGACGCAGCAGCCGTGCATTTCTGTACCGCTTGACCAGAAAAACAAGACCCGCCTCGGTTCCACCATTATCCACCACAATGATCCCCATCAAAGGATAACGGGTCTCTGCAAGCGAGTCGAGACATCGCTCCAGCATATCCCGCCGTTTGAAATAGGGAATGATAATATCAACAGAGGGAAAAGTCTCCATAGAGGGCTACCGGAGCGTTCTCCAGAACTCACCGGCAAGGCTGGCACACTGTTCTGGAGTCGCAGCAGAACTGACATACTGTAACAGCGCAGTTCCAACAACCGCCCCATCCGCCAAAGCCCACATAGAGTGCACACGCGATTTATCTCGGATGCCAAATCCGACAACAAATTTTTTGCGAGTATGCTGACGCACTCTTTTCAGATAATCATCAACCGCGACATCGGAAGATGCATCGGAAAGCTTGGTCGTACCGGTAGTGCCATTGACGGCAAGGCAGTACGAAAAATCAGTTGAAAGCGAATCAATCAACTCAATACGCTCTGGCGGAGTAACAGGCGACACAAGAAAGACCACCGTCAGCCCGCAACTTTTGGCTTGTTGGAGAAAATCACCCGCCTCTTCAGGAGGAAAATCAGGAATCAGGAGTCCGTCGACACCTGCCACAAGGGCGTCATGCAGAAAGGCATCAATGCCGTAGGCAATTACCGGATTGCAGTAGCCCATCAGCAGAATAGGGACGTTGATACACCTGCACCCCTCACCCTGGCGAGCACAACTCACCAATTCAAGAAGAGATTTGATGGTGACACCATTGCGAATGGCAGTATGTGCCGCATCCTGAATCACCGGCCCATCACCGATCGGATCAGAATAGGGCATACCAAGCTCCACAATATCAGCGCCGCTCTCCTCAAGTGCTTCAAGCACCGGAAGCGTCGCACCAACAACCGGAAACTCTGGCATATAATAGGCAATCAGCAGTTTTTTATCCTGCTGCAACAGGGCTGTAATTCTGTTTTGGAACATAAAGGATCGACCAATCAACGTATCAGTTGTGGAATAACAAAAATATCAAGCACCATGGAGAGCATGGTCGTGGTGTGGACCAGAACACTACCCCAGATATTTTTGGTTTTCAGGACAAGATAACCACCCAAAATACCAATCGGGAAGGCCATCATGCCCATAAGCGCCCGTTCCTGCATACCAACCGGTGCCACTGCAAAGTGGTTGAAAACATAAAAAATCGTCGTAAGAAAAACCGTAAAATGCTTGTTAATCCCCCGCTCAATCATAGCAGAAAACATGATGCCACGCCAGAGAAACTCTTCTGCCAGAATCAGTATTGGAAAGAAATAGAACAATGAACCGTTCACCAGAATAAACTCCATACCGGCCATTGGCGCTCCACCATTTTTGTAATACATCACGGTGTTGATGATATCCATGGCAAAAAGCAGTGCGCCAGCAATGCCACCCCACTTCAGGGCTTTTCCCAAATTCCCCCCGGCAAGGTACATCTTCTGCCACTCACCCAGCTTCTTTCCCCGATAAAGCACCAGACCAATTGAACCAAAAACATAAAGGAACAGAGCTGGCCACTCCAGAAGTGGCGTAAAATGACCGACAAGACCCACCATCCAGATCGCCCCCATCAGCGAGAACGAAAGAGTAAGCCGTGCCTTGAGCGACTCTGAAGCTGAAATGCTTGCACTCAACGATTTAAAAGATTTCATTTATCGAAAAATTAAATTATCCCAACGTCAGCTAATATAAAGCGGACGCTCTTCATAATCAATCGGATCGGCCAGACCCATAAACTCAAATGCCCGAAGCCGCCGTGCGCAACTGTCGCAGAGGCCACACGCCCTCCCCTCACTTTTATAGCACGACCAGCTCAGATGGAACGGGGCACCCAGCTCCATCCCCTTGCGGACAATATCAGACTTCTGCATCTCAATCAAAGGTGTGAGAATTTCAATATCGGTCTCTGGTTTCGTTCCAAGTGCGATAACGGTATTGAACGCGTCGTAAAATACTTTTCGGCAATCAGGATAACCGGATGAGTCCTCCTCCACCGCCCCGATAAAAATCTTCCGCGCGCCAATAACCTCCGACCAACTTACCGCCATCGAAAGAAAACCGGCGTTACGGAAAGGTACATAGCTGGTGGGAATTGAAAAGCCCTGAAGGTCAGCGCCACCGACAGGCATGGAGTAATCGGTCAAGGAAGAGCCACCAATCTGGGCAAGAAAATCGGCATTGACCTCAAGACGCTGCTCAATAGTATAATGATTGCAGATTGCCCGGAACGACTCCAGCTCCTTCTGCCACGTCCGCTGCCCGTAATTCACATGCATGGCCGCTAATGCAAACCCCTCGGCGTGAGCGATTGCGGTGGTGACAAGGCTGTCCATACCACCACTGAGGAGGAGAACTCCTTTTAATTGAATTTTTGACACGAATCTCTATAAATAATTATTACAAGCTCCCATTCACGTGCTATAACATTAAAATACTATAATCCTGTCATTTCGAGCATCAGCGAGAAATCTTGATTTCAGAGTCCAATTATGCTGTTAAATTAAACATAAGAACAGGCTGATTTCCAAACCTCAACCATCTTTGTCACAGCTTTTTGCCGTCGTTTCGCCTCATTTTTTCAGGTATAATTTATGCAATTCTCACAAATCCTCACGGAGATGACGAAAATGCGAAAAATAACAACAACATGGTTGACTTTCTACATGTAGAATAGTACTTTATTAATCGGGGAGATGGATGGTGGTCCTCGTCGCTTTTTTACCCTATAGTCACTCAAAACTCTGCCCACTGAGTACCCGATATGCTGTCAGACAAAATAGAACAATGGAAACCTTTGCTGAAGAAAAACAGCGCTCTCTACCGTAGAGTAAAGGTACTTGTACTATTGCTGACAGGATTAGCCTTTGCCGGACTGTTCTATTTTTCTGTCAACCTCGCCTTTCTGCTTTATTCAAGCAATAATAATATAAAAACCAGAGCCTTTAATGCCGCTGTTGCCGATTCCCGTAAAATCGACAACATGGCCAGAAGTATTGAGCGAACGGTCAGGAATATCACTCTTGCTACGGGAGAGAAGGAGTTTAATGAGAAGAACCTGATTGCCATTCTCTCTGAAAAGCGCTCCAATGTTCCATGGCGGTAGTTCAATCAGCTTTTTATCTTCTGCCGACTCATCTGCAGTATGGAACAGACTGTCGATGTCAGGTCGAACCCGTATTCATGATATCGTGGATATGAGGGTTTTCAGCAAGTCCGATGCTCAGGGAGGATTACCCCCTGTGGAATTGGCTGGCATGAAGGATGGGTGGCAAAAAATTGCCTGGAATAAAACTGACAACGCCGTGATATTACGGTATCACCGGCGACTTTATGCTACGGCGAGTTCAGGCGAAAAAAAACTGATCGGAGTTGTTTCGGCGAAAACCTCAATCGATGATTAACAATCAGATAATATTGATTATGGCCGGCGTACACTTCTGGAGCGCCCCATCGTCAAAGACCTTAGCTTGAATATCACTATCGAGCGCGACTGGCTCAGCAGCGTTATTTCCATGATGGTTCCAATATTCATTATTATGGTCATCCTGTTTTCTGGTGTCTATATGATTACTCACGATAGCGATTCAGAATCGTTCAGCTTTGATGCCAACGAGGCAACAGCTATTGGAACTGCCTTTACGATGTTCCTGGTGGTAACAATACAGAGTGTCAGGATACAGGTGATACCCTTGGGTATTCTCTACATCGAAAAACTCTATTTCATTATCTATTTTGCAATGCTGATTAATGTGATTTTTGTCATCGCCATCACGAATAAAAGTGGATTTCTATTTACGTACAGACATGGCATTTTTTACCGGTATCTGTACTGGCCATTATACACCGGAATTTTTTATATTATCACCTTGGTAAGCTTTTATTGATTGTTCAGAATTTTTATTGCCCTTTGAGGTATTGGTTTTTTCTGCAAGTTCATTTTATAAACTAATAATCATAGAATACATGAAAAAACTAAGAGGTTTGGCTGAGAGCGTGTTTGAATACGCGCTGTTTAATTTTCGTTTTATTGTGCTGACTGCGGTTATAGGTTCTCTTGTATCCTCGGTTATTATGTTCATAAAAGGATCCCTATTGATTGCGGATGGGGGATATTTATTTCTTGAACAATTGCAACACGTTGGTCAAGCCCCCGAACTCCATCATGTCGACAGAATTGTCCCATTATTGATTAACTCGGTTGACAATTACCTGTTTGCAACAGTGCTGCTTATTTTCAGTATGGGTCTTTATGAATTGTTCATCAGCAAAATCGATCCTGCAAGTCGAACTGCAGACTCGCGTCCAAACTGGTTGAATATTCAAACGCTTGACGATCTTAAAGGCAACATTGGTAAAGTTATCCTTATGATACTGATTGTTACTTTTTTAGAAAAATCCTTATCCACCAACTACGCGACACCTTTAGATCTTTTATATCTGTGTATCGGAATTATTCTTGTTGCCGGAGCACTCTGGGTGACTTACTTGAGAGAAGAACATAAAGAGCATTGATTTATTATATGCTTCCCTGCACAGATAGAATGAGTTGGCAGCAACGCCTGCGGCGTTCCTTCTGTGCAGGCTTTTTTCACCAGATAGCACGAACAGCCAGACTCCTTTCCCTATTGTGTCTGTTTTCGGCATCTTCGCTGCAGGCTCAGACCATTCCTGATACCGGCAGCATTCTTCGTGATCAAAAGCCCGCTCAAGATCAGCAGCGGCAACTTCCCCTCCCTGAAGAAAAAAAAATAGACCAGTCAAAAGCTGACGACGGTGTCATGGTAACCGTAAAAGACTTTACCTTCAGTGGTTACGACGGCGTTGCAACCGAAGCGCAACTCAGGGAAACAGTTGCATCAGCCATAGGCAAAACACTCTCATTCAGGGATTTGCATCTTCTTGCCGACAACATTACATCACTCTTCAAGGATAAGGGTTTCTATCAGGCAAAGGCCTGGCTCCCGCCGCAAGAGATCACTTCCGGCATCATCAATATTGCAGTCACACTGGTCAAAAGTGATGGACGCATTGATATCAAGCGAAACCAGAGTGTCAGAATCGGCAACAACACTCTTCTCATGATTGGTCGCCCTGCCGTAAAAAACGGCCAACCCGTTAACGAAAATCAGCTTGAACGCTCAATCCTTCTCATGAACGACCTGCCGGGAATTACGGCGAAAGCGTCTCTTGTGCCCGGAGCTGAACCTGGGAAAAGTGGACTCGAGATCACCGTCACCGAAGGGCCTCTCTTATCAGGTGCAGCCTGGGGTGACAATCAGGGAAGTCTTTATACCGGCTCATGGCGAGGCAACACCACACTCTCCATTAACGACCCGCTCCATCATGGCGACCAGATGACCCTCCTTTGGACAGAATCCTCGGGTCTTGCGCAAGGGCGCATCGGTTACAGTATCCCTCTCCCTTTCAATGGCATCAGGGCAAACCTGGCTTACAGCGGCATGCGCTATGAACTTGGCGGAGAGCTGGCCTCTCTGCTATTCAAAGGAAAGAGCCAAAGCATAGATGCCGGCTTAAGCTACCCGCTGCTCCGCAGCCGCACCGCCAACACAACAGCAAACCTCTCTTACGGCTACAAGGCACTTATCGACAACAATTCCGATATCGACATCTCCGATAAACAACTCAACAACGCCACCTTCAGTGTCGGCGGCGACCGCTTCGACCAGCTCTTCGGCGGTGGTTTTAACACTTACAATCTTTCGGCCACCACAGGCACCCTTCACGAATCCATTGCCGACATAAGCCTTACCGGCACAGAAGGCGGCTATACCCGTTTTAACCTCGCCCTTGCACGTCTGCAGCACCTCTCCGAACAGGTCAACATCAATATTTCGGGCACAGCCCAGACGGCAATGAACAACCTGAATTCGAGTGAAAAGATGTCGCTGGGGGGCCCCGGCAGTGTGCGAGCCTACCCGGCCGGTGAGGCTGCTGGCGACAACGGAGAGCTCTTGAGCGCTGAGTTGCGCTACACGCTTCCTCACCCCGCCAAATGGGGCAACTTCCAGTTCAGCGCATTTTACGATGCAGGGCATATCACGCTTAACCACGGCCGTTTTACCGACGACGTTTCAAATGCGACTGGCCGCAACAGCTACTGGCTGCAGGGTATTGGAATAGGCTTGAACGGCAGCTTTGCTGGAGGGTGCTCCCTCAGAACAAGCTGGGCGCATGTAATTGGCGACAACCCCGGACGAAGCGAGGCTGGCAAAAACTCGGACGGTCGTAGCGACAGCAATCGGTTCTGGTTGCAGGCCATGTTCTCTTTCTGATAAAAAATACGTTTCGATATTTTGCAGGGCAAACAAAATGACAGGGCAAGAACAAAATATTGGGTGATTTATTGAATATATTGTACTTGGGAATTGTGCGCGTTGGTGGCTTTTGCAGTAGGCTGTGGCGCAACGATTTTCAGAAAAATTTAACAAACATTCACCGCAAGTGGCGCGAAATGTAATTAGTTAAAGATTCAACCCTTAGAGGCGCAAGAATTCGATCCATGAACAAGATATACAACCTCATCTGGTCCGCCGCAAAGGGGAGGTGGATCGTTGTTTCTGAAAAGGTTAAGGGTAACGGAAAGGTTCCCTCATCCCCCCTTCGGACTCTTGCTGTTCTTGCCGCAATGTTTGCCTCAGGAGGGCCTGCTTATGCTCTTGACCCCGCGTCTCTTCCCGATGGCGGGCAGATAACTGCAGGCGTTGCCACTATTGCCACCACTGGTACCCAAATGACGGTGAACCAGTCCAGCCAAAAAATGATAGCCAACTGGCAGAGCTTCAACATCGGTGAAAATGCCTCAGTCCGCTTCATCCAACCAAACAGCACCGCCGCAGCACTGAACCGCATCAGCAACCAGAGCCCCTCGCAGATTATGGGTTTGCTCTCGGCCAACGGGCAGGTTTTTCTGCTCAATCAGGCTGGCATAATTTTTGGCAAAAACGCAACGGTCAATGTTGGCGGGCTTGTAGCCTCGTCGCTCAACATGCTCGACAGCGATTTTCTTGCAACAAAATACAAGTTCACCAACGAAGGCAGTGCAGGCTCCATCCTCAACCAAGGCGCCATCAAGGCGGCTGATGGAGGCGTGGTCGCCTTGATGGCGCCCAGGGTCACGAACGAAGGGAACATTACCGCCAACAGCGGCCACGCCCTCCTTGCCGCTGCCGACCAGGTTTCGATCGACTTCAAAGGTGACGGACTCCTCAGCTACACAGTCGACCGGGGAGCGGTCGATGCCCTTGTGGAGAACAAGGGGCTCATCAAGGCCGACGGCGGAGTGGTTGTGATGACCGCAGTAGCTGCTGATGCCTTGAGGATGGCGACGGCCAGCAACACCGGTGTCATTGAGGCCTGCACCATCCAGAACAAGGGCGGGCGCATCATGCTCATTTCCGATATGGAGAACGGCCAGACAACTGTCAGTGGCACGCTTGATGCAAGCGCTCCAAACGGAGGAAATGGTGGTTTTATTGAAACCTCAGGCAGAGAACTCACCGTTATTGATGGAGCCACAATCACCACACTGGCGCCCTTCGGCAACGCTGGCACTTGGATCATTGACCCTGTTGATTTCACGGTCAGTGCAGGTTCAGGAGCACTGACTACCAGTGGCATTGGAGCCACCACCCTTTCCAATAGTTTGTCAACCACAGATGTCAGAATTGCGACGGAAACATCGACTAATGGAAATGGGGATATTTTTGTTAACAGCCCTGTCAATATTTCCAGCCATATTCTGTCGCTTCTGGCTGATGGTGCGGTGACGATCAATGACCCCATTACGGGTTCCGGGCAGCTTGTGCTTCAAAGCGGCACAAACGGTGCAACCAACAAAGCGGTTACCATCAACAACCCTATTTTGCTTGGTGGTGGCAAACTGAAAATCACAAGTACCGGTGGCACTCAATCCAATGCTAAAATACAGGCTTTTGGTTTACTTGAGTTATACGGAAAAGGGGCATTTAACATCAATGCAGTCGCATTAAGTGATTTTGACCATTTTACGGCGTATGTTAACGGATCGATAGACCTCTATGAAAATAACGATTTCTTGCTCATTGATCCACCAGGCGTAACCGCTACCGAAAATGTCACCCTGCGAGCGAGTACCTACATTACTGTCAATGATCTAATCTCCACAAGCGGAGCGGTTTCGCTGACGGCAAATGCCATAACTATTGCTAATGCCAA
>SESD01001591.1_pt1 | contig 12339 bp, 8 predicted proteins | sample 3171411 | NCBI WGS metagenome assembly SESD01 (sample SAMN06051880, study PRJNA518727) | freshwater metagenome | biome: subpolar coniferous forest; feature: holomictic lake; material: water; isolation source: holomictic Lake 442, 16.5 m depth | place: Canada: near Kenora, Ontario | collected...
GAGGGCAGGGTTTCGGATAGGCTATTGCGGCGCCGGGCCGTTAGGCGGATGGCATCTGTGGCAGCCGGTGATGTTTCTATTCTCGTGACCTGCCGGCCAGACACCTTGATGTATCAGGACGCTGTTTCCGCCGGGATGGCAGACCGCGCACTGGTTGGGGGCAGCCGGTCCCATGTGGCAGGCGTAGCAGTGGCGGTCCTCCCAGTTGCCGTTATGTGACTGTGGCCGGTTGCTTTCATGGCAGGCCTCGCAGGAGTCTTGCTGGTGGCAGACCAGGCAGCGGGCGCGGTCAAACGAGGCCTGCAGGCCGTGGGTCTTGTTGCGCCAGAGGTTGTTGTGCGAAGCCGGCATTGTGACCTGATGGCATTCCCGGCATGATTCGTCGCGGTGGCACATGGCGCAGGCATTGTCCGGCTGCGTGCCCAGCGCGCCATGCAGGCGCGACCAGTTCTGGCGATGGTTGGGCGGGGGTGTTTTGCGGTCCATGGCTGTATGGCATGTGGCGCAGTCCAGTCCCCAGCGGTGGGCCTGATCGCGAATCCTGACCTTGTCCTTGTGTGCCAGTATCGGGACGCGGTTCAGCTTCTTGTCCATGAAGGCCCCGTGGCAGTCCATGCAGCGGTTGGTCAGGGCGGAGGTGTGGACGAACAGCTTGGAGGTGTTGGCCGCCGGCGCAGGAGGCGTTTCCGAAGGCGGCAGGGTCTTCAAGTCTTTGGAGGCATGGCACTTGCCGCAGGTTTCGGCGTTCATGGCCTTGGTTTCAATCCAGTCGCCGTGGCATTCCTTGCACGCGGCGTGCGTGGGGATCGAGAACCGGCCTGCCGTCATCTTGCCATGGCAGTTGGCGCAGGACATGCCGTTTTCCGACACGTGCAGGTTGTGGCTGAACGTGAGGCTGTAGGCGTTGTCCTTGTCGCAGCCGGACAACAGGAGCGCTGCCAGCAGCAGGATTGTCGCGTGCGGCAGCAGGGGGTTAGCTTGGCGTGTCGTGTTCAAAACTTCACCTCGGCCGATGCCCGGCCCCAGAAGCCCAGCGCGGATGACATCTTGTCATCCTCGATGGAGCCCTGCAGCCGCAGAATCAAGTACCGGGCCGCATACCACTTGGCCCGCGCAAAGTAGGTCAGGGAATATGGGGTTGTGGTCTCAACCGTCCCGTCCTCGGTAATTACGCTGCCGCCGCTGATCCATGTGCCGCCGGAGTTGAAGGCGTAGGACATGTCTGAATACGAGTAGGCGGAATAGGAGCAGCCGAGGCTGGTTTCCCAGACTTTGGGTTTGCGGAAGCAGATTTCGCCGGTCAGCCCCAGGAAGCTGTCGCCTTCCGTGAGATACCAGTACTGGGCGGAGAGCGAGCTGCTGAACTGCCGGCAGGGGGCAAAGGAGAGCGTCAGGTCATAGTCCTGGTAGTCGCGGTTGCTGTAATTCGGGTTGCCGGCGTCGGCAAACCGTGCGGTAACGCCGGGCGAGAGCGTCCAGGAGGGGGAGATCGCCTGTGACAGGCGGGCGTAGAGATACGTATATGGCTGCAGGGTGTCGAGCTGCTGGAGGAGAGGGGAGTAGGCCACGGTCCGGGCATCGTACTGGCCCCAGCGGCTGGCGCCGAAGAAGAGGGACGTGTCGCCCGTGGGCGTGAAGCAGGAAACGTCGAGGGCGCCCATGCGGAAGCTATCGTTGAGGAAGGACGCGCGGCCGCGCAGCTGCACGCCGTCCATCAGGCGCTGCTGCGCATCCAGCAGGAAGTTGTGGTCGGTCAGGTTTTCGTTGCTGTCGTAGTATTGCACATAGGTCAGGCGCGTGCGGTTGCCTTCCCAGGGGGTGCCTACGAGCGATGCGCCGCCGGCCCAGCCGTGGGTCGCCGACTTGTAGCGGTTGGTTTCTGCCACATATTCATTGGCGCCCACCAGGGTCGGGTAGTAATGCGTGTAGTAGTTCGGGTAGTAGCTGACCGGAGCGCCAAAGAAGACCCGCCCGCCGAAGTTCTGGTTTTCGAACAGGATTGCCTGCGCGCCATCGATCAACAGGTAGTCGGCAATGTCGACATACTGCCGTCCCAGGCGCAGGTGCAGATCGCCCGGCCGGTCATGGATGTCCACGTAGGCCTGCAGGACACGCTGCTCCAGCACGCCCCGGGCATCGTCCAGGCTGTTGAATGTTCCGCCGGAATTCGAGGTGCTGTTTGTCCCGTCGGGATGCGCGTTGCCGTTCAGGTCCCGGTGCATGCGGCCGGAGAGATAGAAATCCAACGTTCCCTTTTCCAGGTTGCGCCCGCCGGCTGACCAATACCCGTACAGGTCCGAGTCGCTGGCGTCATCCTGGTTGCGGTATTCGTAATCCAGCCGCAGGTTTCCAAAGTAGCGCGCAGAGGTCGTGGACACGGTGGCCGTGGGTGCGGCGGAAACTTCCTGGCTGCGGCCGGCCGCTGGAGCCAGGCAGACGCAGACAGCGGCAACCACCAGCCAGGGTGGCGTGCCGCAGCCCATGCCGGCCAATAAGCGTGAAAAACGCCATTTCTGGATCGTTGAATGTTTGTTCATCGTCTGGCCGACCTTGCTAAAGCTTCCTGAACAGTCGGAAGAATAGCTGGCGGAACGTTGCCTGACAACTCAATTTATCATCCCGGTGATGCGCGCATGTTTCTTAGGCACGCCACCCGTGGAAAGACGGCACGGCACACCGGCACGGCACAGTGGATCTGGGTGATGGATCGCGGCGTGCCGACGGAAGAAGTGCCGGCACAGCGATTTCTGCCGGGCGCAAAAAACCAGAGCAACCTGCCGGCAAAGGGTTGCCGGCGCGGTTTCGCAAGCAAGGCTGGCTGGAAATGCACGTTCCACTATCCGTAGATTTGTCCAATTTGCACGCCACGGGCAAGTCTGAGATACTTTTCTTCAGCGCAGAAAAGGTGTGTGGCTGGGTTGCAAGAGTGATGGGATCTGATCACATCAGTTCTTCATCTGAGGGTTCAGAAAGCGTTCGGTTTGCCGGCCTTTCATCGGGTGTCGTCAAGGGGTTGTACAACGTGCTTCGTTTCTAATCACAGGAGAGATCATAAGATGAATACGTCCTTCACAGCTCAACGGGGTCTGCAGCGGTCCGGGTGGTTGCAGCGGTACATGCTGGGCGCGGCAGTTGCGGCCGCGGCAGTCCTGATGGCCTTTCCGGCGCAGGCGGCGAAGGCCCCGGCTCCCAAGGTGCTGTCGGTGGCGGTCAGCCCCAATTTGTATCCTGGCGCCACGCTCTCTTATACCGTTTCAGTGACGAACCCGACTGCGAGCACATGGACCATCACGGCCACAGCCAGCGGTTCGAAGTGGAAGGCAACCTTCCCGACGCTGACCGTCGCGGTGGGCGCCGGCACGAGCGTCGTGACGAGCGCGCCGTCGTCTGTCGTGACGATCCCGGCCACCTTCCACGGCAAGGCGACCCTGAAGGTCACGGCCAAGAGCGGAACCACTTCCGCCGGGTCGCTATCGAGCGCCTTCGTGGTGGGCGATGTGGTGGCAAACTTCACAGCCACGCCGACGAGCGGGACGCTCCCCCTGACCGTCCAATTCACCGATACTTCGACCACCTCCAGCTCGATCACTTCCTGGCTGTGGACCTTCGGCGACGGCAGCACGAGCACCTTGCGCAACCCGTCGCACCAGTACATCAGCTACGGCACCGGCGTCTACTCGGTATCCCTGCGTGCACAGGGCCCCAACGGCGTGAATACGAAGATGAACCTGAACTACATTACAGTGCGCCCGCCGCTGCCTGTCAATCCGCCTGCCACCGGGGTCAGCGTCCAGCTCACGGCGCCGACCAACGGGACCTGCTTCGTGGCTGGCGAGCGTGCCTGGGTGCTGGTCACCCTGAATGACGCCTCCGGTAACGCGCTGACGCCTTCGCAGCTATCTTCCCTGAGCCTCTACATGTTTGGTCCGCAGGAGCAGTCGCTCACCAAGGCTGCCTGCGCGCTGCTGGGAGCCACCACAGACCGTAGTGCTTCGGTGCATCACTACATCAATCTTCTGACCAGCCCGTCGACTATCGTCAACGGCAATGTCGTCGCTTTTCAGCTCAACCCTGTGACAACCGAGGAACCGGGCACATATACGGTGACGGTGCGGGGCGCGCTGGCCGCGGATGCGCTGCAGCAGTGGATGCCGCTGACGAACTGCCAGATCCGTACGGCGGTCAAGGAAACCGAAATCGTCGCCAAGGAGAACTGTGGTGATTGCCACTACGGTCCGACTTCCGGCAAGTACTACATGCACCATATCGAAACAAGTTCCCGGAGTCCCACGGGCAGTCCGTCCTATGAGTCCTGGCCAGTCCGGACTTGTAAGGCCTGCCACAATCAGGATGGGTATGCGGCATACACCGATCCGGTGACGGGCACCAAGGTTTCGGATGCGATCATTACGCGTGTGCATGGCATCCACATGGGTGCAGAATTGAAGTCACCCGCCAACACCGGCAACTGGCTGATCATCACCAATGCGACGGGCAGTTTTTCGGCCGGCAACACCGTGACCGGCAACACGAGCCTGGCAACCGCTGTGATCGAGCTGGTGGACACCAACAAGAAGTTCCTGGTGGTGGGCGAGATAACCGGGACTTTCAGTGCGAACGAGACCATAACCAGCGGCGGCGCCACGGCGAAGTGCCTCAGCAAGCGCAGCGGGCTGTTCCTGGAGTATTACCTGGAGGGGCGCGAAGTGGAGTTCCCGAAGGGTCCGAAGGACTGCCAGGCTTGCCACATCGATGACCGCTGGAAGACCGCCCCTTCGCGTTTGGCCTGTGGTACCTGCCACGACAATGTGTGGTTTGGCAACCATAGCGCCACGCCACAGGGGATGATAAACCATCCTACGGTTGTTTCTTCTAACTATGCCGGGATGGCAGAGAGTGCTTACTGCCTCGTCTGTCACGATGGTGTTGGGGCGGAAGGTCTTGGGGTCCCGAGCATCGAGGAAGCGCATGACCGCGGCGCGCATCCGAATCCGTTAAACCTTGGGATGAACGCCATTGACGTGACGCTTACGCCGCCCGCCAACGGCAGGTTCTACGCGGCAGGCGACACACCGAAGGTTACGCTCGTCATCAAGGATGACAACGGCAACGCCCTCACCAACCACACCATGGTCAACACGACCTGGTTTTCGACGGCCAGCCTGTTCGTCTACGGCCCGCGCCGCAACTCGATGCCGGTCCTGACCAGCATGGCCAACCTCGGGCTGGATGCGGCCTCGCGCCCGTCCGTGACGTGCGCCAACGCGCAGAATTGGCCCGGCATTCCCGGGCAGACGTTCAAGATCGCGGTTAACGGGTCGGCGCCGACGAACATTGTCATCAACGCGGGTGTGACCAACGCCGCGAAGTTTGTCGCACAATTAGCCCCGATTCTCTCGAACCTTTGCAGTTCGGGGATCGCGGGGAGCGGCGCCGTGGTCACGGTCTCCAGCGGCAAGGTCAAGATTCAGTCGCGGGTTCGCGGTGCGAATGCCCGGATCGAAATCTACAATGGCCCGGTCACCACGGACATGGGGTGGAAGGCCGCAGGCGTCACGCTTGAGCCGGATGTCACGACTTCCGCGATCTCCACGCCAGCGAACAACCTGCTCGGGGCCTCGGACCCGCTGCTGGACTACGTCGACCCGAACATCACAAAGACCACCAACAACATCACCTACCAGCTCAGCGACGTGGCCGGGTTGGAGGCAGGGACATACTTCGTGTACGCGCTCGACGTGCCGAAGTCCAACCTGCTGGCGAACTACGCCAACCCCTGCGGCATCGGGTTCATCAATTTCCAGGTCGGGAAGACCAACGCGGACAAGACGGTGGCTACCTGCTTAGACTGCCATGGCGACACGGTGTTCCACCTCGACTGGGGTCACCCGCACCCGGCGCCGTTCGACTCCGACGCCTGCAAAGCCTGCCATGACTACGGCCACCCCAACACGGGAGACATGTTCAAGAATCAGGGCGGCACGTCGCTCAACGGCTGGAGCGGGTTTGGCGCGATGCCGATCAGCCGGCGTGTACATGGCGTGCACTATGCGCACTACCTGGAGCACTCGGAGGAGATCTATGCGAACGCGACCCCCGACACGTTCAGCTGGATCATCTTCCCGCAGGACGTGCGGAACTGCACGAAGTGCCATGCTGGAAACGACACCTGGAAGCAGGCTCCGTCGCGCGTGGCCTGTCTGGGCTGTCACGACAGTGATGCGGCCAAGGCACACGGCAAGATCATGACGTACATGCCCGACCCGGGTGATCCGTACGGCGCGGATGCGGAGGAGTCGTGCGAGGCCTGCCACGGCGATGATACGGACTTCTCGCCGGACAAGGTGCACAGCATCTCGAACCCGTACGTGCCGCCCTATCCGCGCAACTAGCAGCCTGTCGGACGTAGCCTTGTAAAGCGCCAAAACCCTCAGGGGCAAAGGAGAATGCAAAGGTTATGCGCCGCATGAAACGCTACCTGCCCAATCTGATCGTGGTGTCGCTTGCCGTGCTGTTCTGTGAAACTTGTAGCGTGTTTGCCGCCACGACCGGCAAACTGGTCTCTAGATCGCTGACCGCGCAGGAAGCGAAATCCTGCCCCGTGGGCACGCGCACGGCCGGCGGCGTGAACAACGCCGGCCTTGGGCAGCCCATCTACCTGGACGCGCTGATCACCAAGAATGTGGTGGTGACCAATGCGACGTGGACCCTGGTCAAATGGCCGGCCGGCTCCAAAGCGGCGACGAACAAGACCGCCGTGCTCATGAACAGCCCGCTGTCCAACACGCTGCTGAGCTTCGACGGTGGCGACCGCAACGCGTTCTGCGTGGCCAGCCGCCGGATGCTCATCCCCGATGTGCAGGGGAACCGGTTCGACGGGACGAACTACACGGTGGTCGTGCGGCTTGCCTTCTCCAACCAGGTCCTGGCCCTGACCAACACGTTTTACGGCGCAATCTATTACGGTCTGGGAGCCAAGACGAACGCGGCCGGGGCTGCGGTCGCCAACCTTTGCGTGCTGTGCCACGCTGACAAGACGAACAGTTTCTCCCAGACGGCCCACGCCACCGCCTTTCAGCGCAAGATCAACGGGTCGGTCGGCAACCTGTTCAATTCGTCGAGCCTTTCCAGCCATGCCCTGGGGTATGACACGAACGTGCTGGCCTTCAATCAGGGATTTGACGATGTCGCGAAGCAGGTAGGCTGGGCCTTCCCGTCCACGAACATCATGGCCAAGCCGGCCCTGGCCGCGACCAACTGGAACGCCATGTCCCCCTTCCTGCGGGGGAAGGCCAACATCCAGTGCGAGAACTGCCATGGCCCGGCCGACGAACATCTGCGCAGCCTCGGTGCGAATCTGGACGCGGTCGGCGCGTCGCTCAGCGCCGGCAACTGCGGCCAGTGCCACGACAGCCTGTCGCAGTACGTGATCAACTACCAGTGGAGTCAGTCGCTCCACGCCACTGGCGAGGTTTTCCGTTCCACCACCTCGTGCAACCCCTGCCACAGCACGGTCGGGTTCCTCGGCTCCCACGACGACGCCTATGGTCCGGCCACGACCAACCTGCCGCGCGGCAGCTACAACGAGGGGATCACCTGCGCCGCGTGTCACGACCCGCACAGCCCGGGAATCGGCTCGCAGGTGCGATCCTTCCCGTCCGTCACGCTCTCCAATGGCGTTGTCAATACCAAGGGCAACATGGGGCTGACCTGCATGCAGTGCCACCACGACCGGCGGAACGCCGAAGCGCAGGTGCTGGCCAACACGGCAACGGCGCCGCATCACAGCCCGCAGACCGACATGCTGCTCGGCACCAACGCCATCGAATACGGCCAGGTCCTGCCGCGCACGCGCCACATCGACGTGTTGTTCAATTCCTGCGTGGACTGCCACATGCAACCCTCCCCGACCAACGGGGCCGCCCTGAACAACGTGGGCGTTCACACCTGGAAGATGCGATGGGCCAACCCTGCTGGCTCCACGAATGTGCTCCAAACAAGCCTCTGCCAGGACTGTCACGGTGCCGTCACGAACTTCGATTTCGGATCGGTCGACTGGAACCACAACGGCAAGACGAACGGAATCCAGACCGAAATCCGCAGCCTGCTGACGAACATTGCCGCGCGGCTCCCAGGGTATCCGACCAATACGACGCCGGAAGGTGCCCTTTCCAACATCTCGACCAACTGGACCCTGAAGCAGCGCAAAGCAGCCTACAACTACATGTTCGTGTGGGAGGATCGCAGCTGGGGCGTGCACAACGCCAAGTACGCAGCCTCGATCCTGCAGACCTCGATCAACGACCTGAGCGGCCTGCTCATCGTGCCTGCCGCTGCAAACGGCGGCGGGTTGACCCAGACGCCGGGGAGCCCGGTCGGGGCCAATGCGATTCAGGTTGAACTGCTGCCGGCCGGGTCCGGATCGAGCCCGAACGACCCGCAGGCTGCACCCCTGCTGGTCGACACGCTCATCATGCGGCACACCAACTTGCCGGCCAGCCTGCTGCAGGCCTACGGGATGCCCGTACTTTCAAATCTGCCTGCCACCGTGCCGGCCATCCAGCTTGGCTATCTGCCGTCGAAGGAAGGTCTTTCCTTGCACTTCCAGTCGTGTTGTCCGACGGGCGGAAGTTTCAACTTCATGAGTCTTGAGCCCGGGTTCATCAGCGCGACGGACCGGTGGTTTTTCCTGCTGGTTCCGGCCTACGACTGCTCGCAGAATTTCTACCGTGTGAGCTCGCCCTAACATGAATTCAACTGCCCGCCCCCTCGCCACCTCACCTGCACAACGGATCGCGTGCGGCGCCCTGCTGGCCATCGCCGGCCTGGGTCTTGTGCCGCAATCCGCCTGCGCGCAGGCGATCACCATCGCGCCGCCCCGGGCCGTGGAGGCCGTGTACGATGCGAGGATCCGCACGGACTTCGAGTTCCGGTCGCAGGACGGCCAGCAGGAATCCGACCTGTACAACTACTTCTCTGGCGGCGCACACAACCTGGCGAACGGCTGGCTGGATCTGTACATGTCCGGCATGACATTCCAGGACTTGAGCCGCTCCCCGGACTCCTCCTCGCTTGCCACCAACATGTTTGCGGGGCTCGACGATGCCAGCGGCGCGAGGGACGTACGGCTGTTCCAGCTCTACGCAGACCTGCACGATCCCGCCGGAAATATGCACCTGTACGCCGGCCGCCAGTATCTCGACGTAGCCGACTACATCCTGGTTGACGGCGGGCAGTTGCTGCTGTTCGAAAACAAGCAGCTGGGCGGCCGGCTCTTCTACGGCAAGCCGGTCAGCTTCTACACGTCCCGGGAGGATGACACCGCCTATGGCCTGTCGCTGGTTGGACGCCCCTGGGACGGCAACCGCACGCGTCTCACCTATGCGCACGTCTCCAGCAACCTTGGGACCAACGATGCCAACTACTACATCGACTCCCAGCAGAACTTCAGCGCCACGGTGCGGGGGCGCATTCAAGCCTCCATGCTGAACGACAAGTTCCGCATGGCGCGGGGCGACTGCTACTACTTTGCGCCCGACGGCAAGACCGACGCCTACATCGGCGCGAGCCACTGGGGCACGTATGATGCCGCCACGCTCGCGTACTCCCCGCTGTACGAAGTCCTGGGCAGGCAGGCGCCCTATTCGTATGCCTATGCACGCGTGTCGCGGGAGGTCTTCCCGCACGTGGCCGTCTCGCCCGGGGTTTCCCTGCGCCAGTCGGACAGCAGCAGCCAGCCCTACAATAATCAGGATTACCGCGACTACGACCTGACCTTGACCTACGAGCCCATCCAGGCGCTCAGCGCGTCCATCTCCGGACACTACTGGGATGTCTCCGACTCGCGCTTCGTGGGTTTCTCCGGCGAGCTGCGCTACCGCTACAGCCGCCTGCTGGATGTCAGCGCCGGCACCTCTTATGTGCAGTACAGCTACGAGACCTATTCGGACATCTCGTATGTCAGCGACGGGTTTGGCGGCCTGGTTGCCACGGACGGACTGGCCACCGGCCGGGAATCCCCCAATGCCTACACGTACTTTCTGCGTGCCCGGTGGAAGGTCAGCCGGCACCTGACGCTTCGTGTCGAGGGCGAAGTCGAGCAGGACAGTACGGCGTCGTCGCCGGGATACCGCACCCGCGCATCGATTGAGGCAAGCCTGTGAACGAAACGAACATGACAGCTCGTCAGATACTGGGAACCAGCCTGGCCCTCTTCTCGGGGCTTGTGTTGTTATCCGGATGCGATCCGGACAGGCGTGCGATGGCATTCAGCCATAATCTCCATGCCAAGAACGGCATCGCCTGCGCCGACTGCCATGGCCGCGGAACCAACGGCCGATTCGCCCGCCCCACGCACATGTCCTGCACCGAATGCCACGGCGACTGGATCGACACCAAGACCGTCAACGAAACCACCTGCGGCAAGTGCCACATGCAGAAGGAGAAGGACCTGGCGAAGCTCGCCACAGTCGCGCAAACCAACGCCACCGTTGTAGCACGGAATATTTTCGTGCACACCGCAGCCCTGAGCAACCGGTGCGCCGATTGCCACGGTGCGATCCTTGACCCCAAGGCCAAGATCGTGCAGCCGATGACCACGAGCGCACGGATCGAGATCCGCACCCAGGCCCACGCCTGGAAGCTGGACTGCCAGACGTGCCACGTGGATTTGAGCCGCGAGACGCCGCCACCCAGCCACCAGGAGAACTGGACGAAGCGCCACGGTGCGCTCGGCGCGCAGAGCGACAATGTCTGCGGACTGTGCCATCGCGAACAGTCGTGTCGCGACTGCCACCAGGTGACCAAGCCGCAATCGCACAACAACCTGTGGCGAATGAAGACCCACGGCATGGAGGCATCTTTTGACCGCGCGCGCTGCCTGGTCTGCCACCAGCAGGATTCCTGCACCGCCTGCCATGAGACCACCAGCCCAACGACGCATACCGCCGGCTGGCGGGATAACCACTGCAAGAATTGCCACACGACCACGGCCGGTGGCTCCGGGTGTGCCGTGTGCCATCCGAACGTGGGGATCGGTGCCTCCCATCCTGACCCGCACAGCCCGGGATGGAAACAGCAGCACTGCTTCAGCTGCCATGAGGGGTCGCCGGAAACGCAGCAGTGCGGGGTCTGCCATGCCGGGGCCACGGGCAATTTGCAGCAGATCCATCAGGGGTTCTGGAATCCGATACACAACAAATTCTTAGGGCAGAATGCGGATTGCTACTACTGCCACGATCCGTCGTCGGCCGTCAAGTCGCCGAAGGCGCACAAGCGCCGCTAGCAGCTTTGTCGGACTTAGCGCTGTGCCTTCACAAACGTTGTGCCGACCAGGCCGCTAGTTTGGGGGACGCAACCGCCAAGCGCCGGACAATAGTGTAATGCGCAGCCAAAAGAGCATCCGGAACAATTTTTTTTCTGGCTGTAGTTGAGTCTTCGCCACCCGCTGTCAGCGGGTGGCTCAACTAGGAACCTGTCGGCAGAAGGTGCCGGATCGATTCAAAGCCTAAATCCGACAGGTTCCTAGCGCACTGTTGCGCCCGTCGGCGTGATCTCTACCTGGTACGGCCCGATGGCCCCGGTCTCGCAGGCGCCACGCAGGTCTATGTTCACGGACGTGGAGACCGACAACTCGAGCTGGGGCGCGCCGGCCGTCGTGGGTGTGCCCTCGAAGGCCGCAAACTTGCCGTCGGCCTTCACATACTTGCGCATGTTTGTGTAGCCGGCCGCATCCGAGGGGTTGATATCGATCATCCGGTCGCTGGAGTTCTTTGGCAGCCGCACGAAAATGTGCACCACCCCCAGGGGCTCGGCTTTGTTCCGCGCCAGCGGAAGGATGGCAAGCAGGCCCTCCGGATAAGCAGGATTTGCAAGCGGCTTCACCTCGATGGCGCCGAGGACCACAGGCGCTGTGCTGGAAGCGCCTGCGGCCACACCCGTGCCCGGGGCGGGCGCCGCGGTGTTGTTGCCCGCCGAGCCGTCCGGGCGGCTTCTCACGGACAGCGCAGGTGCCACAGCAGTCCCGGTTGCCGAGGCCCCCGCTCCCGGCTGGAGCAGCCGGGTCTGTTCCGTCAGCCGTGCGTTGTCCTGCCGGCACAGTTGCAGTTCCATATGCTGCCGCCAGAACAGCAGGGTCAGCAGAACCAAGCCTGCCGACAGGGCCGTGACCACGACCGTGCGGGAATTCGATGGCGTAGACATAAGGGCCGATCTCCGAAGGAATACATTCCTGAATGCAGCCCATGATACGCAGCGGAGCCTGCGGCGGCAATTCAATACACCTGGTCTGGAAGCATGGGACGAAGTGTGGGACGAAGTGTGCGATAGGCGATCCAGGAA
>SESD01001593.1_pt1 | contig 12335 bp, 12 predicted proteins | sample 3171411 | NCBI WGS metagenome assembly SESD01 (sample SAMN06051880, study PRJNA518727) | freshwater metagenome | biome: subpolar coniferous forest; feature: holomictic lake; material: water; isolation source: holomictic Lake 442, 16.5 m depth | place: Canada: near Kenora, Ontario | collected...
CCGTCTTTAGATCTGCGGGAGTCACTCCGCAAGCGGCTTGAGCTTCCTTGGCTTTTTTCTCAAGCTCCGCCATTTTCGCCTGAAGTTCCGCGATCATCGCCTGATGGGTCTTAAGCTGTTTTTCGAGTGCCGCCTTTTCAGAATCAATACGGGTCTGATCGGTCTGAAGTTTTTCAAGCTGGGACTGCATCGCTTCGGCCTTGGTGCGATATTCTTCGTTCTTCGCCGTGGCCTGGTCTTTCTCGACCTTGATCTGTTCTTTTTCAACCTTGATCTGGTCTCTTTCGGACTGGACGGTGATCATTTTTTCTTTAACCTGATCGTACTTGGTCTCAACGCTGCCACGAACGGTGCGTTCCTCGACCCACCCTTGATACAGATAATAGGAGCCACCCGCGGCGGCAACCGAAAGAAGAAATGCTAAAATGATACCGAACTTCCCCATGAAGAACCTCTTCTTATTAATTCGATGATCGTCTAAAAATCAAACCAAAAAATTTCCTACACCGGATCTCCTAAGAGCCTCGAACTCAGGCTGGAGAGGATCCGAAAGATTTTCTTCCGGATCCCCTCCGTCCATCCGACTTTTACATGGACCCCATCCTCCGCCTTACGGCGGTGGGTAGAGCGATGAAAAACGAAAGAGGCCTTAAGAAAGGTGCTTGCTGACGAGCTTGGTCATCTCGAACATATTGACGACCGACTTGCCACCGAACACGGTCTTGAGCGCGGCATCCCCGTTGATATTGCGCTTATTCTTCTCGTCCTGAAGCTTATTCTTCTTGATGTACTCCCAAAGTTTTTTCACAACTTCGCTGCGCGGCATCGGACCCTTGCCGACCACAACCGCAAGCTCTTCACTAATCTTCATCGGCTTCATAAACGCTGAATTCGCTTTCGCCATAATGCTTTCTCCTTTTGGTTTGAACCGAGTTCCCGCATCCGATATCCCGGACCCGCTCCCACGGCTTTACTGGGTTGATATCATACAATACAGTTTCGAAGACAACAATAAAGCTTTTCTTCTGTTTGTTAAAGGACTATTTCGGCTTCGCCAGCAGAAACTTCAGTTCTTTCATAAAGTGACTCACATCTTGAAAATCACGATAGACACTGGCAAAGCGAACATACGCTACTTGATCGATCTTCGCGAGCCTCTGCATAATAAACTCCCCGATGATCCGAGACGGAACCTCGCGATCGTATTTCTCGCGAATAGTTGTTTCGAGATCATCCGCGACCTTCTCCTGAGCTGCAAGCGGCACGGGACGCTTCTCGCAAGCCTTGTACACTCCGGCGAGAACCTTGGAACGCTCGTACGCCTCACGACGCTGGTCTTTTTTCACCACAAACATCGGGATTTCCTCGACACGCTCATAAGTCGTGAACCGCTTGTTGCAGGCCGTACACTCACGCCTCCGGCGAACCACTTCCCCTTCGTTCGCTGCACGAGAATCGATCACCTTGTCAGAATCCTGTTTGCAGAATGGACAGCGCATGCGATCTCTTTTCTTATGCTTTACTGAAGTTCCGGATAAAGAGGGAACTTATGAGTCAGCGCTTCAACCCGAGAAAGAACTCTCGCAAGGCTCGCTTCATCTGCGGGAGCTTTGAGCGTCTCATCGATAAGCTCGGCGATAAGATCCATTTCTTTTTCTTTCATCCCACGCGTCGTCACCGCAGGCGTCCCCAACCGAACCCCCGACCCTTTGAAGGGTGATTCTTTGTCGAAGGGGATCATATTCTTGTTCACGGTGATCTTTACTTTATCTAAAAGCTCCTGAACTTGCTTTCCGTTAAAACCCTTCACCGTCACGTCCACAAGCATCAAATGATTATCCGTTCCGCCGGAAACGATCCTGAAGCCGCGCGCAGCCATGGCGCTAGCCAGCGTCTTGGCATTCTTCACGACCTGGGCACTGTATTCTTTAAACTCGGGGCTCAAGGCTTCCTTGAGCGCCACGGCCTTCGCCGCGATCACGTGCATGAGCGGTCCGCCCTGGATCCCCGGAAACACAGCAGAATCGATCGCTTTGGCGTATTTTTCTTTGCAAAGGATCAGACCGGCGCGAGGACCGCGAAGCGTTTTATGCGTCGTCGTGGTCACGACATCCGCGTAAGGCACCGGACTGGGGTGATGCCCCGTAGCCACAAGGCCTGCAAAATGCGCCATATCCACCATCAGAAGCGCCCCGACCTGATCGGCGATCTTCCGGCCGCGTGCAAAATCAATGATACGGGGATACGCCGATGCGCCCAAAAGGATCATCTTCGGCTTATGCTCTAAAGCTAGCTTTTCGAGAGCGTCATAATCGATCCTCTCGTCTTTCGGACTGACTCCATAGGGAATGATCGTGTAAAACTTCCCCGAATAATTCATTTTATGACCATGCGACAAATGGCCGCCATGTGTCAGATCCATCCCCAGGATCTTGTCCCCCGGCTCCAGGAGCGCCATAAAGACCGCGATATTGGCGGAAGTTCCACTGTGGGGTTGGACATTCGCATGCTCAGCCCCAAAAAGCTGCTTCGCGCGATCGATAGCAAGGCTCTCAACCACGTCTACATTTTCGCAACCGCCGTACCAGCGCTTCGCCGGATACCCTTCTGCGTATTTATTCGTCAGGACCGAGCCCATCGCCTCGAGGACAGAAAGAGAAGTGAAATTTTCGCTTGCGATCAGCTCGATGTTTTCATTTTGCCGGCGAACTTCCGCCCGGATCGCGTTATAAATATCAGGATCAGTACTCTTAAGCTGCGTTTGATCGATGATGCTTCTTTTCATAAGCCCTAATTTTGTTAACACGGACCTCATGTCGCCCCCTTTCAAAGGGTGTATTGAGCCAGGTATCTACGAGCGGAAAGATAATATCCTGCGGCAAAAACCCCGCGCCGAGGATCAACATATTGGAATCATTATGCCCGCGGGAAAGACGCGCTTGTTCGATATTTTGACAAAGCGCCGCGCGAACGCCGTCAACTTTATTCGCCGCGATCGTGCTCCCGATCCCGGTGTAGCAGATTCCGATCGCCCGGTGGCATTCCTTACTCGCCACCTTCTCGGCTGCGGCGAAAATAAAATCAGGGTAATCGCAAGACTCATCGGTAAACGCACCGCAGTCGATCACCTCAAAATTTTTATTCGCAAGAAAATCGATCAGCGCCTTCTTCAGTTGAATGCCGCGATGATCGGTCGCGATCGCGATCCTAGGTTTCATCATAATTTCCGCCTTTAAAGTTAATCCAGTTGAAGGATTTTGTTCATATATTGTTTCATTTTTGATTCGATATCAAGCAAGGTCTTCTCATAAACATGCATGCCCATTCCGATGGGGTCCTCCACATTCAGCGTGATCGTCTTTCCCCGCGCCTCCGGCAGCAGGGCCGCCACATCCTCCGCATGCTGAGCCGCCATCGCGAGGACAAGATCCGAACTCCATAAGTCCCCTTTCCGACAACGCCGGCTACGAAACCCGCTAAAGTCGATCTCTCGATTGCGCAATACGAACTCGGCTTCGGACGTGCAAGGCAGTCCGTCCCTCGCGTTCGTCCCGCAGGAAAGAACCTCGATCTCTGAGGACAATCCTTTTTTTTCGATCTCGTGCCTAAGCCACCCTTCCGCCATAGGAGAACGGCAGGAATTCCCCGTACAAACGATCAAGATGCGTTTGCGAGGACATTTCCCGGATTGGATCTTTTCGACCGCCTTTTCCACCTCGGCGCCTTGCGCTCCTTTGCGGAGAACGATCGGCATTTCTCCCGTAACGTCCACGACCGTCGAATCGAGCATCAGCTCGGTCTTGCCCCCGTCGATCAGTTGATCGAAAGCGCCTTGCAACTGCTCCACCACTTGGTGGGCCGTATGCGGCGAGGGTTTCCCGCTTGCGTTCGCGCTGGTCGCGATAAACGGCTCTCCAACCTCCTGAATCAAACAAATCGCTATCTTGTTCCTAGGGAACCTGATCCCTATCTTCTGACCCGCGAGATCGGAAACCACTAACGTCACCGGCCCCGGCCAAAACTGACGGGCCATCGCACGAACAAGCGGCGTTTTTTTGACTTTGAGAGTATCGAGCATCGTCCAATCACCGATGTGATAGGAAAAGGGTTTTGTGTCCGAGCGACCTTTGATCTCACGAAGACGTTGCTCGATCTCTGGCGCGCTCATCTTCCCACCGATCCCATAGACCGTTTCCGTGGGAAACGCAATGACCTTGCCTTCTTTGCAAGCGTTGGCCACTTCCCGGATCCGCGTCATATCCGGGTCATGACTATCGATCTTGATCACTCCAGGCGTAACCATCACGATGCTTCAAACCTCCGCATATCTATCAGTACCAAACCGTGCGCAAGAATCAACAGGACGGAAGATCCCGGCTATTTCCCGAGCTTCTCCTGCAACTTCTTATTCTTTTCACGGCTGCTTTCCACCAAAGAATTCTTGAACTTCCTGAGTTTCTCGGCCAGTTTCGCGTCCGAAAGAGCCAGGATCTGCACCGCCAAGAGACCGGCATTACGCGCACCGGGTTTTCCCACCGCCACTGTGGCCACCGGAACACCGGCCGGCATCTGAACCGTCGCCAAAAGTGCGTCCAAGCCATTCATCTGAGTCGCCGCCAAAGGAACCCCTATTACCGGTAAGATCGTATTCGCAGCCACCGCCCCGGCCAAATGCGCAGCACCCCCCGCTCCGGCGATAAGAACTTTGAGGCCTTTTGCCGTCGCCTGGGTCGCGAAATCCGCGACAAGGATCGGTGTGCGGTGCGCGGAAAGCACCTGCATTTCATAGGGGACGCCAAATTCCTTCAACACATCGGCGCATTCCTGCATCACTTCCAGATCTGAATCACTTCCCATCACAATCGAAACAAGTTCGTTCATCTTAGCACCTCAATACTGTTCTCTATTAAATTTTAAGGGTTATCAGTATTGCACTACATACCCCTAATTTTAAATCATATGTAGTGCTATGGCCTTCTGGCCGATGTCCCGGCGGCAAAAACCGCCTTCGAATTGAATTTGTGTGATCACTTGATAAACTCGTTCATGTGCGGCTTTCAGCGTATCGCCCCAGGCAGTCACAGCCAACACACGTCCCCCGGCGGTCACGACCTGCTTTTCTGCGTTGAATGCCGTGCCGGCGTGAAAAACCGCCACATCCGGCTGATCTTTCACCGTTTCAAGCCCCCGGATCAACAAACCTTTTGTATAGGAACCCGGATACCCCCCTGAGGCCATCACGACCGTAAGGCACGCTCTTTCATACCATTCAAGACTTTCCGTGTCCAAACATCCGTTGGCGATCTGCACAAGCACCGGCAAGAGGTCGGACTTAAGCCGCGGCAGGATCACCTCGGTCTCAGGATCCCCAAACCGACAATTGTATTCCAGCACAAACGGCCCTTCTTTGGTCAACATGATCCCGGCATAAAGAACGCCACGATACGGCATCCCGTCCCGGGCCATGCCTTCAAGGATCGGACGCACCGCAATATCAATGATCTCTCCGATTTCGGACTCCGGAATCTTCATGCTCGGCGAAAACGCACCCATCCCCCCCGTATTCGGACCCCGATCATGGTCATACGCCCGCTTGTGGTCGCGCGCACTCGCCAGAGGAACGATCTTTTTTCCATCCGTCAGGACCAGGATCGAAAGTTCTTCACCTTCAAGCTTCTTTTCAATAATGACCTTGGAGCCCGCGTCCCCGAAGCATTTTTCTTCCATCATTTGCGTCAATGTCGCGACCGCATGCTCGGCCGTATCGCAGATCACAACACCTTTCCCCGCCGCAAGTCCGTCCGCCTTGATCACCACCGGCATCTCAGCCTCGATCACATAATGCTTGGCCTCTTTCACGTTCGTAAAAACTTCATAACCGGCCGTGGGCACACCATATTTTGTCATGATATCCTTGGAAAAAGCCTTACTCCCTTCAAGCAGCGCCGTCTCCTTGGACGGACCAAAAAGCAGTAAACCATTTTCACGAAACACATCACCGATCCCCGCCACAAGCGGAACCTCGGGACCCACCACGGTCAGATCGATTTTCTCGCGAAGCGCGAATTCCAAAAGGCCACTGATATTATCCGAAGCGATCGGAACACATTCGGCGTGCTGGCTGATCCCGGCATTCCCCGGAGCGGCATAAAGTTTTGTAAGCATCGGACTCTGCGCGATCTTCCACGCCAGCGCATGCTCCCTGCCGCCGGAACCTACAAGAAGGACCTTCATTTTGTTAGAAATCTCCTCTTTTAAAACAGGTGGCAGTTGCCTTTCGTCAGCTAAACAGGCTCTTTGCTTTTGCTTGGCTTACCCGTTGAGTAATAGAAAGCAGCTAATCCAAGCAATACCAAATGGCCCATAATCATGTCAAGACGTATGGTTACAATAAATGTCAATAAGGTGGCGATCATCAAAACAATAATTCCCCACTTTTTCTTATTCCATAAACCAACCGCTGCGACAGGAACCATGCCAAATCCTACGGCGACCAAAACGCTAACCACTTTGAATCCTTGACTCAAAGGAACTAAAATCGTTGGAATGCATAATGTGAGCCAAACCGTCAAAACAACCATTAGAATTCGAAAAAAATTGGCGCTCATTATTACCCCCTTTAATAGTTCAACTTCTCGACCGCTCAAGCCAATATATTACTTCGTCAACTTTTTATTTTGCGGCAGTTTTTTATAATTCTCCCTGCTGATAACTCGCTTGCCACTTTTGCGTTCAAGCTCTTTTCTCGCATTGCCTGCGACTGCACCGCCTTCAAAAGCAGCCTGTTTGTTTTCTACAAACCCTTGAGCGTCTTTATTGACGGCTATTTCTTTCGTTGACGCCTCGCCAAGCAATGAGAAAATGAGCTCCAGATCGGTCATGTGATCTCTCAGATTCTCCCGCTTCAATCCTTTATGCTTCTTATAAGCGGACGGGGTCATGCCGAACGTTGCTTTTGAGATCTCAGCCGTCAATATTTCGTATTCTTTTTGCTCTCTTATACCCCGATTTTTCCACTGATCCGTCAACTCCTCGCGGATAGCGATTCCGCGCATCCGCTTTTCAATCCAGTCGTCACTGTAACCTTTAGCCTTATAGAGTGCTCTTGTTCTTTTCGTGGCAAGCTCCGGATTCTCGATCTCCTGGATCCGCTCATAACCGACCCGGGCCAGCCATCGTTTGAACGGTTCGGCCTTGGGTGACGGAATGGATTGAAGAATACGGAATACGCCTTCCGTATTGGCGCAATTCATTTGCTGTTTTCCACCCGCCGTCTTAATCTCAAGGGTATGTACAATTTGTACCCACCCTTTAGCCAGCTCAGCATCCCGCTGTTTCGTTCGTTGAATGTACTGCTTTGGATCGTTTGAATCAGTCAAAGCCGAAACAACATCCTCAACCACAAACCACCATTCTCTGTTATGGATGGTTTTTCGGATTTCGCGTTTTCTGAAAATCGCGATTTTAGTCGAGGCTATTTCTTTGTTCATGCGACGGTGACCCCGCTTTGTCTTGTGATCTCTCCGATCGCCCAGGAATTCAGCTTGAAACCTTTTAAGACCTTTTGGGCGGAACCGACATGACGCTTTTCAAGGATCACCACCATCCCGATCCCCATATTGAAAGTCTTGTGCATTTCCTGATCGGAAATGCCTCCGGCCTTTTGCGCAAGGCGGAAGATCTCCGGAACTTTCCATGAGCCATGATTGATCTGGGCGCCGAGCCCCTTAGGAATCACGCGAGGCAGATTGTCGTAAAAGCCACCGCCCGTGATATTGACGATGCCCCTCACTGGCAATTTCTTAAGAAGCGCCAGGACCGGTTTCACATAAAGGATCGTCGGAATCAAAAGCCTCCGGCCCACCGAGCTACGAAGTTCTTTTTCAGAGAAGATCTTTCTTATAAGGGAATAACCGTTCGAGTGGAATCCCGAGGATTGAATGCCCAGGAGGGTATCCCCCGCTTTGATCTTTTTTCCGGTCACGACCTTCTTTCGGTCCACCGCACCGACCGAAAACCCCGCGACATCATATTGCGCCGCAAGTGTCGACTTCTTATCGGTGTAAAATCCTGGCATGATGGCCGTCTCGCCGCCCACGAGTGCACAGCCGGACTGCCGGCAGCCTTCGGTGACGCCTTTGAGGACTTCTCCGATCACCTTCGTCTGGAATTTTCCGGAAGCATAATAATCCAGAAAGAAAAGCGGGCGTGCCCCTGAAGTGATGAGATCGTTCACACACATGGCGACAAGATCGATCCCGATCGTGTCGTGTTTTCCAAGGAGCCGCGCGAGCTCCAGCTTGGTTCCAACACCATCGGTCGAGGCTACGAGAAGCGGGTCTTTGATCCCTGACTTCTTGAGATCAAAAAGCGAGGCGAACCCCAGTGTGTCGCCGATAACACCCGGCGTATGGGTTGAGCGGATGAGCCCTGAGATCTTCCGATTGTACGCAGGATCACCTTTTAGATGCGGTACTCCTGCTTTTTCATAAGTCCAGGCGCTCATATTTTGCAGCAATTCCTTTTATGCTCCAGTTTATACTTGTCATCCGCGTCATAGATCTTGGTCGGATACTTCCCACTAAAACATGCGGCGCAAAAGTCCCTGGGATCCTGCGTCGTCGAGCCCAGCATCCCCTCGAGGCTCAGATACCCGAGCGTATCGACATTCAGGAACTTTGTGATCTCTTCGAGGCTTCTATTGGCGGCCAAAAGCTCCTTTTTCGATGGGAAATCGATCCCATAGAAACAGGGCGAAATGTGCGGCGGACAGCTGATCCGCATATGGACTTCCTTGGCGCCGGCGCTCCTCAATAGTTTTACACGGTTCTTCGCCGTGTTCCCGCGCACGATCGAATCATCGACCACGATCACGCGCTTGCCTTCCACTGCCATGCGGATCGGATTCAATTTGATCTTCACTTTGAGCTGGCGACCCGCTTCCGAAGGACTCAGAAAGGTGCGACCGATGTAGTGGTTCCGGATGAACCCGTGCGAATACGGGATCCCCGATTCCCTTGAATAGCCCAAAGCCGCGAAACTGCCTGAGTCTGGAACCGGGATCACAATGTCCGCATCGATGGGATGCTCTTTCGCGAGCTGCCGACCCAATTTTTCACGCACAAGTCCCACGCTATCGTGAAAAATATGGGAATCCGGCCGGGCGAAATACACGTGCTCAAAAATACACATGGCCTTATTGATCTTTTCATCTTTAAAAGGAAAATGGCTGCGAATCCCCGTACTGTCGATCACAACGATTTCGCCCGGCTCGATCTCGCGGATAAACTCCGCCTCGATCAGGTCAAACGCGCAAGTCTCGGAAGCAAGCACATAGCTATTTCCCAACTTCCCAAGGCAGAGCGGACGGAACCCCTGCGGGTCACGAACCCCAAACAAATGATCCTCCGTCAGTAGCACCAGGCTAAAAGCGCCTTTTGCGCGCTTCGTCGCTCCGATCACGCCCTCTTCGTGAGATCGGTAGGAGGGCTTGGCGATCATATGAACAAAAACTTCGGAATCGATCGTGCTCCCGAAAATGGAACCATAAGCCTCCAGCTCCGCGCGCAGGATCTGCGCATTCACAAGGTTCCCGTTATGCGCGATCGCGATCTGCCCGCGCGAATAATCGACCTTATAAGGCTGAGCGTTCAAAAGCGTTGAGGACCCGGTTGTGGAATAGCGCACATGGCCGATCGCATTTTTCCCGGGAAGCTGCTTGAAAGATTCCTCATCAAAGGCCTCTCCCACATGTCCCGTTTTCTTGACAAGATACAAGTCGGAACTGTCGCTCGTGCAGATCCCGGCTGCTTCTTCGCCGCGATGCTGAAGCGCAAAGAGCCCCAGCTGCGTGATCTGCGCCGCGTGAGGATGATTGAAGATACCGAAGATACCGCAATGATGCTTGATGTTTTCGCCGCCCATTATTTGCGCTCCATAATGTTGGGAATCATGTTTTCGAAAAGATTCACCATGTCCGCGACCGTCAATCGGATCCGGTCTCCCAAAGCAAGCGCATCCCCGCCCACCTTACCGATCTCATGAAGCATAACCCCATTTTTTTGCGCCAAACTCTTAACATCCTTTTGATGGTCAGGCTTGACTGAAATGATCACGCGTGACTGGCTCTCTCCGAAATAAAGCGCATCCATCCGAAGGTCCTTCTGATGTTTCGAAATACTTTCCAGGCCAGTGATCACAGCCCCAAAACCTTCGGCACTCTTGAGGCAGCATTCGGCAAGAGCGACGGCAAGCCCACCTTCGGAAAGATCGTGGCAGGACGAAAGCTTTTTACCGTCCGCAGCGGCAAGAATGAATTCATGGAGCGCCTTTTCGCGCGCTAGATCAAGACGCGGCGGCAAGCCCCGCTTCAAACCGTGCTCGATCATCAGGTAATGGCTTCCGCCAAGCTCATTGAACGTTTCACCCGCAAGGAAAATAATATCTCCGGGATTCCGGAATGACGACGGAACGCGCTTTTCGATATTCTCTAAAAGACCGACCATTCCGATCGTCGGCGTCGGATAAATGGCGCCTTGCGGACTTTCATTATAGAAACTAACGTTCCCACCTGTCACCGGAACCTCAAGTGCTGTGCAAGATTCAATGATTCCGGACACCGCGTTATGGAACTGCCAGAAGATCTCAGGCTTCATGGGATTACCGAAATTGAGACAATTCGTCACCCCGATCGGCCGTGCGCCGGAACAAACGACGTTACGCGCCGCTTCCGCGACAGCGATCTTCCCGCCTTCAAGCGGATCCAGATAAACATAAAGACTGTTGCAGTCCGTTGAAACAGCAATCCCTTTTTGGGTCCCCTTGATGCGAATGAGTGCGGCGTCATGCCCCGGATAAAAAACGGTGTCTGTCCGGACCATGTGGTCGTACTGCTGCCAAACCCAAGCCTTGGAAGCGATCGAAGGATAAGAAAGCAATCGTTTGAGAACGGCGTTAAAATCTTTAGGCTCGGGAACGGTGGCCAGATCCAGTTTCTGGGCTTCGGCAAGATAAGCCGGCTTTTCTTCTTCTCGCGTATAAACCGGCCCGTCATCGGCCAGTGCCTTGGCTGGGATCTCCGCGGCCATTCTTCCACCATCCAACACGCGATACTTGTCCCCACGGGTCACTTCCCCGATCTTCACGGCGTGAAGGTCCCACTTCTTAAAAATATCTTCGACTTCTTTTTCTTTTCCCTTTTTGACAATAACCAGCATGCGCTCTTGTGATTCTGAGAGCAACGTTTCATAGGGAGTCATGCCAGGCTCGCGGCGCGGTACTCTGGCGAGATCGATCTCGACCCCGGTACTCGCCCGGGACGCAGTCTCGCATCCGGCGCAAGTCAGTCCTGCGGCACCCATATCCTGCATCCCCACAAGCGCGTCGGTCCTAAGTAGTTCCAAGCACGCTTCCATCAAAAGTTTTTCCATGAAGGGGTCCCCGACCTGCACCGCAGGACGGTCCTCATGACTTTGCTCCGAAAGTTCTTTGGAAGCAAAGGCCGCACCGCCAAGCCCGTCACGACCAGTCGTGGCTCCCACGTAATAAACGGGATTGCCAATGCCGTGCGCCGCTCCGCGCACAATCTCATCTTTTTTGATAATCCCAAGCGCCATCGCATTCACGAGAGGATTCCCCTCGTAGGACGAATCAAAATAAATGTCCCCGCCAATAGTCGGGATCCCCATACAGTTGCCGTAGTGCGCGATCCCCGCGACCACGCCGCGGAAAAGCCGCTGGCTCACCGGCTGCGCGAGATCTCCAAACCTCAGAGAATTCATAAGTAGAATCGGCCGAGCGCCCATCGTAAAAATATCCCGAAGGATACCCCCCACGCCCGTCGCAGCACCCTGAAAGGGCTCGATCGCCGAAGGATGGTTGTGGCTTTCGATCTTGAAACACACCGCATAGCCATCACCGATATCCACGATCCCGGCGTTCTCCGTCCCCGGTTTCACGAGCAGGTGTTCCTGCCGCGGAAGGCTCGCATTCATTTTGGAAAAAAGTTTGAGGATGGGCTTGGAATTCTTGTAAGAGCAGTGCTCACTCCACATCACGCTGAACATCCCGAGTTCCGTGATGTTGGGATCCCGACCAAGAATGTCCCGGATATGTTGATACTCTTCCGGCGTGATCCCGTGAGCCGCGATCAATTCCGAAGTGATAGGTTTCGTCGAATCCAGAGTTGCCATCATTTATTCCAGTGCATTTAAAATGCTTTCGAAGATCTTTCGTCCGTCCGATGAGCCGAGGAGGTCCTCACTCGACCGCTCCGGATGCGGCATCATCCCCAGAATGTTCTTTTTCTTGTTCACGATGCCCGCAATATGGTCCTT
>SESD01001594.1_pt1 | contig 12327 bp, 17 predicted proteins | sample 3171411 | NCBI WGS metagenome assembly SESD01 (sample SAMN06051880, study PRJNA518727) | freshwater metagenome | biome: subpolar coniferous forest; feature: holomictic lake; material: water; isolation source: holomictic Lake 442, 16.5 m depth | place: Canada: near Kenora, Ontario | collected...
TGACGGATCTACAACATGCCCAGAAGATGAATGGGCAGAGATTGAAGTGGAGACGTACACAGGCTTTTCAATTAAAGAGTTTGCAAGTAGTCTTGAGTGGGAGTATGTAAAGTTTTACAGAGTGATTGAGGATAAGTTAAAATGACTATATATACGTATGACTCAGCATTACTATCGGATCTGTACAAAGATGCCTATGGGTTTAGACCTAGTGGTAGTTATCTACAGGCATGGTCTTATTATACTGATGAATTTAAGCAAGAAATATGGGATCGACTATTAGCTGAGGTTAAGCGTGCTGTAGAAGAAACAGAACAGTATCATGCAGATAAGCAATATCAAGCCGATAAAGATGATAGTCATGATTGAACCATGTGAGATATGCTCTGCTAAAGATAAAGAAATATTCCATATGACTGGGCACATTGCACGGCTAACGCAAATGATGTCACAAGATCATGATACTATCCAAGCCTTGATGTACGAACTAAACTTACTAGGGAAAGTAAATAAAGCAAGACAGGAGAAAATAAATGAACTTAACACCGGAACAAATGGAAGAGCTACAAGAACTACTTAAACGATGTAAACAACCAGGAGAAGTAAAATGAGTGGATATTCAAACGCAGCAACTATTATCGCTAACGCAATGCATCAAGCGTATGAAGGCGGTACCAACCTAGACGAGATGTTTGCTGTGCTAAGTGTGCAGAAGGAAGTAACTTCAGTGCATTTAGCTCAAGCAGCTTTGCATCAACAAGCGGTCCTAAACCAACAAGCCCAAGCCCAACAGGACAAGGCCGCATTGGAAGAAGACATGGCTAATGAGGTTCCACAGGATGCAAACTAGGCAAGAATTAGTGCTTATGTTTATGCTTAGCTTAGCATCTTCTTACAGCAGCTTGTGGACCCCCGATCGCATCTATCACGAAGCGGGTCTGCTAGCTGATGTATACCTTGCACATGGATAAAGGCATGCTTTTACCAATTTATTATCCCATTCCTAAACTGAATTAAATAGACTTTCGGTTTAGGGCTGGCGAAATAAATGTATACAATATTGCAGTAAAAGAGCATAATATTTATATCGCTGTGTTACAGCTGACTAATTAGGAGTTACAAATGTCCATAGAATTTCCAACAACAGTAGGTGGTTGCATTGATGCTTTATATGAGGCACGTGCTAAGCGCCTAGACTATCAACGTGAAGTAGATGCCATGGGTGAAATAGAACGCGCCTATGAAGCACATATCTTGAATACCTTTGATAAAGCAGAGCTACGAGGTGCTAAGGGCGCAATTGCTAGTGCAAGTATCAAAAACACAATCGTGTATCAGATCAGTAGCTGGGAAGCCTTTACTGCGTATGTTGCTGAGACAGGTTCTTGGGAGTTAATGCGTAAGCAACCAGGATCTAGAGCTTGTGCTGAGCGCTTTGATGCAGGTACTGAAATACCGGGTATTGAAGCCTTCCATAAAGTAGGATTATCACTTACTAAAGCAGGCGTATAAGTGCGGCCTCAAGTATACCTACTTGATGAAGATCCTCATCAGTGTGCCGTGATGTATTCTGATGAGCATCTAATAGAAAGCATTCCGGTGCTGCTTGAAGTAATGCGTGCAGTGCATGCAGATCACCATCCCTTTAAGCATCATATTTTAACTAAATGGTGTGGTGGTTATAATGAATATAACTGGCTAAATGTTTTAACGGCGCAGTTGATTAAAGAAACTAAGTTTAGGTTTGGTGTATGTCCTGAAGAGTATTTAGAAAGTCTTCATGTGTTACCTAGACTCAAAAGCACAGAATATAAACCGAGACGTTGGTTACAGTTATTGCCCAAAGCAATACAAGGCCAGCCTATTAAAGCGTATCAACAGTTTTATTGTACTGCCCAACAAGGCGCAACCTGGACTAGACGTGGTGCACCGAGTTGGTTTAAAGGGCCTGAACAAGGTACCCTTAACTTTAACTTGTAACTAAGGAGCTAAAAATGACTAATGAAGTAGTTATACCTAATGAAACTGCAGTAGCTATGCCAACCGAATGGGCCGATCGTCTTGCCCAATTTGCAACCCAAGCACAGCAAGCTGAAGCTGCGCCAACCGGTAGTTTTATTACTACACGTAGTGGCGTCCTACAATGGCAAGGCCAGGCAGTAGCAGGTAACAAATTAGATGTTGTAGTAGTAGACAGTATCTATGAGAATACTTACTATGTTGATGACTTTGATCCTGATAATCCTGCAAGTCCAGTGTGCTTTGCTTTTGCGCACGATGACAAAGAATTAGCACCGCATCCTGACTCAAGTCAACCACAGCATGACACTTGTAAAGGCTGCCCTCAAAATGAGTTTGGTTCAGCTGACCGTGGTAAAGGTAAGGCATGTAAAAATAGTCGCCGCCTTGCAATGGTACCGGCCAGTCCTCTTGATGCACCAAATGTAGAGATTGCTGAAATTGCATTCTTAAAGTTACCTGTAACATCCACTAAAAACTGGGCTAACTATGTCAACACATTGGCAACACTAGACCGACGTCCGCCGTTCGCTGTGGTAACAACAATAGGTGCACAGCCTGATCCTAAGACACAGTACAAGATTACATTTACTAAGAAAGATTTAGTGAATGATGGCGATGTGCTAGGTGCGTTGATCAAACGTCATGAAGGCCAAGTAGCAACACCTACTGCGCCATACCAAGCGTCAACACCTGCAGCAAAGCCTGCTGACAAAGGCCGTGCTAAGAAATTCTAATTTAAGGAGAAAGCAAAGTGCAAGCCCAATTCGCTACATATTTAAAAAATTGGGCTGTTCTTAACAAAGCCGTAATGACGTTAACTGAGGAACAGTTAAAAGAGTTATTGGAACAAGAACAGTCTGACCGTGCAAGACTTCGAGTAATGTTGCGCATCTATAACCGTTATTCTAAAATGTGCTCAATTAGAGAAAAGACTGATATGGCTATAGGCGCAAAAGGCTAGCAACACAATTTAAGAAAGGTTTTTATGTCAGTATCGAAGATTATAACAATTGACTATGAAACAGAACCAATTCAGAACAGACCGGATTACCCTCCAATGCCAGTAGGCGTAGCTATACGTAAAGACGGCGTGGCTAAGTACTGGGCTTGGGGTCACCCAATAGGCAACAACTGTACTTTTGAGGAAGGCAAAGCTGCCTTACAAGAGGCGCTAGCTACACCTGGGTATAGGTTTCTTGCCCATAACTTAATGTTTGAAGCAGCTATTACCGAAGAGAAAATGGGCCTGACTATTGACTGGCCTAAGTGGGATGACTCAATGGTATTAGCTTTTCTTAACAACGCCCATGGTGAACTCAGTCTTAAGCCATTAGCTGCTAAGTTACTAGACCTACCACCTGATGAGCAAGATGCCGTGCATGATTGGCTGATTGCTAATGGTGTTGTACGTAAAGGGCAGAAGGATTGGGGTGCGCATATTGGTAAGGCACCAGCAGATATTGTTGGCCCTTATGCGATAGGTGACGTCGATCGTACTGAAAAAGTATTTACTACCCTACATACTGAGCATATTAAGCAAGGCTACCAGCGTGAAATGACTTTAATGCCGCACATTTATAAAATGGAAAAGCGTGGTGTTAGGGTTGATATAACTAAATTACATAATGATATTGAGCAATATATCAAAGTGCTAGCTGACTTAGATGCAAGCATCAAAAGTATAGTTGGTGAGGTTGATATTGACTCAGGTGAGGCCTTAGCGGACGCAATTGAGGCTAAAGGATTAGCCGGCGGTGGGTTTGCACTAACAGAAAAAGGCAATCGCTCTGTTGCTAAAGACTCTATTATTGAAGCTATCTCAGACCCTAAGTTACTAGGGCATATCTTATGCCGCCGTGCCATTGCAACAACACTCCGCACTTTCTTAATGCCTTGGTATGAACAAGCTAAGGTAACCGGACGCATGTATGTCCGCTGGAACCAAGTGCGTAATTACTCTGATACTGGTGCTAGAACAGGACGTATCTCGTCTTCACCTAACTTACAAGCTATTCCAGTTGAATGGGAAGGCCTCAAGGCACAGTTAGCTAAGCTAGAATATGTAACCCCCTTTACTTTACCCTCAGTACGTAGCTATATTATTCCAGATGATGGTAACATATTTGTGGCGCGAGATTACTCGGCACAAGAACTGCGGTTACTAGCCCACTTTGCAGGTGGCGGTCTATTAGAGGTGTTACAAAAAGAGCCTGAAGCTGACGTCCATATGATTGCAGCGGATATTGCCAAGATTACACGTAAGGTGGCTAAGACACTAGGCTTTGCGGTCCTATACGGGGCCGGTGTAGCTAAAATTGCAGAGAGTTTAGGCGTAACTGTTGCCGAAGCGACAGCTATTAAAGCACAGTACTTAAAAGCCTTACCTGAAATTAAAGAAATGCAACGTGAACTTACCCGCCGAGGTGACAGTGGTAGCTATCTTACTACCCTAGGTGGTCGGCGCTACTATGCAGAGACACCTAAAGTGGTCAATGGTAAGTTGCAGACATACTCCTTTAAGTTGACCAATTACCTTATTCAAGGTAGTGCAGCTGATCAATCTAAGCAAGCCCTAATTAACTATGCTGAGAATACCAAGCATGGCCAAATAGTATTGAGCGTCCATGATGAAATTGTAATTGAATGCCCTATTGAGTACCAAGACGAGGAAGCTGGAATACTTGCACAAGCAATGAATGGTAGCTTTCAGGATATACTTGAATATCAAATAATATCCACTGAAGCACGTGGCCCTAACTTTGCAGCAGTCTAAGGAACAATATGTCAAAAATTGAAATTAAAAAAGCTGGTAAAGCTAAAACTGTAACTGCGTGGTCTTACTCTAGACTTAACACCTATGAGCAATGCCCTTTAAAATTTAAGATTACTGTCTTAGATGGTATTAAAGAGCCTGGATCTATTGCAATGGATCGTGGTGGCGCTATTCATAAACAAGGTGAGCTTTATCTTAAGTCTGAAGCACCTAATATTCCGGATACATACAAGCTATTGGCTGTGGAATTAAAAGACTTGCGTGACTTAAAAGCAATAGCTGAGCTTGAAATTACTTTTACTAAAGACTGGCAACAGACTGGCTGGTTTGATGCTGATGCTTGGTGCCGTATCAAAATTGATGCATTAGCCTTAGATGATGACACTATTCGTATTATTGACTTCAAGACAGGTAAGAACAGAGGTGGCTATGAAGATCAGCTAGAACTTTATGCCTTAGCTGCGCTAATACTTTACCCTGAGGTCGAGCATATTGCAGCTGAGCTATGGTTCTTGGATACTGGTGAAATTGTAGGTACTTCACATGGTGCGTATACTCAAGCCATGCTGCCAGACTTAAAGAAAAAGTGGGAAGATCGAGTATTACCAATGTTTATAGATGATATGTGGTCTGCACGTCCTAATCAGTTTTGTGGGTTTTGTCACTTTAGAAAAGCTAACTCTGGTCCATGCACGTACTAAAAGAATGGCTAGTTATTGGCCTAGCCGCAGTGGCCAATATAACACTTATTATAAACGCAATTCATCACTGGTAACCATATGCTAGAAAAAGCGATTGAGGCTAAGCTAGTTAAAGAGTGCAAAAAGCTAGGCTGGCTTTGCTTAAAACAAAATGTTGTTGGGCGGCGAGGCTATCCAGATCGACTTATTCTTACCGGACAAGGGACCTATATCTGGGTAGAGCTCAAAAGAGATAAAGGCATACTATCTGAAGGGCAAAAAAGTGCAATAGCTGAGCTTAAAGCACATAAAGCTATTGTGCATGTCTGTTATGGCTTTGAAGAGGCCTATAAGGTACTAAAGGATTATAGTGAAATACACACCACATAAGTACCAAGAGCGCTGCATTAAGTTTATGTTAGAAAGAGCTTGTGCAGGGCTATTCATTGCCCCCGGTTTAGGAAAGACTAGTATTACTTTTGCCGCGTACGAAGTGCTACGTGCTAAGGGGCTAGTAAAGAAAATGCTAGTGCTTGCCCCTTTGCGGGTGTGCTATTCTACTTGGCCAGCTGAAGGACAAAAATGGGATGAGTTTCAGCATCTATCTGTTGGTATCTTACATGGCTTAAATAAAGATAAGGTCTTGGCTGAGAACCATGATGTATATGTCATGAACTATGAAGGCTTGAAATGGCTAGAGGCAGCCACAAGACATGCTCCTATGTTTGACGTGCTAGTTATTGATGAAAGCTCTAAGCTGAAGCATACCAATACTCAACGCTTTAAGATACTCAAGAAAATGCTAGGCAAGTTTAAGCGTAGGTATATCCTAACAGGATCACCCGCAGCCAACAGTTTACTTGATATATTTGGGCAAGTATTTTGCATGGATCAAGGTGCTACGTTCGGCCCATATATTTCGCACTATCGTGATCTATACTTTTTTCAGACAGGCTTTGGTGGATATGAATGGAAGTTAAAACCTAATGCTGCAACTCAAATTCAGCAGTTATTAGCGCCGCGAGTAATGCGCATGGCAGCTGAAGACTATCTTGAGATGCCTGACTTAATTAAAGTTAACATTACAGTGGACTTGCCTGAGGAAGCCCAGCTCCAATATCTTAAAATGGAAAAGAAGTTACAGATCGAAGTAGCAGAAGGTAAAGTCACTGCAGTTAATGCAGCCGTAGCAGCAGGTAAGTGCATTGCAGAAGGCACAGAAGTTTTAACTAATAAAGGCTGGATTTTAATTGAAAACTATACTCCAGATTTAAAAGTTTGGGATGGCATTAGCTGGATAAATGCCGACAAATTACAGTTTAATGGTATACAAGAAGTTGTAACATGCTATAATATTAAAATGACAGCAGCGCATAAAGTACTAACTGCGCAGGGCTGGAGACAAGCAGGGGATATTATAAATGAGCAATCCGGTGAAAAGTTTACTGCAGCAAACTTTCGGCTACCTGGCGGTAGTTGGGCCAGCGCAAAGCATAAAGCGCAATCATGCAAGCAAACAAGCAGCATGGTATGTTCAATGCCAATGTGGCAAAGTATTTATAGCAAAGTCTGCTTGGCTGAAAGACCCTCGCAGACAAAAAGAGAAAAGTTGCGGTTGTATGCGTGGGCCGCTATTAGCAAAAGCGCGCGGCACGCATGGCATGTCTTCAACAAGACAATGGAAAATATGGCACGCAATGCTAGAGTGCTGCCAAAATATGCGGGACAAGGACTGGCCAAATTATGGAGGACGGGGTATAAAAGTAAGTATAGCGTGGCAGAAATTCGAAAATTTTTGGGAAGATATGCAAGCTACTTATGCCCACAATTTAACTTTAGATCGCATAGACAATATGCAAGGCTATTCAAAGACCAATTGCCAATGGGCAACTATGCAACAGCAATGCAACAACCGCAGAGTAACAAAGTATGCACAAACAAGCATAGGCCCGCAACCTATAGCAGTACTGGCCAGGCAACTGGGTATAAAGTATATAACGCTGTACAAGCAAGTAATACGCAAGCCACAGCGCGTGTATACGATATTATAAATGCGGGGCCATTAGAGCGCTTCACAGTGCGCAGTCCTGATGGCCAAGCATTGCTAGTACATAATTGCCGCCAAATTGCGTCCGGATCTGTATATGACGAGCAAGGTGAAGTGCACATTATACATAGTGCTAAGGTTGAGGCACTACAAGACTTAGTTGAAGAGTTAGAAGGGCAGCCTTTGCTTGTGGCGTATGAGTATACCCATGAGGCTACTGCAATTAATGCTGCCTTTGGAGGTAAGCTACCTATTATTGGTGGTGGCATGACTGTCAAGCAAGGTGCTACAATCATAGATAAGTGGAATGCCGGCGAAATACCTTTGCTATTAGCCCAAAGTAGTGCAGTATCACATGGTGTGAATTTACAGCATGGTGGTAGCTCAATATGCTGGTTTACATTAACGTACAACTTAGAAACTTATGAACAGTTCATTGCGCGAGTATATCGCCAAGGGCAGACGCAAAAAGTCTTTGTGTACCATTTGGTAGCTAATAAAACTATTGATAATGCTGTGCTAGCTATTGTGGCTAAAAAAGATAAACTTCAACAATCTTTATTGACCGCTTTAGCTGACTACTGGGCAGTGTAGTTGTATACATAAACATGTAAATAGATTATAATTAACTATCGTCGAATAACGCAAATACTTGCTACGACTGACTTAAGGAAAGATCATGCAATACGCAGTGCTCAGAAATCACAATAGACATATTGTCCTCCGCATTCAGCAGACGGCTAAAATTACCCATTACTTAGAAGCACAAGCTATAGGCGTAGTGCTAAGTAAATTACCCACACATGCATTTAATAAAGAATTTGATACTGAGGTGCCAAGTACTGTAACGGCAGCTGCGGTGTCATTTTTAAAGTTAGCCCAACGTGCATACATGCACAACTTACCTGTAATTAAAAACCTCAAGGAGATTATTATGGCAACAGCAACAACAGCTGAGGATAAAGCCTTAGCATCAGAAGCATCAGAAACACCTAACCAACTACAGCAAGAAGTAGCTATTAAGAAAGCAGAGAAAGCAGCTAAAGTAAAGGCGGCAAAACCTGTTACTGAGGCAAAGCCACGCGGTCTCGGCATTGGGGCCTTTTGTAAAGAGCAGATTATTGAAGGTGTCTCAAATGCCGAGATCTTAATACAAGTTAAGGTACGCTGGCCAGAAGCTAATACAACTGCTGCTAGTTTAAATTGGTACCGTGCAGATATTAAACGAGGTGCTAAATGACTGACATTCAAAAAATATTGGCTGAGCGTAAAAAGACGCATGGCTCTTTTGAAGTTAGTAGCTACACATCGCAAACGCTCAAAGATAACATGCGTGACACACCCAATTGGGCGGAGTTAGATATGGATCAAAAAGAATGCCTTGATATGGTAGCGCATAAGATAGCGCGTATTTTATGTGGTAACCCCAATGAGCAAGACCACTATAACGATGGGGCGGGATACTTTACTTTAGTGGCAAATCGTCTTAAGGAAGAGCAGGCATGAAGCCATATTTAGAACTTGTTAAACGTGTCCGTGATACTGGCCTTATACGTAAAGACCGTACTGGTACAGGTACTATTTCAGTATTTGGTGCGCAAGTAACTTTTGATTTACGTGACGGGTTCCCTGCCACTACAACTAAGCGCCTAGCTTTTAAGCAAGTGCTAGGTGAGTTGCTATGCTTTATTCATGGCAAAGATAACCTTGAAGACTTTCATAAGTTGGGGGTTAAAATTTGGGATGCTAACGCTAAGGCTACTAACTGGTCCCCGCGAGCTCCTGGCGATGTAGGACGCATCTATGGTGTGCAATGGAGAGACTGGCAAGGTGCTAAGGGCTCAGTTGATCAGCTAACTAATTTAATAGCTAATTTAAAGGCAGATCCGTATAGCCGGCGTCACGTAGTAACTGCATGGCAGCCCGCTGAACTAGATCAAATGTGCTTACCCCCATGCCATATACTTTTTCAATGCTATGTAACAGGCAACTTTCTTGATCTTAGAGTGGACATGCGCTCAGTAGACTTATTTTTAGGTATGCCTTTCGATGTTGCAAGTTACGCAGTGCTATTATCAATGCTAGCACAAGAAGTAGGGTTGAAGTCACGGTATTTAATATTCCAGTTAGGCGATACACATATTTATCTAAACCATATCGACCAGGTGCAGGAAATGCTAACACGCAAACCACGCAAGCTACCTAAGTTGGTAATGGCAAGCAAAAGTATGTTTGAATTAACCATGGACGATATTAGCTTAGAAGGCTATGATCCGCACCCATCAATCTCAGCTGAAATGTCTATTTAGGAGAAAATTATGGCATTAATTGACACACAAGAAAAGTTAGGCGTAGGTAAACAAAGGCATGCTTCAGTACGGCGAGCTATTAATAAAATACTTGCGGAGTCTACGGGTAAAGTACCTTTTAAAGATTTAATTCGTGTTTCAGTACTTGTATCTGAGGCGCTATACCGTGACACGACCCACTAAAGACACCTATTTTAGTGACTTAGCCATGGTAATAAGTTCACGGTCTACATGCCTACGTAGGGCTGTAGGCTGTGTGCTTACAAATGCTAGAGGACATATTGTTGGTACAGGTTATAACGGCGTAGCTGCTAGCTTAGGACATTGTAATGAAGGCCATGCATGTAAAGGGCATGACCTACCACCTGGGCAAGACTCTTGTGAGGCAGTGCATGCAGAAGTTAATGCATTACTCCAATGCCCTGATGTGTGGGCAATTGATACAGCTTATGTAACACTTAGCCCTTGTATTAGGTGCACAAAAATGCTACTAAATACCTCATGCACTAGAATTGTATTTCAAGATAATCATACTGGGCAGACCGGACAAGAATTATGGGAGCGTGCGGGGCGCATATGGTTGCAATATAGAGATTACAATGAAGACAAAAGAAGTTAAAATAGTTATTTCAGTATCACCTGAATTTGCAGAGCATATTAAGCGATTAGTAGCCCCACAAGTACAACCACGAGTAGCTTTACCTGCGTTAGCACCTCCAATTAGCCAAGCAGAATGGCTTTTAAGGACGCCCGTCGGTAGACAATTCGCGCAAGATTGCATGAAGTTTAAATATACAAGGCTTAACCACAAGCAATTAATTCAGTTAGCTAGAGAACTATACTACAAGACTTACAATATTGAGCTTAAAAGAAGAGCAAAAAGGTATGCCCCAGAAATGTCTGCGGCATACGTACAGAACAAAATGCTGGTAAAAGTACTAACTGAAGGGCTTAATTTTAAACAAAAGCCTACATTAGTGATTAATAATAAATAATTAAAACAGAGGTTGTATGGCAACTAAAGCACTAGTAACTGCACCAAAAGTGCAGCACGATGCCGCATTCACTACTAAATTGGCCTCATCGGGGTTAGACTTAGGTGAAGCTAGTTCTTTAGGAATGACGTACATACCCGACTGTTCTACTCTACATCCATCATTTGCTAAAAGTAAAGGCCTTAAGATACCTTACTTTGATATTTATGGCAAAGAAACTAACTTCTACCGCATACGTTACTTAGAACAACCCACCGGCTTTGCCGCCCAAATAGCTAAGCCTCAACGCTACGCCCAAGAACCTAAATCATTAAATGAAGTGTACCTTCCACCCACAATGGTGTGGGCAGATATTGCACAAAGACCTACTGAAGACATTCTGATTACAGAGGGTGAACTCAAAGCGGCCTGTGCCGCAAAGCACGGCTATTGCTGCCTAGCACTAGGTGGTGTGTCTGTTTGGTCTAGTGCTAAGCGCCAAATCCCTTTACTTGAGCCACTCCCACAAATAGATTGGCGCGGTCGTACAGTCATTATTATATTTGACTCCGATGCCGCAACTAACCCTAACGTAGCACGTGCTGAGATTGCACTGGCTAAGGCGCTACTAGCACAGGGCGCAATACCTAAGCTAGCTACTCTACCGCCGACAATCTCAGGTGAAAAGCAAGGCCTGGACGACTTTCTAATGCATGGTGGTGATCTAAAGCCAGTGCTAGCTGAGGTACGTAGTATTGACTTGGGCGATCGCATGGCTGAGATTAACACTAAGTATGCCTATGTTATGGATCAAGACTTAGTTATTGAGCTGTCAACTGCGCGGCGCCTAAAACGTGACTCTTTTACTAATGGCCTCATGGCTAACCACAATGTTATTGAGTATCAGTCCTCTGGCAATGGTAACCTACGCCGTATTGAGGTGCGAGTAGCGGCTGAGTGGGTAAAATGGGCAAGTAGATTAGATGTTGAGTGCGTTACGTATGAGCCTGGTAAACTACCTATTACAGATGCCAATGAGTACAATACTTGGCGTGGATGGGGATGCAAGGCTGAGGCAGGTGACGTAACACCTTGGCATGACTTATTAGATGTCTTGTTTGGTGACGATGTAAATAATAAGCATTGGTTTCAACAATGGGCAGCCTATCCTATTCAGAAGCCTGGTACTAAGTTGTTTACCAGCGCAGTAATGTGGGGACCTGAGACAGGTACGGGTAAGTCACTAGTAGGCTACACATTAGGTGAGATATACGGTACTAACTTTGGTGAGATCGGTAACCAAGAATTGCATGCCTCCTTTAATGAGTGGGCGATCAATAAGCAGTTTATACTAGGCGATGAGATCACAGGTTCTGACAAGCGCCATGAGGCAGATAAACTAAAAGCCCTTATTACACAGCACCAATTACGTATTAATATGAAAAACCTGCCTACCTATGTAGTGCCGGATTGCATTAACTATTACTTTACTAGTAACCACCCTGACGCGTTTTTCCTAGAT
>SESD01001595.1_pt1 | contig 12324 bp, 8 predicted proteins | sample 3171411 | NCBI WGS metagenome assembly SESD01 (sample SAMN06051880, study PRJNA518727) | freshwater metagenome | biome: subpolar coniferous forest; feature: holomictic lake; material: water; isolation source: holomictic Lake 442, 16.5 m depth | place: Canada: near Kenora, Ontario | collected...
GGCTTTTTCATCTCATCAGGGTATTGCGAGTATGGGCTTGATTATTACCATGGGTATTTTCTGGATTATGGTTTGCACCTTCATCGTTCTTCCGGCCATTAGTAAAATTGTTTTAAAAGGAAAAGTAAAATCGTAGGATAATCAGTGTTAATTTTGCCTGGTGTTTTAAGCGTCAACTTAAGTTGACGTATTTAAGGTAGGATGAGGCTTTCCCTGTAAATATGAGGCATTTGGATCGATAACAAAACGGCTATTCATTGTAGTGCGCCCCAGTAGCATTCTGAATAGCATGCTATCTCTATTAGTCAGCGTCATTTCTGCTGTAATAACGGATTGACCCAAAATTATCTGAGTTTCTATTACATAGCGGCGTTGTTTGTGGCCGCCAGAATCTGACACCAGACGTCGATCTTTAATAGGTGTATGGCATTCAATAATAAGATCTGTATCTGATTGTAGCGGATGAATAGCGAACATGACCCAGCGCTGTCCGCCTTTTCTATAGGGATCAATTGCAAAGGCATGCAAAGCCGACGAGCGCGCGCCAGTGTCAACTTTAGCTTTAATCTGGGCGATGTTAAGTTCAGGTAATCCTACCCATTCGCGCCAGCCTAGTATTGGTAAAGAAGATGATGTGTTTGTCATTTCCAAAAAGCTTTAAGTTATCAGTCAACTATCATGTTGGTTTGATCGGGTCTGAGAGCGTAGTGCTTAGAGTGCTGTCACGCTTGTGGTTGCGGCGTAAGTGATTGTTGCCACGTTTTTTATTGTTGCGTGCTTTTACCCGCCTTATTTCCAGTTTATGTTGATTAATCTCAACTGATTTTAAATGCTGGAATATGTCAGGTGGCATTTCATCGGGAAGTTCAAGCAGTGTATATAAGCTTTGAATGTTAATGTTGCTGATGTTGTTTTTGTCGACGCCAGATTCTTCGATTAAAACCTTTTTAATCATTTCCACATTGATCTGGTGGTGACTCCCCACATCAAGCCGGTAACGAAGCATTTTAATACCTAAGGCTGTGTTAGTTATTGGTAGTTGTGCTTGTGACTTTTGAATGGTAAAAGATGAATTGACCGGTCTGTTTTCATTGTTTTGATTTAAAAATACCAAGGCTGCTGCACAGGTTAAATTATCAATAGATAATTCAGCAGTTAAAGAACGAATAATCATACGTTCGTCTTCTAAATTCTGTTTAGTTAGAATTTGTTGTAATTGATTTTTTAGCGAGACTTCTTTGCTTAAGTGGTTAGTCATAAGTTCTTTAAAATTGGTACTGATGTTACCCAAACATTCAAAAGAGCTCTGCAAAAATTCATGCTTCATTCCGTTTTAAAGTAGAGCGAGTAAATGTTAAGGGTAAATTTCTACGTAAGCTTCATCTCGTAGTCGACGCATCCAAAGCTCCGTCTCTTCTTCAATTTTACGTTTTCGAATGGCGTCTCGAACATTGTTTCTTTTATGTTCAAGGCTATCGTCTTTGTTTTTTCGATCAAGAACCTGAATCAAATGCCAGCCAAACTGTGTTTGAACGGGCTCACTGATCTGATTGATTTCCAATTTACCCATGGCTTCTTCAAATGGCTTAACCAAATCGTCAGGACCAACCCAATCAAGAGAGCCCCCTTTTATAGCTGAACCTTTATCATCAGAATGAGCGCGTGCCAAGGATGCAAAATCATCGCCATCGATAATACGAGCCTTTAATGCTAATAAGCGTTTCTTGGCCTCATCGTCATCAATCAATTCATTGGTTTTTACTAAAATATGGCGAACCTTGGTTTTAGTAATCATATGATCACTATTAAGACCTTTAATGTCCAACATTTTGATAATATGGAATCCGCTTGGGCTTCTAATGGGATCCGAGACTTCATTGAGTTTCATTTTACTGACTTTATCAGTAAATAAAGTAGGTATATCATTGATGGTTCTCCAACCAAGGTCACCACCTTTTAAGGCATTATCATCTTCTGATTCGCTAATTGCTGCTTGTGTAAAATCTTGACCTGCTCGCAGGTTATTGACTAGTTTATCCGCTTTGTTTTGCGCTTTTTGGATTTCTGTTGCTGATGCCGCTTCCTTAACGGCAATCAGTATATGTCCTAAATGATATTGAACGGCGGCATCATTGTTGATTTGACCTTGGGTTTCCATGTAGTGATCAACTTCTCTGTCAGTCACTTTAATTCGGCCACCAATTTCTCTTCCACGTAATTGATTAATGATAATTTCATTACGCATATTATCTAAAAAGCTTTTATAAGAGATACCTTGGCGCTGCAATTCTTCTCTAAACTGTTGAAGTGACATATTGTTTCTTTGAGCAATATCTGCAGCTGAGTTATTAAGCATTTCTTCGGTAACGTTTATGCCGGCTTTTTCGGCTAATTGCCGTTGAAGTTTATCGATGATGAGTTTTTCCAATACTTGTTTACGCAAGACATATTCCGGTGGCATCTGGGTTTTACTGGCTTGTATTCTTTGTGAAATAGTTGCTACTTCTTGGTTAAGTTCCTGCTCAAGAATAACGTCATCTTCAACAACAGCAGCGATTTTTCCAAGAGTTTCAGCAAAAACTGAATAGTTACTTATTAAGATATTAAAAGTAAATAGAAAAAAAATGGCTATTTTTAATGTGTTTTTATTAATCATTTTGATTGCCTTGATAGCCATAAATTTCTTTTTGCAAGAAGGTATCCATATCGTCTCCAATGGCTGACATTCCTTTAAGTTCTATCTCGAAAAATATACCGTTTTGGGCTGTGCCCGTGGGATTATTAATTGTAGTTTGGTTATATGTGAGACTATTTCCATTGGAAATATTATTAACATAATGCCGTAAGGCTATACGAAAACGCCAACAACAGTTTTCTTTTTCAATACCCAAAAAAGCATCTTGTGTTGTTTTATATAACAAAGAGTATTGCCACCGGCTCATTAAATTCCAATTATCATACACAGGATAACGAAATGAGGCATCCGTTTGGGTAATATTGCTACAACTAGCCACATTTAATTTACCACAATTAATAAGCGGGTTATTTCTATAGGTATAACCAATATTGAGGATTTCATTTGCTTTATTGGCATAATGAAGTCCGGCGTTAATTCTTTGGAGACCGGTGTTAACGTTAACTGGTAGTAATCCTGTATTGGTTCGTTGAACTGTATATTGCTGAGGATTCCATTGTAAGCCTGAGGTAAGCGAAAATTCCTGTGTCAGTTGACTTGATAGCTCAGTAACCAAGTTTGAATAGCTATTACTTTGTTTATAGCTACCTTGAATATTTTGAATTCCATAGTTATAGCCCAAGGTGACATTTCTGTCGCTAAAATAAAAAATTTCACCGAAGTTTAGTTTTATTCTTTCTAAGCCAGTTTTATCATCAATGAGTCGCGAGGTAATAGCAGTTGTTATTTGGTTGGCTTCTTGTACACGGTCAGTTCCACTAAAACTGTTTTCTCTAAACATGGAATCATAGTTAAAGTCATACAGGGCAGTGTCGAACACCGGGATATTTTGTTGGTTGGTATAAGGAACGTATAAATAAAATAATCGCGGTTCCAAGGTATGTAAGTATCCAGTATTGCCAATGTTAAGGCCTCGCTCAAAATTTAAGCCGCTATCTGCTGAAAAAATAGGCAGTGTTCTGGATTGAGAGTTGGGAGCACCTATTTCTAAATTATTTAGCGCATAATTGGTATGCTGTAAAGAAAGCTTAGGGATAATAAAGGAGCTTGCTGTTTGCAAAGGAATACTGATGGAAGGCTTGGTATTAAACCGCTGGCCGTTTGCAAGATAATTTTTTGCCCCATTAGCGCCTGATCTGTATGAGCCCTGGAAATAAACATATTCATTTTCCATCGCTGTGTTCAGAGGCATAAAATTGAATGCATGATCCAGATTTAAGTTTATTTGAGGTAGTATCCGATAAGGTTGAGGCGAAGTCACTGAGTTTGTAGTTGTATTAATAGATTGATAATTTACAAACTGACCACTTAGGTTAACACCTTCTCTTGCATAATTAATATCTGCAGAGCTCTTAAGATAATTGAAATTAGAAAAGCTTAACGCATTCCCTAATTCAGCAAAGTAGGTTTTATCTGAAACATAATTCAAATCAGTATTTGCATTAATACTATTAGTAATTGCTGACGTCGTTTTAAGCGACCCTAAGTAGCGAGTCGTATTGGTTTGGCTATCATTAGGCATAAACTCTAAGCCTAAACGTCCTTTTGATTGCTCAGTTAAGTACCTGAATTTGCTGGCGAATAAAGGTCCTCTTTTTGAAAGTTCCCGGGGAATTAAAGTGGCATCATAATTAGGGGCAATATTCCAGTAGTAAGGAGCGGCCAAACGAAAACCACTGTATTTAGTGCTTCCAAAGGAGGGCGCCATAAAACCGGAAAGGCGACGGTTATCAATAGGGAAGCTAAGATAAGGTGAATAAAGTACGGGTGCACCTTTAAATTCCAGCCATGCATTTTTTGCCGTGCCTTTTCCGGAAGTTTTATCCATCTTCAATTCTGATGTATGAACAACCCAGTCTTGATTGCCAGGACGGCAACTGGTGTAAGCAACTTCTTGATAATGTGAAAGAGTTTTACTTTCTCTATAAACTGTTTTAGCTCTACCTCTTAGCGGGGTGCTCGCAGCAATAAACTGTACATCTCTTAGTTTGGCTTGGTCAGATGCTAAATTGAGTGAAGCGGTGTTACTGTGTAGTGCAAGCTCATCTTCGCTGTAGTATACGTCACCATGAAGATCAAGAACATCTGATAAGCTATTGTAATTTGCCGTTTTTGAAGTGGATTTCTGATCTGCACGAGACATTTTGACATTGCCGGAATAACTGCCGACTTCATTTTCAAAAACTTCTGCATAATCTGATTTTACATCCATCGGTGAGATTTCTCTTTTATCTGCTCCGGGGATGAAAGCTTGTGTTGTACTGCTGGGTTCGGCATCACATTTTCCCCAAGGGTCATAAGGCAGTTGCGATGTGAGTGTGCCGAAAATTTGCTCCTGCTGATGATCAAACGCTGGATTTAGAATCCGCATTGTTGATTCATTAGTATTTACAGTTGCAGCTTTGCCTTTGGGGTCGGTTCCAACTAACTGGCAATTCCAAGCTTCATCTCCTTTCTGTGCGCCACAGTTCCAACCTGGTTGGGTAACTGTCCCATCGTCAATTGGCTTGGGAAGTTCTGGAATTGTCGGTTGTGTGTTTTTTAAGACTTCAGTGTTAGCGGGTATATTAGTTTGAACCAATTCGGGGCTACTTGGTTTTATGATTTCAGTCGGTTTAGCAACAACTGCAGGTGGCATAGGAGCGGGTTTCGGCAGAACTGGTTGAATTTTTTCAATAGCTGCGGGAATTGTAGATTTAGTGATTTGTACAGGTTGTTTTATTTTAGCAGGCTCGACAATTACGGGTTGTATACTCTTAATTGGCTCAACTTGTGTGGAAACTTCTTTTGGAAGTGCTTTAGGCTTTGCATCGCCCACACAAACCCATTCTTTTGTATCTTTATTTTGCTCGCAATTCCACGATGCTTCATTTGCAAAGCTTGTAGATGCAGTAAATGAGGGTAAAAAAACCAGGAATAAACGGCGAAGCATAGGTGTTGTTTAAGTTTAGTAGCGTAAAGTATCGTAAATCGAATAAAATGCTTGTATTCCATTTTACCTCAATTCACCTCAGCTTTATAACTATCTAACTCAAAAATCATGATGCACGACGACTTAAGAACAATATCCATGCTTGATTGGCTTGAGAATGATCTATTACTCGCCATTGGTTCTTGCGAACTTGCATCAAGCGATGCCAGTTTTCGTCGTTATTTTAGGATCCAGACGACAGATGGGCACTATATTGTCATGGATGCCCCGCCGGAAAAAGAAAATATTGAGCCTTTTATAAAAGTTGCACAGTTGCTATCGCGTTCGTTCATTAATGTGCCCACAATTTTTCAACAAAATAGTAAAGAGGGTTTTTTGTTGCTTGAGGACTTTGGCTCGCAATGTTTTTATGATCAACTCAATAAAGATAACGCGCCTGAGTTTTATGAAAATGCTTTCAAAACCTTATTTAAAATGCACACCTGTTCAGCATTACAAAACGCCGATTTGCCTATTTATAACGAAGCACTTTTGCAACGAGAATTGGGTATTTTTGAAGACTGGTTTTTAAATCAATTGCTGGATATTGAGATATCTTCCTTGCAGTGGAATTCAGTGCGTAGCATGCTTGTTACATCAGCATTAGAACAGCCTGTTGTTTGTGTTCATCGAGATTATCATTCACGAAATCTAATGGTCTTAAATGAGGACTCACCCGGTGTTATTGATTTTCAGGATGCTGTCATTGGCCCCATCACTTATGATCTTGTGTCACTCTTACGCGATTGTTATATCGCTTGGCCTAACGATCAAGTTGAACAGTGGATGAGCGATTATTATCAACGGCTTTTGCAAGCGCAGGTTATAGACTGCAGCTCAGCTTGTTTTAAGCGATGGTTTGACTTGATGGGTATGCAGCGACATCTTAAAGCGATTGGTATTTTTTCCAGATTACATTTAAGAGATGGCAAGTCTAATTATCTTAACGATATACCCCGAACACTGGCTTATGTTATGAATATCTGTGAAAACTACCCAGAACTTAAAGATTTTGGTGTTTTTTTGCGAAATCAGATTTTACCTGAGCTCAATAAATTTTGTCCGCAGCTATTTCAAGAGGGTAAATTCAAGGAATTGATAAACGCATGAAAGCAATGATTTTAGCAGCCGGGCGAGGCGAAAGAATGCGTCCCTTAACTGATCATACGCCCAAACCCTTACTTCCAGTTGCGGGAAAAACCATTATTGAACATACTATTGCTCAATTAGTCTCGGCGGGTTTTAGCGAAATAATTATTAATCATGCTCACCTTGGTCTTCAAATTGAAGATTACTTGGGTGATGGTCGGCGCTATGGAGTAAGTATTTGTTATTCGCCAGAAGGTGAGAAGGGCTTGGAAACGGCTGGTGGTATTATAAATGCCTTACCGTTGCTGGGTAGTGAGGTATTTTTAGTGGTTAATGGTGATATTGCTACCGATTTCCCTTTTGCCGAACTTAAAAATGTAACAGTTGATTTAGCTCATATAATAATGGTTGATAATCCAGAGCATCATCCTCAGGGTGATTTTGTTTTGGATATGGCTGGCAGGGTTGTCGAAAACGGAACAGAAAAACTGACCTTTAGTGGTATAGGCTTATATCGCCCTGAACTGTTTTGCAATACGCCACCTGGAAGCAGAAAATTAGGGCATTTATTACGTCAAGCCATTGTAAGTAAACGAGTCTCTGGGCAAAAATTTACCGGCTTTTGGATGGATATAGGCACTCCGGAACGCTTGCAGAATTTAAATGATTTACATGCATCAAAAAAACATACGATTGATCATACCTACAAATAGATATAACTGATTGTTTCATTGAGCAGCCGTTGGCAATAGGCTATCTAAAGCGCTATTGCCAAGAGATTACTTAGTACCCATCAATATGGACTGATTTGAAATGGTCGAATCCCGAGGAAACACGGTCGATGTAAAGGTCGCGCAATAGCAGGCAAATCACTATAAAAGTTGGACTTCAATGACCTGAATAATATCTGCTTGTTACGAAATTTCAGCGATAGCGTCCTCTTCTGAGGTATTAAGTTCATTGGGTGTTCCCATGCATAATCTTTGAAAGACTCGTGCGGCTGCAATCCCATTAATGACAAAAGCAATGGTAATAGGCAGTGCAAACCAAGGGTCGTGACTGCTTGCGTGAGACAGTAATAAATCCTCGCCAAGGAACGCGGGTGATATGGGGAAGCCCACCAAGCCCAAGAAACTTAAAAATAATAGTAAGGATAGTTTGGGTTGAGTTTCTGAAAATGCCCGATAAGTGAACGGGGAGTCAGCAAAGTTTTCATTTTTAAGTAGTTTTGCCAAGACCACTATTCCTAAAGCCCAAGCGGGGATAATACCGCTGGCAAAAATCACGACATCCAACAATGCGGCCGGATTTAAAAACCAAATGGCCAAGCCTGCTAAGGTCGAACTGAGTCCGATGGCATTCCAGACACTATAAGGACTGTGCTTTTGGCTGAAAGCACTGAGTGAAGTCAACACCATAAAAATGGATACAGGGAGCGCAAAATATTTAGTTGTTGATCCTGATACCATAATAATAAGCGCCGCCACAGCAAAGCTACCAAAACTATAAGCAAGTTTAAGCCAAAGGTTTGTATTGTTGATGATGGCACCAACGCGCTTTAATGGCGTCCAAAGGATTGAGCGCACTAACAGCTCTAAATTGCCTTCCTGCAGCGAAAATACATAAAGCGTGTTATAGATCACTTCTGGAAGTATGCTTCTCAACGAGGCAGGCAGAAACTGAAATCTTGTCGTGTTTTGAATGTCGAAGCCGGCATTTGTCGCTCCCTCAACTCTTAATAAATGCACTACAATTGAAGGAGAAACCAATAATTGATAACAACGTAAAAAGGCGTTACCCATAAAGTGTACAAGTACCAGTGCTTCCAGTCCTAGCGCCAACTCCATAAACATAAATCCCACCTGCGTTATTGACGCATAAGCTATTTTACCTTTGATATTGGATTGGGTTTTTTCTGAAATACTGGCGATAATGACTGTCAATAAGCCGATGTTAAAGACGCTAAGTCGAGTCAAATAATGATAAGACCAAATAGGTGTTGTCCTTAGTAGTAAAAAAACGCCCAAATGAACGGATAACGCGCCATAAAAAATAGCGCTGGAAGGTGTTGGCCCTTCCATTGCTCTGGGTAGCCAAAAACAAAAAGGGAATTGTGCAGATTTACCAGAGGCGGCAATTAATATTAATGTTGAAACCAGCCATAAGGAACCATAGCCTGCCGGTGGCATGGCTGGGTTATTGAATAAATTAGTTAATTGACTAAAATGTTGGCTTTCGTGAAATAACATATGGCTCATCCAACTACCCAACAATAAGCCGATATCGCAGAATCTATAAATGGTATAGGCCCTTAAAGAATTTCGTACGGGTTGAATCCTGTGTCGGTAGAATGCAATTAACAAAAACGAAGCGATGCCAACAATCTCCCAGCCGGCAAAGAGTATGTCGATAGAGCCGGACAAAATGACCAGATTCAGTCCGAAAACGAAACTAAATATGGTCAGAAAAAAACGTTTATAACCGCTTTCTCGATGTAAATAGACGCGACAATATTTGACGATGATTGAAAAAATAGCCCAGGTGCAAAATAAAAATGCTGCTCCCACTCGGTCCAGATAAAACAATAGCGGAAAACTATAGTCATCAGTTTCATAAAGCGTTAACCATTGGTATTCATGATTTGGGAAACCGGCTACAGCCCAGAGGACCAATAAAGTCATAATGCTGAGCCCCATGACATGGCTGCACCAGAAGCTGATGGTTGCGATTTTCTGCTCGTTTGTGTCAGATAAAAAAATTAATAAAAAGCCCAGTAAAGGCAATCCTAAGCTGGTTAAAATTAATCCGTTCATGCGTGACTCCGAATAAATTGATGTACGGGTATTGTTTGAGTTTGACCCGTAATGATGTCAACTGAGTTATCTGAAGTAGGCACTGCTCTGTTTTCAGGCAGTTTGACAGCTTCCCAGCCTTTTGCAGAATATAGAAAAAGATCATGGCTTTCAGGATGGCAGGCGACGACTCTTACCCATTCGTTATCGAGCCACTCTTTCAGTGCGCCCAGTTTGTTGATTGTTTTGTTCATGATATCGCAAGATTGTTCGACGACAATGAGTAAGCGTGCAGGTTGATGTACTTCGATCATTTGTTGGGGTAATCCGGTGCGTAAGTCGCCTTCGACGCCATTAGCAACGCCCAGTAAGCCGATGACGTTGTGTGGGAGTTTGGTGCCTGCGCCATAGACTGAATTATCGATACGCGAAAACAAGTATTCCAAATTAATACCGCCACAGACAGGAATAACAGCGGATAAAATTCTGACCATAATGTCACCCTGAGCGTCGGTTTGAGGGTCGTAAGAGTGAAGAAAGGCCCGACGATCCATGAATAAATCACGCGTCAATTGACGTCTGCCAACGATCGCGTACAGATTATTGGAGTGATTATATTCCGGTCTGGGTTCGAAGATTGATGTTGAGCGTTCCTTAACGTGCGCATGGGCAATTTCATTGGTTTGACCTTGCGGAGCCAGTTCGAACCAGCGATTGCGTTCCCTCGCATTGCGTTGGAGTGCTTGGCCCATGGCCTCCTGAAAAGCAATCAAGCCGGGAACAGGGTGTTGTTGAAGTAAATGAGGGTCGAAATAAGTGATTTCATCACGACTGGTATTATGCAATGCAGCTATAAAACGAGTCTCGTCTGGAATATCGATGCCGCGTTCACGCAAAATAGCACGAACTGATTCATGATTAGCCATCCAGGCAAAGGCGCGAGCATTCGGCGCGCCTGGTTTTCCAGAGCAAGCGCCACAATCATAAGCGGCAAAGTGTGGATTATTAACACTACTTGAGCCATGGGCAACTACCACAATTAAGGGAGCAAAGTTTTGTGTGAGTCCGATATTACGAAGTAAGCCAGCCAGGCGATCCGCCATTTCTGTAAAAGAAAAGCCCAATAAATGGCCGTCTGGCGTTAGTTCATCTGACTCTCTGAGTAAATGCAATTGGGAGTGCGATTCGACTTCGCTCAAGGCTCTGATGTTAGGTAGTTTTGAACCTGGACGGAAAACATCCCAAGCCATTTTTGCAGCATAACCAATGCCTAGTGTTTGCGTATAGAGCCAGCCACGAAACATTGAATGCGCAGTGAAATGCACAGTAGTCAATTTGCCGGCTTTAGCTTTATCGTTTGATTTTGGCGTGTTACTTGATTCTTTGATTAAGTGTTTTGGAATAATGATATTGGGACACTGTGCCACTGGATAGGCATCATCCAAGCCTTGATAAAAAAAGTCTATGCCAAAAAAACCGGCTGCACCAAAAGTTTCTATGGCGGGATTGGTTTCTTCGAGATTTCGTCTTAACGAACATTCACGGTCGTCAATACAAAATAGTGCTTGTGCTTCTGGTACTGGTTTTGTTGCAGAATCGGTTTTCGCCTGATGGTTAGCTTTTAAAGCCAGCAGTAATTCGGAATGTAACGACCATTCCATCGCTTCATGCCAGACTCTTAGACGTAATGGAATGGTGGGTTTGAAGCCGCCGTCTTTAAGTAAAGGTGTTCCGCTTGTATAAGGCATAGACGCTACGCTGGGGATATGAATCCCTATTTTCTTATGTAAAAAGGCGAGTTCGATAGCGAGTTCTACGGCAATCATTTCTTTAAGTGAAATTTCGCGGCGAGCCAGTAACATATTGGGGTTTTGTTCTATGACATGAACCATGCCAGACCAACCTGGATGCGCTAACAACATTTCCAGTAGGTATTGTTCGTAAAGCTGTTCGTCGCCAACAATTTTATCAAGGCAGAAATGAATAACTTCATCCGGACTTTTAGATAGAAGGTCGTATGCGGCGGGTTCATTTAAAGGATACAAGGGCAGTAAACTGTTTTGTGCCAAGCGTACGATGCAGTTCCAGAAATGCTCACCATTTTTAGGTAAATTCCAACTACTGATGCCTTGATCCAGAAAGTTAGCTAACAGACGAAAAAATATAGGGTGCACCAACGCATTCAGATCGATTTCGAGTTGAGTGAGCCAGGTATTACGAATGCCGTGATTAGCAAGCGAAACCGGAGGGTAGTGACTGGTGTGGTCTTGTTCAAATAAAGTATCTCGAAGCTTTTCTTGTTTTAAATCGGTGCATCCGGAATGTTCAATGGCCCAATCAATAGCATGTTGCGTAATGCGTCCTTCTTGATGCATGCTTTGATAATCTGCCAGTGGCAGATAACTTCGTGCACCGAAAATTTTGGCTGCAATAGCGACACCTTCATGAAAAGGATGCTCTTGAACGGCATGTAAGGTGTTATGGTGAATAAAGTCTTTAATCGGGCCTTGGGCTGGTAGCCAATGCGCTATATGCTTTAAAGCTTTGTCCAAATTAAATTCAAAGTTTTGAGCGGGTTTATTGGATGTATCCAACGTTTGATCGGTAATATCTCGATAAGCCATGTTATCTTTTAACCTCGGCATTGATTTTACAAAAGATATTATTCGTATAACGAATTAATATCTTAAAATTGATTTATAAATCTATTACTCTAGTTTTAAGCATAAAACACGCCATAAATTACCTGCTGTATATTAAGATTTATGTGCTGAATT
>SESD01001596.1_pt1 | contig 12323 bp, 15 predicted proteins | sample 3171411 | NCBI WGS metagenome assembly SESD01 (sample SAMN06051880, study PRJNA518727) | freshwater metagenome | biome: subpolar coniferous forest; feature: holomictic lake; material: water; isolation source: holomictic Lake 442, 16.5 m depth | place: Canada: near Kenora, Ontario | collected...
GGTTGCCGGTGAAGCTTCCGCCCATCACGCTCCACTGCGCAGCGCCGTGCATCAGCGGCATGGTTGGCAGGCTGGTCATCGCGAAGACATTGCCCTTTTCGATGAACTCTGTGGGGTCGGTCATTACATGGCCGCTACGAATATCGATGCCGCCACCAAGCGCCATCAGCACGTCTTCGTGGCGCCACAACACACCTTTTGGCATGCCGGTAGTGCCGCCGGTGTAAAGGATGTAGAGATCGTCGTTGCTGCGCGGAGCGAAGTCGCGCGCCGACGACTGCGCGGCGAGTGCAGCTTCGTAATCGTCGCCGAGCACCAACACGTGGGTGAGCATCGGCGAGTTAGCGCGAACGCCTTCCACACGTTCGAGGAACTCGGCAGCAACGACCAACGCTTTGAGATCGGCGTTGTCAAAGATGTAGGCCAACTCGTCTTCGACGTAGCGATAGTTGATGTTCACCCAGACCGCGCGCAGCTTGAACACTGCCCACAGGGTCTCGACCCACTCGGCACAGTTCAGGGCATAGATGCCAACGTGATCGCCAGGGCCAACGCCCTGGGCGGCAAGGTGATGGGCGAGTTGATTGGCGCGGGCTTCGGTCTCGGCATAGGTGCGTCGAGTGCCGGCGCACACGATGTAATCGCGGTCGGGCCATTCGTCGACTGCTTGCTCAAACAGGTCGGCGAGATTGAACGTTGTTGCGGGCATCCGCTTATTCCACCACATTTCTGACGCCTCGTCAGATACGAGCGGCGCGTGGCACGCTGTTGCAATGAGTGAACTTCGATTTGATGGTCAGGTAGCGGTAATTACGGGTGCTGGACGCAACCTCGGACGCGAGTACGCGCTGCTGTTGGCGTCACGCGGAGCCAAGGTTGTGGTGAATGACATCGGCGTTGGCATTAGCGACACCGATGGTGTGGCCGACGCGCCAGCCACCAACCCAGCGCTCGATGTGGTGGCCGAGATCACGGCTGCTGGCGGTCATGCGGTGCTCGACACCAGCTCGATCACCGACCCGCAGGCGGGCATGGTGCAGACCGCTATCGATGCGTTCGGTCGCATCGACATCGTCATCAACAACGCAGGTGTTGTGCGCCAGGCGCCAGTGCCCGAGCTGAGCGATGAGTTCTGTCGGGCAATGACCGACACGCACATGCTCGGCACCATGAACGTCACCCGTGCGGCGTGGTCGCACATGGCGGCGCAGGGATACGGTCGCATCGTCAACGTGTCCAGCGGTGCGGGCCTTATCGGCTTCCCCAACATGACGATGTATGGCGGCGTGAAACTTGGCGTAGTGGGCCTGAGTCGCGCGCTTGCAGTCGAGGGTCGTTCGCTTGGCATCAACGTGAACGTGGTGGCTCCTCAGGCCAGTGTGCGCGGCAGCGACTTCGGCCCGATGAAGTGGACGCCGGCATTGGCCGAGTGGCTGTCGCCTGAACAGATCAGCGGCCTCGTGGCCTATCTCGCGCACGAGTCATGCGTGACCACCGGCGAGTTGTTCAACGTGGGTGGCGGACTCATTGCACGAGTCGTGCTGGCCGCTGCCGAGGGCGTGACCGAGCGTCCAATGTCGCCCGAAGCGGTTGCCGCGCACTGGGACGAAATCATGTCGCAGCCGGTGCGTGAAGCCCCAGCAGGCAAGGCCATCGGCCGCAAGATGATGCAGGGCTATCAACCCTGAGGTTGGCTTACGGCGCGGTCGGGCTATGGGGCGGCCGGGCTGAGGTCGGTTGGGTTCAGATAGCTGACCACGCCGTGGCCAGCGTTGAACGCATCAACATCGTCTACAGGGTCGGCGGTCAGCGGACCGTCGCACGTAGCTGGAGCCCCGAGCGTGCGACCGTTGGCATCGAGAGCGCGAGGCGCTACCACGGTGGGAAACAAGGTGGTCTGAACCGGGCACGTGGGCACGTTGATGGCAACGAGCATTTTGGCGGTGCCTCTGCCTCCGCGGTAGCTGGCGAGGGTGTCGGCTAGGTATCCGGTGAGTACCTTCACGCTGGCTGGGAAGTACGGCGTTGCGGGCGCAACGGCCGCGCCTTGGCTGATGGCAATTGCGGGGATGCCGTTGCGGGCCGCCGTTGCGGCTGCCCCCACCGTTCCGGAGAGAAGGTTGAACGGCCCATAGTTCTGCCCGAGGTTCGAGCCGGAAACCACCAAGTCGGGTTTCACGCTGAGTCCGCCGTTAATGGCCCACAGCACCGAATCGGCAGGGAAGCCAGCAACTGACTTGGCGGGATATCCGCTGAGCGTCTCTACGTCGGCGACCACGAGATCGCCGGGTGTGGTCTTGTCGCTGGTGCCGCTCTGGTTCGTAGCTGGAGCGACCACGCTGACTTCAACATTGTCGAGGGTGCGCAGGTACTCAACGATCGCGTCGATGCCTGCAGCGTCGAATCCATCATCGTTTGTCACCAAGATGTGCAGTGGCGTCGGTGCGGCAGCGGTAGTGGTAGTGGTCGGCGCGTCGGTGGCTGCAACAGTGATCGCTGAGCTGACGTCGACGGTCTTGGGTGCATCGCTACTGCACGAGGCGAATCCGACAAGCAATGCGCCGAGCGCAACAAACGATCTGAGTTTCATACGTCAGGTGTCTAGCATCCGCCAATCGCGCTCACCCGGATGTTTGTTGAAGACAACAGGTTGGGGGTCGACCAATTGTCTTCAACAAACTCTTTGTTGAAGCGAAATGGTTGTGGCGCGGGGACGGGTGGCGGCGGGACGGGTGCGGGTTGCGGGCGCTGGACGTGCGCGGGCGTGCGTCAGGCGCTGGGGACTTCGGCCATTGCTTGGGTCAGGGTGATCCACGCAAGGGTGGCGCACTTGATGCGCACGGGGAACTTGACCACGCCTTGCAGCGCTTCGAGATCGCCCAACTTCACCTCGGGTACCTCCACCTCGGTGTCGTCTTCGATGCTGAGCACGTCGGTGTCAGAGTCGGCATCGGCTATGTCGAGGCCCATCATCGAGCGGAACCGATTCACGAGCGCCTTCACGTCGGCGATCTTCTTGCCTTTGACGGCCTGGCTCATCATGCTGGCCGACGACAGGCTGATGCTGCAGCCCGAGCCGGTGATCTTGATGTCGTTGACCACGCCATCGACCACATCGAGGTAGACCTGAATCTCGTCGCCGCACAACGGGTTGTGACCCTCGGCGCGAACAGCGGGCGGCGCAAGCTCGCCACGGTTACGCGGCGAGCGATAGTGATCAAGGATGATTTCTCGGTAGAGGTCGTCTAAGCCGGGCATGGTGGATCCTTTGCTGGGGCTGTTCAGAATCCGAAGATATCGCTCGCGCCGGCAAGTGCATCAACAAGCACGTCGGCATCGGACTCATCGTTGTAGATGTAGAAGCTGGCACGTGCGGTAGCCGACACGCCCAACAGACGCATCAGCGGCTTTGCGCAGTGATGGCCAGCGCGCACGCACACGTTGCGCTGATCGAGTACTTGGCTGAGGTCGTGCGGGTGAATGCCGGCGAACGCGAAGCTGAGCGTGGCGCCGCGCACCGCAATGTCGGTGGGCCCGTGGATGCTGATGTCGTTGCCGTAGCGCTCGGTGAGCGTACGGATGGCGTAGGAACCCAACCGCATTTCGTGCTCGCGAACATTGGCCATGCCCAGGTTGCTCAGGTAATCAACCGCCGCACCGAGACCGATGGTTTCGATGATTGCGGGAGTGCCTGCCTCGAACTTGGCGGGCAGGGGAGCAGTGGTGAAACCGTCGAGGCGAACGTCGGCGATCATGTTGCCGCCACCAAGAAACGGTGGCATGGCGTCGAGCAGTTGCTCGCGGCCCCACAACACTCCGATGCCAGTGGGTCCGCACATCTTGTGACTGCTGAAGGCCAAGAAGTCGGCTCCCCATGCCTGCACGTCGGTGACGTTGTGCGGCACGTATTGGCAACCATCGACGATGGCAATGGCGCCAGCTGCATGAGCCGCTTCGCACAACTGCTGCACCGGGGTGATGGTGCCGAGCACGTTGCTCATTGCGGTGAAGCTGAACACCTTGGCGTCGGTGAGCAATGCGGTGAGATCGGTGAGGTCGAGTTGACCATCGGCGGTGAGCGGAACCCAACGCAACACGATGCCGCGCTCGGCCTGCAACATGTGCCACGGCACGATGTTGGCGTGGTGCTCGAGATGGGTGAGCACGACAACATCGCCAGTATTCAGATTGGCGCGGCCCCAGCTGTAGGCGAGCAGGTTGAGTGACTCGGTTGTGTTCTTGGTGAAGACAATTTCGTCGGCCGAACGGGCGTTGATGAACCGAGCCACTTTGGAACGAGCTGCTTCGAACGCATCGGTTGCTTCGCCGGCCAAGCGGTAGGCGCTGCGGTTGATGGGGGCGTACGAGCTCTCAATGAACGACGTCATTGCGTCGATGACTTGGCGCGGCTTCTGCGAGGTGTTGGCAGAGTCGAGATACACAATGGGCGCGCCATCGATGAATCGTTCGAAGATTGGGAAGTCCTTGCGGACAAGCGCTCCGTCGAAGCTCATGGTTTACGCCCGGAAGGATTCGTAGCCGTCGGCTTCGAGTTTTTCGGCCAACTCCATGCCGCCCGAAGCCACAATGCGGCCGTCGATGAGGATGTGCACATGGTCTGGCTGCAGCTCGTTGAGTAAGCGCTGGTAATGCGTGATGAGCACGATGCCGAGCGTTGGCCGATCGACCTTGACTTCACGAATGCCCTTGGCCACGATGCGCAATGCATCGATGTCGAGGCCTGAGTCGGTCTCGTCGAGAATGGCCAAATCGGGCTCGAGAATGGCCATCTGCATGATCTCGTTGCGCTTCTTCTCGCCACCGCTGAAACCCTCGTTGAGGTACCGGTCGACGAAGCTCGAATCCATACCGAGGCGCTTCATCCAATCCATGGTGGCGAGGCGAAGTTCGAGCACCGACAGGTCGATGCCTTTACGGGCGCTGAGTGCCTGGCGAAGGAACTGGATCACCGAAACGCCGGGGATTTCTTGCGGATACTGAAAGCCCAAGAACATGCCGGCCTTGGCGCGCACATCGGTGGGCCAAGCGGTGACGTCGTCGCCGCGAAAGACGATGCTTCCGGAGGTGACTTCGTACTCGGGGCTCGCAAGCAAGGTGCTGGCCAACGTGCTTTTACCGCTGCCGTTGGGCCCCATAATTGCGTGTACTTCGCCCTCTTTCACCGTCAGCGAAACGCCGCGCAGGATCTGAGTATCGCCCTCGACGGGCTTGGCATGCAGGTCTTCTATGCGAAAGAGTTCGCTCACGGGGGGCAGTCTACGCAGATGGCCATTCGATTAACACTACGTACATAGGAGAAATGGAGTCATCGGTCACGATGGCTGCCCTTAGGCCTACGAAGTGGTCTGCAGCGCCTTCCAGAGCGCCGGGTAGCTGGCGTATTCGAGCGTGTCATCGATGTAGCCGCTGTCGTGCAGTGCTTGGTTGAACCGAGGCAAGTTGCGCATCGGCACGCCCGAATCCACGTGGTGGGCGAGGTGCAAACCAATGTTGTACGGAACCAGCATGAACCGCGCAAGCGGATGTTGGCGCACCGCATGGGTGGTGATGCGACGATCTTTTGACGCCGACATACCGCCGTGCTCGGCGATAGACCGCAGGCGGTTGATGACCCGCCACACGGTGAGGTAGGGGAGTAGCCAAAACACTGGGTAGAGCCACCATGCGCCAGCCACCACGCCCGCCGCGAGCATGGCGAACTGCAGCGCCCAGATCTTGCGTTGCGTCTTGCGCGCCAGCGCGTCGGGCGCTCTCAGGCTGCGCAGTTGTTGGCGCAAGAGTTTGAGGCCGGTGCGGCCGGTGGCGTCACGTATGAGTTTGCGGCGCAGCGACGCGGCGGCCACGGGGTAGTTGGCGTAGAGCGCGAAGTCGGGTTCGTCGGGACCGAACTCTTCGCGGTGATGTGCCATGTGCACGCGGCGGTATCCGTCGGTGGTGGTGAAGCCTGGGAAGCCGAGCAGCCACCGCCCAACGGTGTCGTTGAGTGTGCGGTTCTTGAACAGCAGACGATGCGCGGCTTCATGCATTAGCGATGCGAACTGAGCGTGCGTGCGGCCCATCAATACGAACACGATTGGCCATGTGAGCAGGCGCCACAGGCCTGGCGATGCGACAACAACTGCGACGAGCGCGGCGACCTGCACGTAGAGGAATGCAACGCTGATCCCGTTGCGAAGCGACGGGATGCGGCGCAGTTCGTCGCGCATCGCCGATTGCGGTCGACCATCGGCGCGGATGAGCGCGGTCTCGTGCGCTGCGGGCAATGACTCCACACGTGGACTCATGCCTCCGAGACGAATGCCGCTGCTGTTCATCACCAACCTCGGTCGACCCATTCCTGCAAGTGCGGGCGCTCGTGACCGATGGTGGTGTCGAGTCCGTGGCCGGGCAACACGATGGTGCTCGGTGGCAAGGTGAACAGCTTGTTGTCGATGGAGTCGATGATGGCGTTGAAGTCGCCGCCTTCGAACTTGGTGCCGCCGGGGCCGCCAGGAAACAGCGTGTCGCCGCTGAACAACAACGGTGAGCCTTCGATGAGGAACGAAATCGAGCCTGGTGTGTGGCCGGGATTGTGGATGGCCTGCAAACGCAAACGCCCAACCTCGATGACTTCGGCGTCGTCGATGAACACGTCGTAGCCAACGTCTTTGAGCATCGGCGCGTCGGCGGCGGTGACGGCTACTGAAAGGCCTGCCTCGCGCATCGCGGGCACGGCCTGAATGTGGTCCCAGTGACCGTGAGTTTCGAGCACGCGACGCACGTTGAGCGCGGTGCACAACTCAAGCAACTTTTCGTGCTCGTTGGCTGCGTCGATCAACACGGCTTCGCCTGTCTCGCGGCAACGAATGACGAACACGTTGTTGTCATACGAACCAACGACAAGACGATGCACTTCGAGTCGGCTGTCAGCCCAATGCAGAGTGGTCATTGCGAAAGTCTGCCATCACCGCACACGCGATGCTGACCCCTAACTCGACAACACATCGAAGTCCATCGACAGCGCCACTGGAATCTGCGCGGCATCGAAGGTGACGAATCGAATGGGTCGCGGCAGGCGATCGGCGGCTGCGAGATGTAGGGCATCGCTGAGGCGCAGCGGCTGATCTCGCATCAGCCGCGCGGCGCGATCGAGGCACGCTTGGTCAACCGGCACGATTGCCAAACGGTCCCAAGTAAGGCGCACGTAATCTTCGAGGTCTTGGCGCAGGATGGGCTCTTCGGTCACGCGGTCGATGAGCGCCAGTGCCTCGACCAACGTGAGCGCGCTGGTGCACCAATCGGCATCGTCGTTCATCGCTGTGGTCACGTGCTCGCGAATAGGTGCGTCGAGATGCAGCGCCACGAGCGCGCTGGCGTCGAGATACAGAGTCACCCGCGAACCTCGCGCAGCAGGCGATCGAGGCGAACGCTGCCCCAGACCTGGATGGTGTTTGGCTGCGAGGCGGCGCTGCGTCGCTCGGTGCGCCGCGGGGCGATGAGTAATCCCTGCGCGACGAGTTCGTCGAGTGAGCGTTCGGCGCCGTGACTGGTGAGCGGCGCCAACTGCGCAACGGGTCGGCCGCCCACGGTGATGACGGTGCGCTGCCCACCCTCGGCTCGGCGCACGGCCGCAGCGGCGCTGGCGCGTAGTTCGCGAATACCCATTCGTTCCATCGGGCGAGTGTACACATGTGTACATTCTTCAAGTTGACGACGTGCCAAAAAGCGCGACATCATGACCCCCATGAACTTTGCATTCACAGAAGAACAAGAAGAACTCCGTAAGACAGTCCGCAGCTTCCTCGAGAGCAAGTCGGCCGAGACCGCGGTTCGCGAGCAGATGGAAACCGAGTCAGGTTTCGATCCCGCCATCTGGAGTCAGATGGGCGAGCAGATGGGTCTGCAGGGTCTGCACATTCCAGAGGCATACGGCGGCAGCGGCTACGGCTACGTAGAGCTCGGCATCGTGCTCGAAGAAATGGGTCGCTCACTGTTGTGCGCACCGTTCTTCAGCACCGTGGTGCTCGCAGCGAACACGCTCATCCACAGCGGTGACGAAGCAGCCAAGCAGGCATACCTGCCAGGTATCGCCAGCGGCGAGACCATCGCCACGGTTGCCTTCACCGAGCCAAGCGGCAAGTGGGACGAAGCCGGCATCACGATGCCAGCATCGGGAAGCGGCGACAGCTACACCCTCACCGGCACCAAGATGTTCGTCATCGACGGCCACACTGCCAACCTCATCATCGTTGCGGCTCGCACCGCAGGCGGCGTGAGCTTGTTCGCAGTCGAGGGCAACGCAGCCGGCCTCACCCGCACGGCGCTGTCCACCATGGACCAGACCCGCAAGCAGGCCAAGCTCGAGTTCGCAAACACTCCTGCCAAGCTCATCGGCGCCGAGGGCAAGGGTTGGGACACACTCAACACCGTGCTCGACCTCGCTGCTGTCGGCCTCGCAGCCGAGCAAGTTGGCGGCGCTCAGAAGGTGCTCGAGATGGCTGTCGAATACGCCAAGGTGCGCGTTCAGTTCGGTCGCCCAATCGGTTCGTTCCAGGCCATCAAGCACAAGTGCGCCGACATGCTGCTCGAAGTCGAGTCAGCCAAGTCAGCTGCGTACTACGGCATGTGGTGTGCATCAGAGATGAACGACGAGCTCGCCTCGGTCGCTTCGCTCGCCAAGGCCTATTGCTCAGAGGCGTACTTCCACGCCACAGCCGAGAACATTCAGATTCACGGCGGCATCGGCTTCACCTGGGAACACCCAGCACACCTGTACTTTAAGCGTGCGAAGTCGAGCGAGTTGCTCTTCGGTGATCCTACGTATCACCGCGAGCTGCTTGCTCAGCGCATCGGCATCTGACCGACCGCAAACTAAACGTAAGGCAACCTCGATCAAGAGGGTGGCCGTAGGCCGGTGAGTAAGCTCACCAACAGTGCCTACGATCACCCTCTTTTTCATTGCCCTTGCAGCCGTCTTCACCTTCGTGTTGGCTGCGGTAGTTGTTGGCCGTGAGGCCCATCGCCTCGATGCACTCGCACCGCGCGTGGTGTACATCGAAGAGCAGGCCATTGCCTTCGTGGCCGAGCGCTTGCCCGACGAAACGCAGGGTCGGCTCACGCTCGAAGAGCTCGCTCAGCTGCTCACCTTTCACTTGCGTTGGCTCAATGCCAAAGGCCTGCAGCCCGACGATGTGATCGATCGCCGCCAGAGCGCCGATGCCAGCGTTGTGGTCGAAAGCGTCGATGTCGCCGCGTATCTGCTGGGCGAGGCCGAGAGCCACGGAATCGAGATCCTCGACGATGTCGATGTCGTGCATGTGGTCGAGGCGCATCAGCAATACTTCGATGCCATTGGTGCTGTGGGCCCTCTCGCAAATGAAATCGACGGCTGAGCCGCACGGCGGCTAACTTTGGCCTGTATGGAACGGCCCACGCGGTTTGAGCACACCCAGTTTCTTGGCGACAAGCGCACGCAGCTCGTCTACGACGTAGACACATGGACCGATGCGTCGATTATCGACGAGATCGTCGCCAGCGAAACGGGCCTGTGCTTTGGTCCCGACACACTGGCCGAGGCTCGCAACCGCGGCTACACGTTGGCCGTTCCGGGTGCCCATCGCAGGCATCGCAAACCGCGTGCCTGATTCCCCTGTGAGCGACTCGTTATGAACGGTTCGTTCCTGTCCGGCGGGCAGAAGCTTGCTCGCTATTTGGCCATGCCGGCAGGCCGCAACGAGCCGTTGCCAGGCCTCATCTTGTGCCACGGATTTCCCACTGGGCCAATCGACGCGCGTCACTCGGGCGGCACATTTCCTGAGCTCATCGATCGCGCTGCGAACGAGCTTGGTTGGGCAGCGATGACCTTCACGTTTCGCGGTTGCGGCGAGAGCGAAGGCGACTTCTCGCTGCAGTCATGGGTCGACGATCTACGCGCAGCAATCGACCATCTCATTGAAGAGGCCGAGCCGTCGGGCATTTGGTTAGTGGGCACCAACACTGGTGGGTCCATCGCCGTGTGTGTAGCGGCCGATGATCCCCGAGTGCGCGGCGCTGCGTTGTTGGCGCCCCGAGCCGACTTCGACGATTGGGCCGAGCAGCCCCGGCGCTTTTTAGAGCACGCTCGGGACACTGGTGCAGTTCGCACGCCAGGATTCCCCAAGGACTACGAAGAGTGGAGCCGCGAGTTGCGCCGCTTCCGTCCATCCGAGGCGGCCCGCCGCTTGGCGCCGCGTCCGTTGCTGGTGATGCACGGCGACGACGACGAAAGCGTGCCAGTTGCCGATGCTCGGGTGCTTGCCGAAGCGCATGGCAGCGCCGAACTGCGTCTGGTTGCCGGAGCCGGTCACCGTCTGCGTCACGATCCACGTGCAGTGGCGATTCTGCTCGGCTGGCTCGACCGCCAGCGCCTCACCGACGCCCTGTAAAGCCTCAGCGCACGGTTGGCGTGCGCTCGCGCTTTATGAAGCGCGGTTGTACATCAACGTACATTGCTGTACATTTTGGACATGTCGACGACCGTAACCATGAGCGAGGCGAGAGCGATCTTGCCTGAACTGCTCGATCGTGTTCTTGGTGGCGATGAGGTCACGCTCACTCGGCATGGGGTGCCGGTCGCCGTGATGGTGCGTCCCGACACATTGCGACTGCGCCGCGCCGATCAGGCGCTGAACCGCGCCGCGCAGGTGCACGAGATCCTTCAGCAGGGACGACGCAGCAGCTTGAATGCCACGCCCGGCGTCAGTCGTAAACGTGCCGAGAGTCTTGTGAACCACGTGCAGTCCTCCCGTTCGCGGGGCTGAGTCCAGCCGCATGGATGCCTTCGATGCTGATGTGCTGATCTACGCAGCGGTGAGGGGACACGCGCTCGGCCGTCGGGTGCGAGCACTGTTCGCGGAAGCATCTCCCGCTGACTCTGATGCCGTGGCAGGCGTGGGGTCGGTGTTGTTGTTGCCCGAGTTGTTGGCGAAGCCAATGCGCGACAACGCCAGCAATGAGTTGGAAGAACTTGGAGCGCTGCTTGCGCGACTCGATCTGCGTCCGGTAGATCAAGCCACCGCCGAACTCGCCTCGGCACTTGCAGCGTCGTACGGCCTGCGAGCAGCAGATGCGACGCATCTTGCGTCGGCTGTAATCGCCGGAGCCGACCGATTCATTACGAACAACTCGAAGGACTTCCCGAAGTCGATTGTCGAGATCGACATCACCTACCCAGCCGACTTGCCCGATCCACGCAAGTAGCCGCGTTGGCGAGCCCGTGACTCGGTCTCTGTAAAGCGTCAGCGCACGGTTGGCGTGCGCTCGCGCTTTATGAAGCGCGGTAGGTGTCGGTGTCGAAGTTTGGTGACAGTCCGGTGGCGTATGCGAACAGTGTCGATTCGGCAACGGCGCGTCGTCGGGGGAGTTGGCGCCGAGCCAACAGAGCCGCTGGCAACGCGACTAACGCTCGGCCGATTGAGCGGATGCGCTGCATGCGATAGGGGCCGGTGATGCAGCCCTTGGCGTGCACGATGATTCGTGAGGCCCACACGTGCAGCGCTGATCGTAGGGTGAAGTTCTTGGCCGCGCACAGCAGCAGATTGCGTTGTACGAGTTCGTAGCGGGCAGGCTCGCCGAGCAACCGAGTGGAGGCTGCGTGTTGGTGATACACCACGGCGTTGGTGGCCGCCACAATGCGCTGGCCAGCGCGCTGGGCACGCAGCACCCAGTCGATGTCTTCGTAGTACAAGCGGTAGCGCTCGTCGAGTGGTCCGACGCTTGCGCTGTCGAAGGCGTCGCGGCGAAACATCGCCGCGCTGAAACATGGACCCAATACGTCGGCGCCGTTGGCCACCTGGTTGTTCCAGCGCTGACCGATGAATGCGTTGAACGCTTCGCCGTTGGGGCGGATAACGACACCGATGCTGTCGATGAGGTCGGGCTGATTGGCGAGCATCACGCGTGGTGCTACTGCCACAATTCCTTGGTCGGCCGTGAGCGCACGGACGCACACAGCGAGCGCGTCAGGGGCAACTGTGGCGTCGTCGTTGAGCAACACGATCGCGTCGCCATCGCGGCGCGCGGTGAGGCCGATGTTCACACCACTAGCGAAGCCGTCGTTTCGCGGCGAGGTGATCAGCTGCACACGCGAATGTGTTCGCCATTCAGAGCAGGCGGCGCCACGATCTGGAGAGGCGTTGTCGACAAGAACCACGCGGATGTCGACGCCCTCGGAGTCGAGCAGCGACTGCACGCACGAATGAACCGTGCTCGCGTTTGAACCGTGCACGACAACTACTGCCGTGACGGCGGGCGATGTCACGTTGCGTAACCGTTCGGGTGTGTTG